>Ga0268265_10000702_pt1 | contig 32917 bp, 23 predicted proteins | sample KBSSwiS52_FD_190355 | JGI IMG/M metagenome (GOLD analysis project Ga0268265, IMG submission 190355) | Switchgrass rhizosphere microbial communities from Kellogg Biological Station, Michigan, USA - KBS Switchgrass S5-2 (SPAdes) (version 2) | ecosystem: Host-associated > Plants > Roots >...
ACCTCTTCCGCGAGTTGGAGCGAACCCTCGCCGAGAACAGCGTGCTCGTGGCGGACGGCGGCGACTTCGTGGCCACGGCCTCCTACATCCTCTCCCCGCGCCGGCCGCTCTCCTGGCTCGACCCTGGCGTCTTCGGCACCCTGGGCGTGGGCGGCGGCTTCGGCCTCGGTGCCAAGCTCTGCCGGCCGGACGCGGACGTCTGGATCCTCTACGGCGACGGCTCGGTCGCCTACAGCCTGGCGGAGTTCGACACCTTCGCGCGCCACGGCATCGCGGTGATCGCGGTGGTCGGCAACGACGCCGGCTGGACGCAGATCGCCCGCGAGCAGGTGGAGATCCTCAAGGACGACGTGGGCACGGTGCTCGCCCGCACCGACTACCACAAGGTCGCCGAGGGCTACGGCGGGCGCGGGCTGCTGCTGAGCCGGGGGGAGGACATCCCGGCCGTCCTGGAAGAGGCGGTGCGCCTCGCCCGCGCCGGCACGCCGGTGCTGATCAACGTCCACCTCGCCAAGACCGAGTTCCGCAAGGGCTCGATCTCGATGTGACCATGAAAAAGGAATACAACTTCACCCACGGCAAGCGCGGTCCGGTCCTGCCGGTCCCGCTCAGTAAGGCCCGGATCACTATCCGGATCGACAGCGACGTGCTGGACTGGTTCCGCGAGGCCGCCGATTGCGCCGGTGGTGGGAGCTACCAGACGCTGATCAACCAGGCGCTCCGGGAGCACATGCAGAGTCAGAAGGAGCCTCTGGAAGCGACCCTCCGCCGCGTCGTGCGCGAGGAGCTTCGGGCCGTGGGAGGGCGGAAATAGGCTCCGCGTCCGGCGAAGCCTATTTCCCATCGAACCCCCCGCCCCAGGCCCGCGCCGGGCGCAGCCTCCGCACCGCGATCAGCGCCAGCAGCATCGCCAGAATCATCAGGCCCCACTGCCCGACCGTCGGGATGTCGGGGACGAACGGCAGCTCAAAGTCGGTCGGATCGCCGCTGTCCGTCGGGTCGCCGTTGTCGTCCGGATCGACATCGTCGCCGTCCTGCGAGAGGTCGGTCACGACCTGGCTTCCCGGGCTCGTGCCGCTCGCCTGCACCTGGTGTAGGGACCCTCGTAGCCGCCGGTGTTCACCCGCACGGTGAGGGTGATGATTCCGGTCCCGCCCACGGCCAGCGTGTTGCCACCCGCGAGAGCGCCGTGTTGCTGGAGCCGTCGAAGCCGGGGTTCACGGTGAGATCGGGGCTCGTGCGCGCCCGCCCGCCATGGAATTTCCCTCATGGGCACGCGGCAGGTGTAACCGGTTTCAGTTGAAAGCGCGCGGGAGTATAGACGGAGATTCAGGCGGCAGGCCGTTTCCTATACCCACCCACCCAGCGTATGGGGGAGTCACGCGGCCTATGGAGGGGCGTCCCCGAGTCGCTCAGGGCGATCCCCGAGTCACTCGGGGACATCCCCGAGTCGCTCAGGGCGATCCCCGAGTCACTCGGGGACATCCCCGAGTCGCTCGGGGCGATCCCTGAGTCGCTCGGGGCGATCCCTGAGTCACTCGGGGCGATCCCTGAGTCACTCGGGGCGATCCCTGAGTCGCTCAACTCCCGGTTTTTCCCGAGTCGAAGTAAACTCCTCCCGGTCCCGACCATGCCCGTCGAACGAAAGCCTCTCTTCCGTGCCGAGATTCTGGCCCCCGGGGCAGCGGCGCTGCAGTTGGATCTGGAGGTGGTTGCGCACGGCCGCGAGATCCTCGGCCGATGGGCGGAGCTGATGGCATCGGCCAAGGCTGACGCCCTCACCGAGTCAGAGCTCCTCCCGGACTTCCTTACAGATGTCTTCTATCGCGTCCTTGGCTACCGCGGTCCGTCCGCAGCCGGCGAGCGCTACACCCTCTCGCGGGAGAAGCGGGTGGAGGTGGACGGCAAGTTCGCGGATGCCGTGCTCGGCGACCTCGGACACGCTTCGGCCCGCCCCGTCGTCGCGGTCGAAGGCAAGGGAGCACGCGATCCCCTCGACCGTCCCTTTGCCGGCAGGCGGATGTCGGCCGTTGACCAGGCATACCGCTACGCCATCAATCTCCCCTGTGACTGGATCCTGGTCACCAACCTCCGGGAGATCCGGCTCTACCACAAGAATCACGATCAGCGGACGTTCGAGCGCTTCGAGGTCCAAATCCTGGCCACGCAGGAGGTGGCGTTCCGGCAATTCGTCTTCCTGCTCGGGGCCGAACGGGTCATCCCGGCCGCGGGCGCCGGCCATCTCGACGGACTCCTGGCGGCGTCTGAACGTGCCGGCCTCGAATTGACGCGGAGCTACTACGCCGAATATGCCCGGATGCGGCGGGAGATCCTCGGCCGGCTCCGGCAGGCCAACCCGGCTGTGCTCCCGGAGCGGCTTCTCTTCTACACCCAGAAGCTCCTCGACCGGGTGCTCTTCGTGGCGTTCGCCGAGGATCGCGGCCTGCTGCCCCTCGATACCCTCCGGCGGGCCTTCCTGCATGCCGACCCTTACAACCCCCGCACGCAGTGGGAGACCTTCAAGGGACTCTTCGCAGCCATCGACAAAGGCAGCGGCGCCCTCGGCATTCCCGGCTACAACGGCGGGCTGTTCGCTCTCGATCCGGATCTCGACCGGCTCGCGATCCCTGACGAGGTCTTCGTCGAGTTCAGACGGCTTGGAGAGTACAACTACCGCTCCCCCGGCGAGGTGTTTGAGGAGGGGCTGGGTGCGCGCCTCGTCGACGTAGAAATCCTCGGCCACATCTTCGAGCAGTCGATCACCGATCTGGAACGCATCGAGCAGGAGCTGGCCCAAGGCGTCTTCGAGGCCGGCCGCGTGACCCGGCGCAAGCGCGAGGGAGCCTTTTATACGCCGCGGGTCATCACCCGTTTCATCGTCGGCCACGCGCTCCACCGTGTCCTCGCCGAACGTTTTGACGGTTTACGCCGGCGGCATCTGGAACGCGCAGAGGGAACGGCGGTAAAAGTCCTCGCAGACCCCCGGGTTTACGATCCCACGAGCCTCAATGGCCCGCAACGGGAAGCCTTGATCCGTTTCTGGGACGCCTGGCTCGGTGAGCTCGAGCGGGTGCGGGTGCTGGACCCCTCCTGCGGGAGCGGCGCGTTCCTCATCGAAGCCTTCGACCAGCTCCACGCGATCTATCAGGAGGCCGCGGACCGCCTGTACGAGCTGCGGGGATCGCGGTCGCTCTTCGACCCGGACCGGACCATCCTGGAGAAGAACCTCTACGGCGTCGACGTCAACGACGAGGCGATCCAGATCTGCCGGCTCTCGATCTGGATCAAGACGGCCCAGCGCGGCAAGAAGCTCACCGACCTCGACCGCACCATCCGTGTGGGCAACAGCCTCGTCGACGAGCCGGAGCTGGCGCAAAACGCCTTTGATTGGAAGGCCGTGTTCCCTGAAGCGTTCGCGGATGGCGGCTTCGACGTCATCGTGGGGAATCCTCCCTACGTCCGCCAGGAGCTCCTCGGCGGCCTGAAGGCCTACTTCGAGCGCCGTTTTCGGGCGTATCACGGGATGGCGGACCTCTACGTCTACTTCTTCGAGAAGGGCCTTGATCTCCTCAAGCCGGGCGGCCGCCTCTCGTTCGTGGTGACCAACAAGTGGCTCAGGGCGGGCTATGCCGAGCCGCTGCGCCGCCTGCTGGCCGAGGGGGCCTGGTTGGAGACTCTCGTGGACCTGGGGCACGCGAAGGAGATCTTCGAGGACGCGGACGTGTTTCCCTCGATCGCCGTCCTCGAGAAGCCGCGGCCGGAGGCTGCGGCGCCAGTGCCGCGGGTATCGGTGATCTCGCGGGACGATGTCCGTCTTGACGACTTGGGCCGGCAGGTGGAGGAGGAGGGATTCGACTTTCCGAGGGAGCGGCTCGGCTCCGGGCCGTGGACGCTGGAACCAGCGATGGCCGATTCCCTGATGACGAAGATCCAGGCGAGGGGAGTGCCGCTGGCTGAGTACGCGGGAGTGAAAACCTTTCGGGGGGTCGTCACCGGATTTAACGAAGCTTTCCTCGTCGACACCGCCACCAGGGACCGATTGGTGTCCGAGGACCCGCGGTCGACTGAAATTCTTAAGCCGTATCTTCGTGGCCAGGATGTGCGGCGGTGGCGGGCCGAGTGGAGCGGCGAGTGGATGATCTTCACTCGTCGCGGGATTGAAATCGAGCGGTATCCTGCGATCCTGCGGCACCTTGAGCAACACCGAAAGGGTCTCGAGCCAAAGCCCATGGAGTGGTCCGGAACCATGTGGCCAGGGCGGAAGGCAGGGAACTATGCATGGTACGAGATCCAAGACTCGGTGGAGTATTTTGATCTCTTTGAGAAGCCCAAGATTATCTATCAGGACATCGTCTGGGAGTCTGAGTTCGCCTTGGATGAGACAGGGCTCTACTGCAACAATACAGCTTACTTCGTTCCCAGCGGCGACAGTTGGCTTCTGGCGGTTTTGAACGCACCGCTAATATGGTGGTACTCATGGAGAACGGCGCAGCATGCCAAAGACGAGGCGCTGCGCTTCTTCTCGCCATTCGTTCAGGCGATTTCTATCGCAATCCCGACTGATGCTCAGAAAGAGTCGGCCGAACGCAAGGGCAGGCAACTGCTGGTGCTGACTGACGAAAGGCTCCGAGCTCGCGCTCTCCTACTCGACTGGCTTGCGGTCGAGCACGAGGTGGAGAAGCCTACGCGACGATTGCTCGATCCGCTTGCCCTCTCTTCCGACGACCTCGTCAGCGAAGTACGGCAAGTCCGAGGGAAGAAAAAGCCTCTTTCGGCGGCTGCCTTGAGGAACCTGCGGGAAGAGCACGCCCTCATCGTCGCGCCGTTCGCGGAGCGTCTCCGCGAAGCCGAGCGGCTTGAAGTCGAGCTATCGGACCTGGTCTGTCAGGCTTATGGCCTGACCGCGGAAGAGATCGAGCTGATGTGGCAGACGGCGCCCCCGCGAATGCCGCTCAGGCGCTGACATCCCGCTCCATGGCGAGCTCGGCCTCCAGGCTCTCGCGGTCGCGGAAGATGGTGGCCACGGCGGCGATCCGGCCTCCCTCGCGGTAGGAGATTTTGGCGTCGCGGTCGGGGATCGATCCCGCGATCTCGATCGAGTCCCACTTCGCGGCATGGCCGACGTAGGAGATGGTCACGTCGTAGTGCTGGCTCCAGAAGAAGGGGACCGCGTCGAAGCGCTCGCTTCTCCCAAGAAGATTGCTCGCCACGGTCTGCCCCTGGCGCTCCGCCACCACCCAGTGCTCGATGCGCAGGCGCTGCCCCGTGTGGGGGTCGGGCCAGCGGGCGATGTCTCCGACGGCCCAGATGCCGGGTGCGCTCGTCTCCAGGAATTCGTTCACGAGCACGCCGTTGTCCACCGCGAGGCCGGCCTGCTCGGCGAGTGCCACCCGGGGCTTCACACCGACTCCGAGGACGACGAGATCGGCGGCGACCGTCTCGCCGCTCTCGAGCTCCACTTCTCCCTCCCGGATGGCCTTCGGCTTCGTCCCGAGACGGAAGACGACGCCGTGCTCCTCGTGGAGCGAGCGCACGAAGTCGCCGAGCTCGGGGCCGAGGACCTTCGCCAGCGGCCGTTCGTCGGGCGCGACGACCGTCACCTCCACCTCCCGCTCGCGCAGCGAGGCCGCGACCTCCAGGCCGATGAAGCTCGCGCCCACGACCACTGCGCGCCGGGCCTTCTTCGCCGCCTCGATCAGGGCGCGGCTGTCGGCGAGCGATCTCAGGAGGTGAACGTGCGGCAGGTCGGCGCCCGGGATCGGCAGCCGGATCGGCTCGGCGCCGGTGGCGAGGACCAGGGCGCCATAGCCGAGCGACGTACCGTCGGAGAGCGCCACCGTCTTCGCTCGCGGATCGATGCCGGTCGCCTGCGCCTGCCGGATCTCGATACGGTGCTCGTCATAGAAGTCCCGCGGGTGGAGAGGGATCCAGTCCTCGGAAGCCTTGCCGGCCAGGTAGTCCTTGGACAGGTTGGGCCGGTCGTAGGGCGGCTCCCCCTCGGGAGCCAGGAGGACGATGCGGCCTGCGAAGCCCTCGCGCCGCAGGGTCTGGGCCACGCAGTTGCCCGCGCCGCCGGCGCCGGCGATGATGACGGGGTCAACCACGGGCTCCGGACCCTCCGCCCGCGGCCGGGGAGGAGGCTCGATCTTCTCGCGGATGGTGATCCGGTCGCCGTCGCGCTCCACCCTCCAGGCGTCCACGGGGCTCAGGGCCGGCGCGCGCAAGGCCTCGCCGGTGCGCAGGCTGAAGCAGGCGTGGTGCCACGGGCAGCGCACCGTGTCCTCCACGACGAGTCCCTCGGCGAGCGGGCCGCCGTAGTGGGTGCAGCCCGTGCCAATGGCGAACACCTCCTCGCCGCGCCGCACCACCAGCACCGCCTTGCCGCCGCTGTGCCCCACGAGCTGCCCGCCGTCGGGCAGATCTGCCAGGGAGATCCCCTGGGCCAGGTCGGGTCCGGAAAGCTGCTTCTTGTCCTCGCTCATGTCGGCCCTCCCTTCTCCTTGTCGTCTCCATCCTACGCAAAGACCGGGCCGCGCAACGCAAGCGTCTGTACCGAGACGCCGCGGAGGCTGCCCCGAGAGCCGCGGATCGGGACGCGAGGCCGCTGCCCCTTGCCTCGCAGCCCGCGGCGTCTGCCCCGCAACACAAAGCCTCTGCCCGCTGCTCCGCGGCACCTGCCGCGAGAGCCGCGCCATGTGGCACGGCCCTCCTGCCATCTGCCTTTGCGTTGCGTGCAGGTGGCACGGCGTTGCTGCCATCTGCCTTTGCGTTGCGTGCAGATGGCGCGGCGTTCGTGCCACCTGCCTTTGCGTTGCTGCCCCATGGCACAGCGCTCGTGCCACCTGCCTCTGCGTTGCGAGCAGGTGGCACGGCATCCGTGCCACGGGGCGCGGCGATGCGGGCAGGGGATCAGGGAACCGGGACGAAGCACTCGCGGAGCTTGCGGAGCAGCGCGAGGTTCCAGGCCAGGCGCTGGCCATCCTCGTAGCCGCGCTTCCAGTCGCCGCTGCCCTTGCTCTCGGGGCTGAACGTGCTCCGCAGGAGGCCGGGGCAGTCACCGTGGTGACGATCCTTCGCCTTCTCGACGCCGGCCGCGAAGCCCTCCAGGTACTCGGGATCGGAGCGCAGCCGGTCATTGATCCGCGCGGCCTCTTCGATCGCATCGTCCATGCGGGCCTGGACCGCGGCGTTGGTCTGCGCCGCCTTCCAGGATTCGTAAGCGGCCAGGGTCTGCTCGTAGCCCTCGGGGAACGGCTCGCGGCGGCGGCCGTTCCAGGCGGAGGAAGCTTCCGCTTCGCGCTCCGAGGCGTGCAGCTCCAGCAGCTCGGCTAGGCGCGTTTCCGTGGCAGCAGCGTCAGCGCGCTCGGGGATTGGGACCCGGAGCTGGATGCGGCAGTTGAGCGGGTCGTAGAGCGTGAACGGTCCGTCGTTGCGCTCCGCCAGGATTCCTTCGGCGATGTCGAGGAACACGTCCACCCGGCCGCGCTTCGCGTCGATCCGCTCGACCCGCGCCAGCTCGCCCGCGTCGAAGCGATGTCTTGCCTTGCTCTCGACGCGGGGGCCGACCACGTCGTTGTCGTTGTAGAAGCCGTCGCAGCTCGACGAGATCGGCGCCTTCACCAACACCCAGCCGCCGCGGAAGCGGGCGTTGAGGGATTCCTCCAGGCCGGCGGCGTGCGCCGAGAGCGGGAGCAGGAGCGCGAAGAGGCCGGCGAACCGTGCGTTCGGAGTTGTCATGGGGGAGAAGTATAGGTCGGCGTGCTACCCGAGATGCCCGTAGAGACGGCCCAGTCCGCTGGCACGAACCTGCCGGGTGTACAGGGTCGGGCCGTCTCCCCACGACAGGCTGATCTACCCAGCCTTTGCCCGTGCCACAGGCATGAAAAACCCGGACGGTCACGAGGTTTCCGCGGCGTGCTGCCGACGGTGGTGGTGGCTGGGGCCATGAGACGCCCCGACCCTGTACACCCGGTACGTTCGTGCCAGCGTACTGGGGCGTCTCTACGGTACCGCCGTGGGGGATGGGGTCTGATGGCCGCTCCGGTCCCAGAGGCAGCCCGCGCCGCAGCAATTTTTTCGAAACCTATGCTATAATGGATTCAATCCTCTCCTTGGATGATCTCATGCCGAGGTCTTTTGGGGTCCGGACCGAAAGGAATCCCCCATGAACCTCAAGCGCACCCTGATCCTCCTCTGCCTTGCCATGCTCGCCATGACAGGCAGCCTCTTCGCGGCCGAGCCGCAAGGCGAAGCCAAGCCCGACGAGACGGCCCCGGCGGCGGAGGCGAAGAAGGGCAACATCAGCATGGACGAGGCCCGCGTCATCGCTCTCGAGAAGGTGCCGGGCGGGACGGTGGACTCCGAGGAGCTCGGCCGGGTGGCCGGCAAGCTGACCTACTTCTTCGATGTCCGGACCGAGGGCAGGAAGGGCGTGGACGTGGTGACGGTCCTCGCGAGCGACGGTACGGTCCTCGAAGTGAAGTACAAGACCGAGTGGGCCGTGCGGCGCGACGCGCAGGCGAAGCGCCGGAATTCCGCCAAGAACGGCGGCTAGTCCCTCTTAGACCGTGGGGAGCCCGGCGAGCAGGTCCAGGACCTCCCGGGCGGACTGGAAGCGGTCCTCGGGCTCCTTGGCGAGGAGCCCGTCGAGGAAATCGACCCAGGCCGCGGGGGTCTCCGGCCGGAAGCCGCGGATGTCCGGGTGCGGCTCGCGGAGCTGCTTGAGCGCCAGCACCGTGGGGTCGGAGTGGTCGAACGGCTCGCGGCCGGCGATCAGGGTGTAGGCCAGGATGCCGAGGGAGTAGAGGTCGGAGCGGCCGTCCAGCTCGCGGCCCTGGAGCTGGTCGGGCGACATGTACATGGGCGAGCCCATCACGAAGCCGGCCTGCGTCAGACGCGCGTTCCCGGCCCCCATGCAGGCGATGCCGAAGTCGAGGATCTTCACCCGGGTGGCGGTCACCATGACGTTGGCCGGTTTCAGGTCGCGGTGCACCACGCCGAGCGAGTGGGCCTCGTGGAGGCCGGCGGCGACCTCGGCGAGGATGGCCCGGACGCGCTCGAACGGCAGCGGCGACTCCTCCGTGAGCACCCGCTCGAGGGTGCTCCCCTCCAGATACTCCATGGTGACGAAGACGCCGCCGGGGAAGCGCCCCAGGTCGTAGACCCGCACCACATTGGGATGGCTGATGCGGCGGCAGATCTGCACCTCGCGGAAGAGGCGCGCCTCGTCGCCGCTGGTGCCGTCGGCGGGCCGCAGCACGGTCTTGATCGCCACGGTCTCGTCGAGGTCGCGGTCGTGCGCCTTGTAGACCCGCCCCATGCCGCCGCGGCCGATCAGCTCGAGCACGTCGTAGCGGTCCGCGATCCGCGAGCCCTCGGCGAGCACCTCGCCGGGCGCACCGGTTGGAACGGACGGGCCGGCGAGGTCCGCCATGAGAGTGGCATTGGGGGTCGGCGATTTCGCGCCGCCGCGCAGCCCGGCGAGGCGCTGCCGGCTCTCGGCATGGTCGGGGGAGAGGGCGAGCGCCCGCTCGTAACACTGCTGCGCCGCGGCGGCGTCCCCCATCTGCTCCAGGGCGCGCCCCTCCCAGTGGTGGCGCTCGGCGGCGAGCGCCGGGTCGCCTCCGGCGTCGGGCGGGACCTGGCGCAGGCGGGCGAGCGCCTCGTCGTGGAAGCGCTCCTCCAGGAGCAGCGGCGCGAGCAGCACCGCGGCCCTGGCGAAGTCCGGCTCGCCCGCGCCGATCTGCATCAGGGCCGCTGCGGCGCGCGCCTTCTCGCCGGCCGCGAGGTGGCGCGCGGCCGCCGAGAGCGCCTTGCCGGGCTTCGCGTGCTTGCCGGCGAGGACCGGCTTCGGGGTGCGGTCGCTCGCCCGCGCCGCCTTCTCGGCAAGCTCGGCGGCGCGCTCGGGCCGGCCGGCGGCGGTGAAGCAGCGCGCGGCGTCGCGCAGCCGTCCGGCCTGCTCGTAGGCCTCGGCGGCGCGCCGCGGCTCGCGGGCGGCCTCCCAGCGGTAGGCGGCGCTGCCCCAATCGTTGCCCGCCTCGTAGGCCTCGGCCGCCTCGCGGGGGAGGCCGATCTGGGCGAAGAGATGACCGGCCTCGATCGGCCGGCCGGAGCGCAGGTAGATGCGCGCCAGCAGGCGGTCGCGGTCCGAGTGCTTCGCCGCCGCCCGCGTCGCCTTCTCGGTCTCGCCGAGATCGAGGTAGCAGTAGACCGCCTGCTCGACCTGGCCGGAGCGCTCCAGCAGCTCGGCGGCGCGCAGGCTCGGCGGGATCGAGGCGAGGAGCGCCGTGGCCGCGCTCTCGCGGCCGAGCTGGCGCAGCAGCTCGGCGCGCAGCAGGATCGTCTCCTCCTGGCGGGCCGGGGAGGGCACGCCGCCGGGCGTGGTCTTCGAGCCTTCTTCCAGCAGCTGCAGCGCCTCCCGCGGCTTGCCCGCGCTGCGGAAGCAGCGCGCGGCTTCCAGGCGGTCGCCGGCGCGCTCGTAGAGCTTCGCCGCCCGGATCGGATCGCGTGCCGCCAGGGCACACTCGGCGGCCCGGTGGAGCTCCCAGGCCACCTCGAACAGCGGGATGGCGAGCTCGTGCCGCTTCTGCGACGCCAGGAGCTCCGCCGCCCGCATGGCGTCGGCGTCCGCGTAGCCCTCCGGGACCTTTCCCAGGCCGGCCATCAGGGAGCACCGCACCAGCTCCGGCTCGTTCTTGAGCTTGCCGGCGAGCTCCGCCGCCCGCCGCCAGTCGCCGGCCTTGCCGAACGCCTCGATGGCGCGCGGGAAATCGCCCTGGCGGGCATACTCCTCGCCAAGCTCCTGAGGATTGCGGGTGAACCGGGACCTGAGCATCACGACGTGTCTATTCTCGACTGGCCACATTACAATCCAGATAACGCCGCCCAGGGCGCCGAAGATCGCCGAGCACCTCGGGGACAAGACTCTGCTCTGGGCTCTCTCCTGGATAAGTGGGATGGCGGCCCTGAAAATTGCAGGCTGATGCGCCGGCCTGCGGTAGGCATCTTGCATAGGTGCCGTGGACCGCAGATGAGCCCCCTCCGACCTGACACCCCCCTATCGCCGCCCGCAGCGCCTTCGCCGAGGGCCGGCTCGCATGCCTGGCTCAAGGGCGAGACCGGCGCGCTCATCGGCGCGATCGACTGGTCGCGCCATCCCATGGGTCCCATCGAGGGCTGGCCGCAGAGCCTGCGCACCGCGCTCAGCATCTGCCTCGGCTCCGACTTTCCCATGGCCCTGTGGTGGGGTCCCGAGGTCTGGCAGCTCTACAACGACGGCTACGTGCCGGTGCTCGGCGGCAAGCACCCGCAGGCCATGGGGCAGCAGGGCAACGTCTGCTGGGCCGAGATCTGGGACGTGGTCGGCCCCATCTACGAGCGCGTGATGACGACCGGGGAGTCGAGCTTCTTCACCGACCTCCTGCTCGTCATGGAGCGCAACCGCTACACGGAGGAGACCTACTTCACCTTCTCCTACAGCCCGGTGCTCGACGAGCAGGGCGGCGTGGGGGGCAACCTGATCGTCTGTACCGAGACCACGGAGCGGGTGATCGGCGAGCGCCGCCTGCGCACCCTGCGCGACCTGGGGGCCCGCGCCGCCGAAGGGAAGAACGCGGCCGAGGCCTGCGTGATCGCGGCCGAGACCCTCGCCTCCAACCCCTGGGACGTCCCCTTCGCCTGCATCTACCTTCTGGATGGCCTCCTCGACGGGGATGGCCGCCTGGAGCTGGCGGCGAGTGTCGGGGTGAAGGCCGGCTGCCCCGTGGCGCCGCAGTCTCCTCTCGTCAAGGAGGCTGCCGAAGAGGGCTGGCCCTTCGCCGAGGTGATCCGCACCTCCCGGATCTGCAGCGTGGACGACCTCGCCGGCCGTTTCTCCGAGGTGCCCGCGAGCCCCTGGGAGGACCCCACCCGCTCCGCCCTGGTGCTGCCTCTCGCCGCGCCCGGCCAGGAGCGGCCCACGGGCGTGCTGGTGGCGGGAGTGAACCCGCGGCGCGCCATGGACGAGAGCTACCGCAGCTTCTACCAGCTCGCCGCCGGGCAGATCGCCGCCGCCATCGCCGACGCCCGGGCCTACGAGGAGGAGCGCCGCCGCGCCGAGGTCCTGGCCGAGCTCGACCGCGCCAAGACCGCCTTCTTCAGCAACGTCAGCCACGAGTTCCGCACCCCTCTCACGCTGCTCCTCGGCCCGCTCGAAGACACCCTGGACGATCCCTCCCCCCTGCCGCCCGCGCACCGGGAGCGGGTCGAGACCGCCCACCGCAATGCCCTGCGCCTGCTCAAGCTGGTCAATACCCTCCTCGACTTCGCGCGCCTGGAGGCGGGCCGCACCCAGGCGGTGTTCGAGCCGGTGGAGCTGGGGTCCTTCACCGCGGAGCTGGCGAGCGCTTTCCGCTCCGCCATGGACCGCGCCGGGCTGCGCCTCGCCGTGGACTGCCCGCCGCTGCCCGCCGGGGTCGAGGCCTGGATCGACCGCGACCTGTGGGAGAAGGTCGTCCTGAACCTCCTCTCGAACGCCCTGAAGTTCACCCGGGAGGGGGAGATCGCGGTGCGCCTGCGGTCTGTAGAGAAGGGGGAGAAGATCGAGCTCTCCGTGTCGGACACCGGGGTCGGGATCGCTCCCGAGGAGCTGCCGTACGTGTTCGAGCGCTTCCGCCGGGTGCGGCCGGCCTGGGCGCGCTCCCACGAGGGCACGGGCATCGGCCTCGCCCTGGTCCAGGAGCTGGTGCGGCTGCACGGCGGCGAGATCCGCGCCGAGAGCGAGCCCGGACGGGGCACGGCCTTCACCGTGTCGATCCCCGCGGGCTCGCACCATCTGCCCGCGGACCGCCTCGGCTCGGCCCGCACCCTGGAATCCACGGCGCTCGGAGCGGCTCCCTACGTCGAGGAGGCCCTGCGCTGGGTACCGGCTGCGTCGACTCCGTCTCCCCCCGCGGACGAGCCGCGGGCGGCCGGCGGACGCATCCTGGTCGCGGACGACAACGCCGACATGCGCGACTACCTGCGGCGGCTCCTGGCGCCGCGCTGGACCGTCGCAGCCGTTCCCGACGGCGCCACGGCCCTGGCGTCGGCCCTGGCCTCGCCGCCGGACCTGGTGCTCGCGGACGTCATGATGCCGGGCCTCGACGGCTTCGAGCTGCTGCGCGCGCTGCGCGCCGACGTCCGTACCCGCACTCTGCCGGTGATCCTGCTCTCGGCGCGGGCCGGGGAGGAGGCGCGGGTGGAGGGGATCGAGGCCGGGGCGGACGACTACCTGGTCAAGCCGTTCTCGGCGCGCGAGCTGCTGGCGCGGGTGGGCACCCACCTGGCCACGGCGCGGATCCGGGAGCAGGCGTCGGCCCGCGAGCGCGCCGCCCGCGAGGAGGCCGAGGCCGCGAGCCGCGCCAAGGACGAGTTCCTGGCCATGCTCAGCCACGAGCTGCGCAACCCGATCGGCGCCATCAGCAACGCCGCGCACGCGCTCTCCGCCCTGGCCGGTCCGGCCCAGACCGGCCCACGCGACCGCCTGGAGCGCCTGACCCGCATCGTCTCCCGCCAGAGCGCCCATCTCACCGGGCTGCTCGACGACCTGCTCGACGTGGCGCGGGTCACGGCCGGCAAGATCGACCTGCGGCGCCGCCCGCTGGACCTCGCCGGGCTCGCCGAGGGCTTCCGCCGCACGCTGGAGGCGAGCGGCAAGGACTCGGGCCACCGTCTGGAGGTCAAGGCCGAGCCCGCCTGGGTCGAGGGGGACCCCACCCGCCTCGAGCAGGTGCTGACCAACCTCGTCGAGAACGCCTTCAAGTACACGCCTCCGGGCGGCACGATCCTGCTCCAGGTCGGCCCCGAGGGGGACCAGGCCGTGCTGCGCGTCCGGGACACGGGCGTGGGCATCTCGTCCGACATCCTGCCGAAGATCTTCGACCTGTTCGTCCAGGGGGAGAGGTCGCTCGACCGCCCGGAGGGGGGGCTCGGCATCGGCCTCACCCTGGTGCGGCGGCTGGTGGAGCTGCACGGCGGCCGGGTGGAGGCGCACAGCGGCGGCCGCGGGCAGGGGAGCGAGCTCGTGGTGCGCCTGCCGCTGCTCGCGGCCCGCCAGGAGGACGGGGAGAGCCCGGCGCGGTCCGCCCGGTCCGCGCTGCGCGTGCTGCTGATCGAGGACAACCCCGATGCCCGCGAAGCGCTGCAGATGCTCCTGGAGCTCGAAGGCCACGAGGTCGAGACCGCGGCGGACGGTCTCACGGGCGTGGAGCTGGCCGGCCGCTTCGAGCCCGACGTCGTGCTCCTGGACATCGGCCTGCCGGGCGAGAACGGCTACGAGGTCGCCCGCCGCCTCGCCGCGCACCCCGCGCGCTCCCGCATGCGCCTGGTGGCGCTCACCGGCTATGGCCAGGAGAACGACCGCCGCCTCTCCGAGGAAGCCGGCTTCGACCTCCACCTGGTCAAGCCGCTGGAGCTCGCGCGGCTGCGCGAGCTCCTCGCCGGGATGTAGAGGGGCCTACCGTTTGCCGTAGACGAAGAGGAAGCTGCCGTCCTTGATCGTGTCGATCACCGGCTTCGCGCTCTCCCGGGGGAGGGCGGGGCAGCCCCAGCTCCGGCCGAGCCGGCCGTGGGCGCGGGCCTGCTCGGAGCTGACGTACCAGGCGCCGTGCATCACGATGTAGCGCGATTCGGCGAGGTCGTTGACGCCGCTCTCCAGGCCGCGGAGCTTGAGCGAGTAGCCGTTGCCGCCGGTGTAGGTGCCGCCGGTCAGGAAGAGGCCGAGGCTCGACTGGTGGCTGTCGGGCAGGTTCGAGAAGCGCGTGGCGTAGTTGTCGCCGCTGCCCCGGCCGTGGGCCACCAGCTCGCGGAACAGCACCCTGCCCTGGGACAGGTCGAGCACCCAGAGCCGCGGCTTCGTCGACGGCAGCGAGTAGTCGATGACGGTCAGCAGGCCGTCGCGGCCGGAGATGCCGCGGGCGCGCGCCGCGTCGACCGCGTCGAGCGCGCGCGCCAGGACCTTCGGCGACAGCCCGTGACCGGCGTCGTGCTTGAGCACGGCGTGCACCACCTCCGGCGCGGCGCCCGCGTCCGTCAGGATTGCCACGATCGCCAGGGCGGCGAGCGCCCCGGCAAAAGCCGAGCGGTTCCGGGTCATTGCGCGGGAGTATAAACGAAAAGGGGAGGGTTTCCCCTCCCCTTTTTCAGGCTGGTTGGCGGGTCTGCCTTACTGCTGGCAGGCGAGCCGGGCGTTGACGAAGCCGCGGCCGTAGAACTCGTCGTGGCCGACCTTGCCCGAGTCGGTCGTGCTGTTGAGCAGCATGGCCTTGAGGGCGCCGAGCGAGATGCCCGGGTGGTTCTGCACGATGAGAGCGGCCACGGCGGACGTGGCCGGGGCCGCCATGCTGGTTCCGGCGGCGAAGGAGTAGGCGCCGGCCGCCGTGGTGCCGCGGCTGGTGCTCAGGTAGAGGTCGAACACCCAGCAGGGCTGGGTGATGGTGCCCGGCGAGATCGGCAGGGTGCAGAGCGCGGTGCCCGGCAGGGCGGCGTCGCCGCCCGGCGCGGCCACGGCGATCAGGCCCTCGCCGTAGTTGGAGTAGGAGGCGGGACGGTCGTAGTTCGTGGCGCCCTGGGCCCAGCCGAGCGGGGCAGTCGCCGAGACGGCGATACCGCTGCCGGAGGTGCCGGGGACGACCGTCCAGTTGTAGGCCTGGCCGAAGTCGATGCCGCTGTTGCCGGCCGAGGAGACCACGAGCACGCCGTTGCTGGCCGCGAAGTTGACCGCCTTGTTGAGGGCCGCCACGAGCTGACCCTGGCCGTTCTTCGGGAACTCGGCGCCGAGGCTCATGTTGATGATGTCGGCCCGGGCGCAGCCCGTGGCGCCGAAGGAGGCCGGATCGGAGGCGTAGAGGATGCCGCCGATCACCGCGCCGAAGCTGCCGGAGCCGTTGTGGAGGACCTTGACGCCCAGGATGGTCGCCTCGGGCGCGATGCCGACGACGCCGATGTTGTTGTCACGGGCCGCGACGATGCCGGCCACGTGGGTGGCGTGCCAGAAGGTGCCGACGTCCTGGTTGTAGTTCTGGCCAGGGACGAACGAGGCCGAGCAGGCGGTGTCCACGGCGCCGGCGAGATCCGGATGGGCCGCGAAGATGCCGCCGTCGATGACCGCGACGCGCGCGCCGAGGCCCGTGCAGCCGGCCGCCCAGGCCGCCGGGGATTCGACCGCCGTGTGCGCCCACTGGATGGGGTAGAAGCGGTCGTTGGCAGGATTGATGACCGCGTCCGCGACGACGTTGCCCGCGTCGTCACCCGCCGAGTAGTCGGCGACCGGGTGCTGCCATTCCACGACCGTGTCCACGGCGCCGTACTGGAAGGCGTTGCCGGCCAGGGCGCGCGACAGGAAGTCGGGAGCGCTGGAGGTGGCCACGCCGAGGCCGGACTTGCCGTGGGAGAAGAGGACCGTGCCGCCTGCCGCCTGGACGGCCGCGGTCTGGGCGCTCGTCCACTTGTTCGAGACGAGCACGTAGTTGGTGTCGGCGGACGCGGATGCGAGCGAAGCCAAGGCTACCGCGACAACCAGAACCGAGATACGAAGGAACCGCATGCAAAACCCCCTTTGCCGAATTGGGACGTCCGTCCCTATCTTTCACTGACGACAACGAGCGGGAACCGCTCGAAATGGACTCGGGGTCGGCTGTCGGCGGCTCGGCTGTCTCTCCTTGCCGGGGGAGAGACCCGTGGCTTTGCGTGTCCACCTCGCGGTGGAGTTGCCTTGGGCGAGAGCAGGCTTATTGTAGGGAGCGGCCGGAAGATGTCAAGCTGCGCATCCATCTTCCGGCTGCCCCGTCGTATCCTGCTGCTGAAACCGCCGTCCTGGTCGTGGTATTCCTACTTCGATCCATCCGGCTGAAAGGGCACGCTGAGGCTGCCCTGCATGTAGCCCACGAGCAGGTCGCCGTCCCAGCTCCCCATCCAGAAGGTCACCGGCCACGGCTGGCCCTCCGCGACCTTGCCCTGCAGCAGGTTCTTCGGGTCGCGGACCTTCTGCGGGCCGTTGATGTTGAACGTGTAGGTGACCTGGAAGCCGAGCTTGGTGTGGAACCGGTCGCCCCAGAAGTCGATCATGAAGATGCGGCTCTTCATGGCCTGGATGCGCGTCTCGATCTCCTCGTCGTTCTTGCCCTTCTTCTCCTTCTCCAGATCGACGATCCGCTGGCGCAGGTACTTCACCCGGTCGGAGAAGTAGGCGTTCCAGTCGAAGACGCGGATCGCCGCCTGCGCCGTGGTCGAGCCGGAGGCGAACGAGGGCAGCCGCCGCGCGTAGGTGGTCGGATCCTCGATCTGCCAGATCTTGCGCTCCGGATCGCTCGGGTCGAGCCAGTCCTTGGCCTCGAAGGAGACCCCTTTCTTCTTGCGGATCGCCAGCTCGAACGGGTTGACCACGAACGCCATGTTGTCGTCCGAGCCCACGATGTTGTTGCGGCTGTCGAAGATGGGTCCCTGGAAGGGCTCGTCCCTGCCTTCGAGATAGACCTTTGCGCCCAGCAGGGCGTCACGGGCGGGCCCGTAGAAGGGCTTGCCGTCGAAGAGGACGTTGTTGACGTCCACGCCGATGCGGATCTTCATCCGCTGCGCGGGCTCGCGCAGGTTCCGGCGCAGGAACTTCTTGTCCTCGATCTGGGTGCGGATGACCTGGTCGAGCGGGTCCTCGTGCACCAGCGCGATGGTGTAGCCGCTGACGCCCCGTTCCTCGTTGGTCGGGTCCGGATCGGTGGCGAGCCGGCACATGAAGAAGCCTTCGAACTGGATCTCCAGGAGCTTCGCGACGGCTGCAGTCGTGGTGGTCATCTCTCCTCCGGCGCCTCAGGGGTTGACGATGAACTGCGGGAGCTGGCCGAGCTGGTAGATGCGCCGCGTGTTGTTGCCCATGGCCACGGCGCTCTCGTAGACGAAGTCGAGCTGGCGGCGCAGGAACGGCAGGTCCCCCTTGTCGCGCGCCGACCTGAGCAGATCCTTGTCGCGGCGCCCTCGCAGCCGGTCGAGCCGGCGGACGATCTCGTCGAAACGGCCGAGGAAGAAGTCGATGTTGCCCAGCTCGTCCGAACCCTTGGGACCGAGCCGCGCCAGGTCCTCGGCGGAGAGGTGGTAGTCCGGCCCGGTGGTGTGCTCGCCGTCGCCCGAGGCGGTATAGGCGAGGATCTCGGCCATGGGCCGGATCAGCATGGTCATCATCGGCCCGAACGCGTTCTCCTGGAGAGCGGCGCTGAAGAAGGGGTAGGACTGCGGGTTCGTCGTGGTCAGCGGCGTGAAGTCCTTGTACAGCGCGGTGAGCAGGAAGAGCAGGGTGGCGTAGGTGTAGTTGAACAGCTCGAAGAGGTCGCGCGCGAACGGGTTCTTGATCTGGCCCGGGCGCGGGTTGAGCGGCAGCGGCAGCGCCGGCTCGAACGTCCGCTTCGCCTTCCTGGCCTTGTCGAGCAGCTCGTCGAGCTCGTCGTGGATGGTGAAGAAACGCAGGAAGTGGCTCTGGAAGTCGGGCGGCGCGTCCATCCCTTCGCCCTCCTCGGTGATCAGCCGGATCGCGGAGAGCGCCGTGGGCAGGTCGACGATCGGGAAGATGTTCACCTGGTACTCGACCGGCACGAACACCTGGCTGCTGGGATTGCCGGTGAAGAGATTGCCGCGGCCGTTGAGGAATTTGAACAGCTCCTCGATCTTGTCGTAGAGCTCCTGGATCGAGCCCGGCTTGAGCGACTCCGGCGCCGCCTTCAGCCCCCGACCCTGGTTCATCTCGGCCTCGACCTCGGCCCAGAGCTCGTCCGGGATGTGGCTCTCCGCCGCGGGGTAGGGCTTGTCGGCGCCGAGCCGGAATTGCGCCGCCGTGGGCTTGCCGCAGGAGAAGCACCACTCGGGGATCCGCATCCTGTCCTTGACGAGAGTCTCCTTGGACGGGCTCTCGATGCAGACGAAGCGCTCGATGGTGGCGAGGTTGAAGCGCTCGAACAGGAACGGGATGTCGCAGGGATCGGTGCCCTTCTCGTCGCGTCCCCGGGCTAGGCTCTCCCCCTCGTAATAGCGGAACTGGACGGGGATGTTCTGGCGCTCGAAGGACGGAGGGGCCCCGATGGCGGAGAGCATGCCGTTGACGAGCGCCAGGTGCTCCATCTCCGACCGGGCGACGGAGAGGAGGACCGTGCCCCAGCGGCGCACGTGCTCGAACTCGGCAGGGGTGCAGGTCGCGTCGGGGAACTTCTTGAGCGAGTACGCCGCGTACAGGTACTGCACCATCACCTGCTGCTCGATCTCCGCCGCCTCGCGCAGCAGGGGGATGAGCCGCTTCTTCTTGAGCAGGTCGAACAGCGGATCACTCATGATCTGCCCCTTCCTTGGTTGCCAGAGACAGCATTCTAGGCTCGGAAATGCTTTTCCCGTCAAACACCCGCAGCACCAGCGAGGAGGTCCCCTTGCTGGCCACGCAGCCGGTGAGGAGGATCCAGGTGTCCCCCTTGGGCACGAGGATCTGGGTGAGGCCCAGCGACTCGTTGCGGGTGCGCATCTCGCTGCGCGTCTCGCCGAGGCGGATCCAGTCGCCGCTCTGGGTCAGGCGGGTGAGCAGGATCTTCTCCTCGGAGGGCACGCGGCGGTCGAACCAGGCGAGGCGCAGGGCGCCTTCATGATCGCCATAGGGGAGGTCCACCCACCAGTCGCTGCCCTGGCGCCAGATGCCGACCGTGCCGTCCGCGCCCTCTTCCTTTCCCCAGGGGGTCCAGGTGGAGCGGCGCCACTTCTTGCCCGAGTCGTCGGAGAGGTAGACGACACCGTCGCCCGAGAGATACGCCGCGGAGCTGCCGGTCAGGGCGACGAGCTGGCCGCGCCGCGCGGCCGGCAGGCTGGGCACGCCCGCCACCCAGACCTCGGGACGGCCCGACGCCGAGAACAGGCCGGTGCCGGCGAGCACGCCGTCCTTGCGCTGCGGCGCGGGCAGGGCCGGCGGCTGGCCCACGGCGGTGACCGTCAGCTCGCCGCGGTCCTTCCACTCCCGGTTCTCCAGGTGGAAGGCCTTCACCTTCACCGTCCCGTCCTGCGCGGTCGGCGAGTAGACCAGGAACCAGGGCGCGCCCGTGCGGTCATAAGTCGGTGCGACGTTGACGGCCGTGGGAAGGAGGAGCGGGTCGCCGACCGGCTCCCACTCTCCGGCCGTCCAGCGCAGCGGCTGCACGCAGGACTTGCCGCAGGGAGAAGCCGCGATCACCGGCCCGGGACCCACGGAACCGCCGTAGCGTCCCTTGGCGCGGTCCGGATAGAGCCGCGCGCGGGTGCCGCCGGCGGCGAGCTCGACGATCCAGGGGTTGCCCGGACCCACGGCCGGGGCGGAGAAGAGCATCGTCCCGGTCGTGGTGTCGATGCCGATCAGGGTGAGCGGGCTGGTGCTGCCGCAGATGGGACCTGCCGCGACGGCGATCCGCGCCAGGAAGAGGAGTGCGATCGCGATGCGGCCGGCCATGGCGGTCCTCCTACTGAGAAAGGTTGCGCGGCTCCCGGAGCCCGCGCGCCCAGTGCTGCGCGCGCATGCCCTGGATTCTGCGGATGCGCTCCTCGGCCACCCGCTCGGCGGCGCGGGAGCTGGGCATCGATTCGGCGCGGGAGATCTCGAACACGCGGATCATGTTGGCGTAGATGCCGCGGGCCATGTGCATGGCCCGGTCGCGGTTGTAGCCGCCGAGCTCGTTGTAGACGTTGATCAGGCCGCCGGCGTTGCCCACGAAGTCCGGAGCGTAGAGGATGCCGCGCTCGTGGAGGGCGAGACCGTCGCGATCCTCGTCCGCGAGCTGGTTGTTGGCGGCTCCCGCCACGATCTTGCAGCGCAGGGCCGGGATCGTGCGCTCGTCGAGCACCGCGCCGAGCGCGCACGGGGCGAGCACGTCGCAGTCGATCCCCAGGACCTCGTCCACGGCGACGATCTCGGCGCCCAGCTCCTCGCGCGCCCGGCCGGTGCGCTCGGGATCGAGATCGGCCACGAAGAGCTTGGCGCCCTCGTCCTTCAGATAGGTCGCGAGGTGATAGCCGACGTTGCCGAGCCCCTGGATGGCGACGGAGCGGCCGGCGAGTGTGCTGCCGTTGCCGTAGCACCAGTCGACCGCGGCCTTCATCCCCTGGAGGACGCCGAACGCGGTTACTGGCGACGGATCGCCGCCGCCGCCGAGCGAGGGGGCGACGCCGGTGACCCAGCGGGTCTCGGAGAGGATGACCTCCATGTCGTCCATGCCCGTGCCCACGTCCTCGGCCGTGATGTAGAGGCCGTTCAGGGATTCGACGAACTGGCCGAAGCTGCGCAGCAGGGCCTCGCTCTTGTCCTTCTTGGGATCGCCGACGATCACGGCCTTGCCGCCGCCCAGGTTCAAGCCGGCGGCGGCGGCCTTGTAGGTCATGCCGCGGGAGAGGCGCAGCACGTCGGTGAGCGCCTCGTCCATGTTGTTGTAGGGCCACATGCGGACCCCGCCCAGCCCGGGGCCGAGCACGCTCGAGTGGACGGCGATGATGGCCTGCAGGCCCGCCTCGGGGCTGGAGCAGAAGAGCACCCGCTCATGTCCCATCTCCGCCATCTGCTGGAAGAGCTCCATTCCCACTTCCTTTCTTCACAAACGCCGGGAGTCTAACCGATCTCAACCCGCCTCGCTGCCGCCGAGCTCGGTGACCAGCATCGCCGCGATCACCAGCGCGCCGCCGATCCCGAGGGCCGCGGTCCACGGCTCGACCCCGAGGGCCACGGAGATGGCCGCGGCGATCACCGGCTCCAGGGTGAGGATCACCCCGGCCTCGACCGCCGAGAGGTGGCGCTGGGCATAGAGCCAGGCCGCGAACGCCGCGGCCGTGGCGAGCACCCCGATGACCAGCACGGCCACGAGCGGCGCGCCGGTCACCTCTCTCGCCGAAGGCGGATCGAGGAGGAACGACGGCAGGGCGAGCACCGCGACCACGCCGAACTGGGTGACGGCGAGCGGGCCGAGCGGGTTGCGCCGCGTGATCCGCTCCAGGACCAGGGGGTAGACGGCGAAGACCGCGGCGCAGGCCACGGTCAGGGCATCCCCCCTGCCGAACTCCGCGCCCGATACGTCCCGCCGGTAGAGCATCCACACCCCGGCAAAGGCGAGGAGCGAGCCCACGGCCGGCCCCCAGCGCAGCCCCCGTCCCGCGAACAGGCCGAAGACCGGGACCAGGATCACCGAGATGGCGGTGAGGAATGCCGAGCGCGACGGCGTCGTCCACAGCAGGCCCGCGGTCTGGAGCACGAAGCCGACGAACAGGATGACGCCCAGGACGATCCCGTCCCGCCGCACGCCCGGCGACCACCGGCCCCACGCCATCGGCAGCAGCAGCAGCGCGGCGAGCACGAAGCGGTAGGCGATCAGGTGGAAGACCGGGATCTCCACGAGCGCCTTCTGGACGAGGACGAAGCTGGTGCCCCAGATCAGGGTGGCGCCGAGCATGGCCAAACGGGGCAGGAGCCGGGATTTCAGATCTTCCCCAGCGCCGCCAGCACCTGCTCGTCGTGGCCGTCCACATTGACCTTCTTCCACGACTTCGCCACCTTGCCCTCGCGGTCGATCAGGAAGGTGGAGCGCTGCACGCCCATGGACTTGCGGCCCATGAAGGTCTTCTCGCGCCAGGCGCCGTACTGCTCGGAGATCCGGTGGCCGTCGTCGGCGAGGAGCGGGAAGTTGAGGCTGTACTTGTCGCGGAACCGGCCGTGGCTGGCCACGTCGTCCGGGGAGACGCCGAGCACCACGGCGCCGCGCTGCTGGAACTCGGCCCGGCGGTCGCGGAAGGCGCAGGCCTCCTTGGTGCAGCCCGGCGTGTCGTCCTTGGGATAGAAGTAGAGGACGACGGGCTTGCCCCGGAAGTCGGAGAGGCGCACGTCGTTGCCCTGGTCGTCCTTGAGCGTGAAGTCGGGCGCGGTCGCGCCCTCCTCGATCCAATCGGTCATCTGGTTGTCCTCCGGATGTGGTAGGCCTCGCCGTCCCAGAGCCGGAACGGCTGGCTGCCGGCCACGAGAAGCTCCAGCCCGAAGCTCCGGCAGAGGCGCTCGACGTCGCGGCGGTCGGCCTCGCGGCTGGCGCGGTACGAATAGTTGAGGAGCACGAAGTCCCCGCCCGGTCGGAGCACGCGGGTGATCTCGTCGAAATGGATGGAGACGAGCTCGCGTCCCCCCTGGTAGATATAAGGAAAGGAATCGGCGGCGAGCACGGCGTCGAAGCTCTGGTCCGCGAAGCCCGCGAGGTTCTCCCCCGAGGAGCGGGCGAGGTGGACGTTGGCGAGCCCGGCGCAGCGGCGGAAGGCGGCGGCGATCATGTTGCCGGAGATGTCGACGCCGTGGGACGCGCGCACCCGGGGAGCGAGCGCGGTCTGGAGGCGGCCGATCCCGCAGCCGATCTCCAGGACATCGCGCTCCGGTCCGAGCACCTGCCAGGACTCCAGGAGATCCACGATCTCCGCCGTGTACGCGTCGAGGAGGGCGGGATCGCCCAGGCTGTAGGCGGCGACGCTCGCCTCCTCGTTGAGGATCACGGCGTGGTCGAAGAAGCTCCGGCAGTCCGCGATGGCCTCCGCCGCGGGCAGTCGGCGGGCGACGTCGGGATGGTCGTGGAGGATGACGGCGGCGTCCTCGCACCCGGGCCGGTGCTCGCGCAGCAGCCGGGCCATCTCGGAGACCGGTCCGGCGCCGTCCGCCAGGGATTCGAGCAGCTCCTCGACGTCCTCGACGCGGTCCATGGCGAGCAGCAGGCGGGCGAGGCTGACCGGCGGCGACGCCTCGCCGTCCACGCAGTCCTCCAGCACGGCGCGGACCTCGTCCGACGCGATCCCCGCCACGCGCGCGACGAGGCCGGGAGGGGCGGGGGAGACCGTGGAAGGCGCCATGGCGCCCTATCTTATGGCGGAGGAGAGGGTAGAGGGGTCTACCCGCGATCCCGAGAGGGCCGGGCACGCGGGTAGAGGGGTCTACCCACGATCCCGAGGGGTCCGGGTGCACGGGTAGAGGGGTCTACCCACGAGGTAGAGGGGTCTACCCGCGGACCCGAGAGGTCCGGGAGCATGGGTAGAGGGGTCTACCCACGCACCCGAGAGGTCCGGGTACGCGGGTAGAGGGGTCTACCCACTCCTTCCGGGGCGCAATTCCGTGGGTAGAGGGGTCTACCTGCTCAGTCTTAGGGGTCGTCACGGAATAAATGCTCCATCTCTCGCTCGCCTGGGCATCACCGGCTCCCCGTCGCCGCGGTAGCACCGTAGAGCACCGTAGAGACGTCCCCAGTCGGATGGCACGATCCTGCCGGGTGAACACTGCCGGGGCGTCTCCCCACGGCAAGCCCCGTCCCCATGGGAAGCGGTAGTTTCACGGCGCGCCGCCAGCTGCTGTGGTGGTTGGGGCCATGAGACGGCCCGACCCTGTACACCCGGCAGGTTCTTGCCAACGGACTGGACCGTCTCTACGCCGGACCGCATGGCACGATGATCTGAGCTACTTATTCCGTGACGAGCCCTTACAACCACGTTGCGATCTCCGGGTGCCTCTGGAGGATCGCGAGGTGCTCCTCACCGATGAGCGTCCTCGCCCCCGGTCCCTGCGCGATCTGCAGGAAGGCGGCGAACACGCCGGAGAACTGCAGTTGCTTGACGGCGTCCTCCTGTTTGTCGGCCTCGACGGAGTCCCCGGCAGCCCGGTGCTTCGAGTAGCTGGCGAGCAGCGCTTTCAAGACGAGCCAGGTCACCAGCCTGCCTCGGACCAGGGTGGACCGGTCCAGGCCATAGATGTCCTGGCTCTCCTCCCCGCGTTGCGTGAGGGTTTCGTACTTGCCGGTGCTGGGCGAGAAAGCCAGGTGATCCAGCGGCTCCTCGTCCACGGGATTCAGCAGCAGGGGAGCGCCCTGAGGATCTAGAGGGAAGCGCTTGTTCTTCTTGCTGTTGCACTCCGAGCAGGCGAGCACGTAGTTCAGCCAGGTGAAAGCACGGTCGGGGTAGTCCGCCTTGGGCCAGAAGTGGTCGATGGCCGTGCCCTTGCTGTCCTCGCAGTACATGCAGCGTTCGATGCCAGGCGCCATCTCGGCCAGGGTCTTCCGGACCTCCCGGAAGGCCTTGTTGTTCTGGAGCCTCCAGAGCTGTTCGATCTTGGCGGCCATGTCGCCGGCCTTCGCGACCTCGTCGGTGCGCTGCTGGAGGAACGCCAGGGTTTCCTGGCTCAGAGGAAGCCGGTTCAGGCGCCTCATGCGTCGGCGGTGAGCTTGCGAAGGAGCTGCTCGATGTTGGCGCCGGGCGTCTGGGGTAGACGCGAGCGGAGCTCCTCTAGCCGCTGTTCGTCCTGGCTGGTGGCCTTGCCGGTCTGCAGCTCGGCTTCGATCCGTGCGACCTCGTCGCGAAGCTTCTCGGACTCGGCGGAGTACGGGGTATCGAGTCCGAACAGCTCGGTGAGCACGGCGTCGTCGGCGCTGCCGTTGACCACCGTGTTATAGAGGTCCTCGGAGACGTGCTCGACCTGCCGGTCCTCGCCCGGGGCCGGCAGACGGATCAATCCCCGGGGGTCAGCCGCCTGGCAGACGAACGGGCTGTGGGTCGTCACGATGAACTGGATGTTCGGGAAATGCCGCTTCAGCCAGAAGCCGATCCCCTTCTGCCAGGAGACGTGGAGGTGGAGATCCACCTCGTCGATGAGGACGACACCGGAATGTTGGACGCGCTGGTAAGGTCCCTCGCTATCTACCGAGGGCTCGACCCTCAGCTCTCCGTGAGCGCGATGGAGATGACGGACGATATCCATTACAAGAGCCGCGACCGTCCGGTAGCCGTCGCTCAACTCGTCGAGAGATAGCCGCACTCCCTGGTGACAGACCCAGAGGCCTTCCGAGTCGATCCCTTCAACTTGAACATCTCCGGGGAGCAGGCCGTCGTTAAGCAAGCGGAGGACGGCCTCCTCCAACTTCGCGGCCCCAGCCCGTTTCTCGAGTCGCCGGAGGTAGATGTCCCGGAGCCATTGGACGCATTCGATCAGCGAAGAATCCTCGCGAAAGAGGCTCACGAGCCGTGAGATCGATTCCGGACCTGACATCAGGCGTTGCGCATCGGTTGCGTGTCCGCTGAGCCTACGATAGGGGCCATATCCGATCAAGAACGGGCACCGCGACTGCTCTTCGAGATCAACGGTTGACCCAAGACCTACAAGACCCAAAAGATGAGGCTCCCCTGCATACGTCTTTCGCCCCCAGGACAGTTCGCACCGCACTAGCGACGGCAGTTCAGCGATTTGGAGCCAAGTCACCACGCGAGCGTCCCTCTGGTTAACCCGGATCCAATCCCGATACGTTTCGACGAGCTTCTGAGCGGCCTCTGCCCCCGCTACCGCCAAGGCGAGGGCCTTGAGCAGGGTGGACTTGCCAGCCCCGTTCCGCCCGGCCAACACGGTCCAACCTGCTAACTGCCCTCCAGGGCGCATGAAGTCCAGGTCGACGGAGTCGAAACCACGGATGTTCTCAATATGGACTCTCGCGATATGCACAGATTCTCCTTGGCGGCAGCTGCCCGCCGCAGCTTATCTTACCGCTACTTGAGGAAGGTCTGTCCGTCTCCGCCCGTTATCATCCCTGCCATGAATTCCCGCGCCACCGCCGACCTCCTAAAGTCCTGGGCGCTCGAAGCCGGGTTCGATCGCGCCGGGGTGGCAGGGCTGGAGCCTGCCGCCACCGGGGAGGCGTTCCTGCGCTGGCTCGCGCGCGGCGACCAGGCGGGGATGGGATGGTTCGAGCGGCGCGTCGAGGCGCGGCTGGAGCCCGCCCGGGCGGTGCCCGGCGCCCGGAGCGCGCTCTGCGTCGCCCTCCAGTATTACCCCCTCGACGGCGAGCCGGAGCCGGACGGCGACCTCTGGCCGCGGGTCGCTCGCTATGCCCGAGGGCGGGACTACCACGACGTCATGGGCGAGCGCCTGAAGGCGCTGGAGGATCGGATCACCGCGGCGTTCCCGGGGACCGTGTCGCGGCGCTATGTCGATACCGGCCCGGTGCTGGAGCGCGAGCTCGCGGCGCGGGCCGGCCTCGGGGCCGTGGGCAAGAACACGAACCTGCTCCATCCGCAGGCGGGCTCCTGGTTCCTCCTGGGCGAGCTGTTCCTCTCCCTCGACCTGTCGCCGGACGTCCCCCTCGCCGATCTCTGCGGGAGCTGCACCCGCTGCCTGGAAGCCTGCCCGACCAACGCCCTCGCCGAGCCCTACCGGGTGGACAGCAACCGCTGCATCAGCTACTGGACCATCGAGCACCGGGGAGCCCTGCCGCCGGACGCCCGCGAGATGGTGGAGGACTGGGTCTTCGGCTGCGACATCTGCCAGGAGGTCTGCCCCTGGAACACCGCGCCGGAGGGCGCGGACCATCCCGAGCTGCGCCTGCCCGAGGCGCGGCGGGAGCTCGACCTCGCCGGGCTGCTGCGGCTCTCCCGGGAGGAGTACGTGGAGCGCTTCCGGGGGAGCCCCATGAAGCGGGCGAAGCTGGAGGGCCTCCAGAGGAACGCGGCCGTGGCCATGGGCAACCGCCGCGATCCCCGCTATGTCGCCCCGCTCGCAGAGGCTCTGGCAAACGGGGAGCCGGTCGTGCGGGAGCACGCCGCCTGGGCCCTCGGCCTCATCGGCACCCCCGAGGCGCGGCAGGCACTGGAGGAGGCTTGGGGGAGGGAGGACTAGAGCGCTTCGGGGCGGACGATCATCCCTTCGTGGCGGGCTGCCGCCCAGAGCTGGCGGTCGAAGGTCACGAGGGTGACGGGGTTCTCCAGGTGCGATCCTCGACCAGCAGCTCGGCGACCGTCCGCCCACCGCGCGGCCGGATCGCGCCCTTTCAGGGCGCGTGGGTTTGTCACCCTGATTCCCAGGGCATCGCTGCGCTCAGCCCTGGGCTAAATTCTCCCGGCCCGGTGGGCCGGTTGGATGGCCGGATTCCAGATACGTACTCGTATTTATGTTGGCCAGTACTTAGGGGTCGTCACGGAATAAATGCTCCATCTCTCGCTCGCCGCCTGGGCATCACCGGCTCCCCGTCGCCGCGGTAGCACCGTAGAGCACCGTAGAGACGTCCCCAGTCGGATGGCACGATCCTGCCGGGTGAACACTGCCGGGGCGTCTCCCCACGGCAAGCCCCGTCCCCATGGGAAGCGGTAGTTTCACGGCGCGCCGCCAGCGGCAGGGGTGGTTGGGGCCATGAGACGGCCCGACCCTGTACACCCGGCAGGTTCTTGCCAACGGACTGGGCCGTCTCTACGCCGGACCGCATGGCACCATGATCTGAGCTACTGATTCCGTGACGAGCCCTTAGCTCAAGAGGTCGCAAGGGGTGCTTGCTGCCCATGAAGTAATACACCCACTCGGTTCAGGGGTCTTTCGATGCAAGACACGGTCCGGACGGACCGGCTCCGCGCCCTGCTAGGATAGAAACCGAGAGGAGCAACCCATGCCTCTACCTGCTCGTCGCCTCTTCGCCTTCCTTCTCCTTCTCGCCGCCCCGCTCGCCGCGCAGGACCCCGTGGGTCCCGAGGTGATCGCCAACCAGGCCCGGGCCGGCGCGCAGTTCGCCTCCGACATCGGGTTCGCGGCCGACGGCAGCTTCGTCGTGGCGTGGGCGAGCACCACCGATCTGACTCACTACGACGTCTGGGTGCGGCGCTTCGCACCGAACGGGCGGCCGCGCGGCGGCGAGATCCGGGTGAGCCGCCTGGGCAGGGGGAATCAGGGCTTCCCCGCGATCGCCGTCCATCCGGACGGGTCCTTCGTCGTCGCCTGGAACCGGACCTGGTCCGGCACCGCGAACCCCGACCGGCAGCCCGAGGTCTATGCCTCCCGGTTCGACGCGAACGGCCGGCCGCTCGGCCAGCCGCGCCTCGTGGGCTACGCCGGCAGGTCGACCGACCTCGATCCGTCGACCGTGGTCGCCCTCCCCGACGGCGGGTTCTTCGTGGCCTGGTCCCTGGAGGACGGCGGCGTCTACCAGGAGGGGGACATCCCGGCGCGCGACATCTACGGCCGCCGGTTCACCCGCGACGGCGTCCTCGTGGGCGGCCGGGTCACCCTGAACGCCGATCCGGCGGGAGACCAGGACCGGCCCGACTGCGTCCTGGACCGCGGGGGCATCGCCTGCACCTGGACGAACGACCTGGGCGAGGGAAGCTTCGGCGAGATCGCGTTCCGGCGCTTCGACCTGAGCGGCCTGCCCGCCGGGAACGAGGTGCAGGTGAACCCGGAGGAGACGAGCTTCAGCATGCAGTACAGCTCCTCCCTGGCGGTGGATGGAAACGGCACCGCCTTCGTGGTCTGGAACGATCCCCACTTCGATCCGTTCACCGATCCGCACCAGAACGACTCGCTGGCGGTGCTGGGCCGCCTGCTCTCCAGCGCGGACCAGTTCATCACCCCCCAGCTCCGCGTGCACACGACGACGCCGGGCATGCAGTACGGCGGCTCCCCGGCTGCCACGCCGGAGGGGTTCGCGGTGGTCTGGACGAGCACCGCCGGCGAGGACGGGTCCGGCTCCTCGGTCCTCCTGCGCACGCTCGCCGCCGACGGGACGTTCACGAGCGGCGAGCGCATCGTCAACCAGAGGCGCGCCGGCGACCAGGGGGGAGCCGTGCTGGCCTTCGGACCCCAGGGCGGAGCCGTGGCCTATGGCACCTCGCCGCAGGACCTGCGGTCGTGGGACGTGGCGGTACGGCGCCTGCATCCGTAAACAGGACAGGAGAAAAACAATCATGAGACGCCTGCCCCCGGTCCTCTTCGTCCTCCTGGCCCTCGCGGCCTCCCAGCTCGCCGCCTTGAGCCCGGTCGGCCGCGAGGTCTCGGTCAGCCAGACCCAGACCGGCCGCCAGCTTTACCCGGATGTCGGGGTCGCGGCCGACGGCAGCTTCGTCGTGGTCTGGGAGCACCAGGACCAGGGCCGCGTCTGGGTGCGGCGCTATGGCGCGAGCGGCAAGCCGGACGGCGGGGCATTCCGGGTGAGCCGCCTGGGCGACGGGCAGCAGGCCGCTCCGGCCGTGGCCGTGCGCCCGGACGGGTCCTTCGTGGTGGTCTGGAACCGCGTCGCGGCCGGCGGCAAGCGGGTCGAGGTCTACGCCTCCCGCTTCACCGCCGGGGGGCAGACGATCGGCAAGCCGCGCCTCGTGGGCTACGCCGGCCGGGCGAGCGCGGACGAGCCCGCGGCCGTGACCCTCCTCCCGGACGGCGGCTTCTTCGTGGCCTGGACGCTCGAGGACGGCTTCCTCTACTGGGCGGACGGCGACACCCCCTCGCGCGACCTCTACGGCCGCCGCTTCACCCGCGACGGCGCCCTGGTCGGCGGGAGGGTCACCCTGAACGCGGACCCGTTCGGCGACCAGCGGCACCCGGAATGCGCCGTGAGCCGGGGCGCGGAGCTCGTCTGCGTCTGGACGAGCCAGCTCGGCGAGGGCTGGTTCGGCGAGATCATGTTCCGGCGCTTCGACCTGAACGGCCTGCCGCTCGGGGACGAGCTGCTGGTGAACGAGGAGGAGACGACCTACTATCCGCAGCGCTATCCCTCTCTCGGGGTTCGCGAGGATGGGACGGTGCTGGTCACGTGGCTCGACTCGGGGAGCGCCGATCAGGTCCTGGGCCGGGTGCTCGACGCCTCGGACCGGCTCGCCGGGCCCTCCGTCGTCATCGGGCTGACCCACCCCGGCGCCGGGCCACCCAGGGCGACGGCCACGGACGGGGGCTTCGCGGTCGTCTGGAGGACCGGCGGCGAGCTCCTCCTGCGCGAGGTGAGCGCGGCCGGGGTAGTCACGGGCGCCGCGCGGGCCGTCAACCAGAGCCGCGATGTCTTTCCGGAGCTTCCCGCGATCGCGTTCGGCCCGGGGGGCGGGGCCGTGGTCTGGGCCTCCTTCACGCAGAGCTTCCGCGACTCGGACATCGCGGTCCGCCGCCTGCGTTGACAGGCCCCCGCCGCGGCCCTATACTCAAAGGCCCGAGTTTCCAAAGAGTTAAGCGGAACTCGCAGCCCCCCGTTCGAGGGGGCACAGGCCCGCGAGCCTGAATCCACGCCCAAGGAGGAACGTCTTTTATGCCGGTCACTGAACAAATGGACCAGCCGCCGATGACGGCCGAGTCCGACGAGGAGCTTTCCAGGGAGGAGTACCAGAAGCTCCTCGAAATGTACGACGACAGCATGCGCAATCTCACCGAGGGTGAGATCGTCCCCGGTCGAGTCATCGGGATCACCAGCAATTCGGTGATCATCGACGTGGGGTACAAGTCGGAGGGTCTCGTCCCGATCGAGGAGTTCCTCGACCGCGACGGCAACGTGACGGTCGCCGAAGGCGAGGAGGTCGACGTCCTCCTCGAGAAGACCGAGGACCTCGAAGGCCACGTCCTGCTCTCCCGCACCAAGGCGCAGCGCATGCGCCGCTGGACCGAGGTGGAGAAGGCCTACAAGGATGGCCGCATCATCAAGGGCCGGGTCACCGACCGCATCAAGGGCGGTCTGACCGTCGACGTGGGGCTGCGCGCCTTCCTGCCCGGCTCGCTCGTCGACATCAAGCCGGTCAAGAACCTCGAATCGCTGCGCGGTCTCGAGCTGGAGTTCAAGGTCATCAGCCTCGACCGCCGGCGCAACAACATCGTGCTGTCGCGGAAGGCCGTGCTGGAGACCGAGCTCGCCAAGAAGAAGGCCGAGACCCTCACCCGTCTGGAAGAGGGCGCCCGCCTGAAGGGCGTGGTCAAGAACATCACCGACTACGGCGTGTTCATCGACCTCGGCGGCATCGACGGCCTGCTGCACATCACCGACATCTCGTGGGGCCGCGTCAATCATCCTTCCGAGCACTTCTCGGTGGGCGACGAGGTCGAGGTGGTGGTGCTCAAGTTCGATCCCGACACCGAGCGCGTCTCGCTGGGCTACAAGCAGAAGAGCGAGGATCCCTGGACGCTGGTCGACAAGAAGTACCCGATCGGCTCGCGGGTGCGCGGCAAGGTCGTGTCGCTGGTCGACTACGGCGCCTTCGTCGAGATCGAGGAGGGGGTCGAGGGCCTCATCCACGTCAGCGAGATGTCGTGGACGAAGAAGGTGGTCAACCCGGCCAAGATCCTGGAGGTGGGCCACGAGGTCGAGGCGATCGTCTCCGAGCTCGACATGGACCAGCGGCGGATCAGCCTGTCGCTGCGCCAGACCGAGCGCAATCCGTGGGAGGAGCTCAAGGACACCCATCCCGAGGGCACGATCATCGAGGGCAAGGTGCGCAACCTGACCGAGTTCGGCGCCTTCGTCGAGATCACGGACGGCATCGACGGCCTCATCCACGTCTCCGACATGAGCTGGACCAAGCGGGTCAAGCATCCGAGCGAGGTGCTCAAGAAGGGCGACACCGTGCGGGCGCGGATCACCAACATCGACGTCGAGAACCAGCGCGTCTCGCTGTCGATCAAGGAGTTCATGCCCAACGAGTGGGACGAATTCGCCACCCGCCACCGCGTCGGCGACACCCTGGACGGCCGGGTGGTGAACGTCACCGACTTCGGCCTGTTCATCGACATCTACAACGGCCTCGAGGGGCTCGCCCACATCAGCGAGATCGAGGTGCCGGGCGGCGGCAAGCTGGAGGACAGCTACAAGGTCGGCGACTGGGTGCGCGCCCGCGTGCTGCGCATCGAGGAGGACGACAAGAAGGTCGGCCTGTCGCTGCGCGGCGTCACCCAGCCCACCGAGGAGGAGATCGCCGAGCTGCAGGCCGCCCGCGAGGGCAGCCATCATCACGGCGAGCCCGAGCACCACGAGCCCGAGCACCACGAAGAGGGCGGCGAGGCGGCGGAGGAGTAGGACGTATTGACACCAGGACGGCGGCGGGTCAGTGTTCGCACGAACGCGGGCCCGCCGCAGCTTCAGAAAGAGGTGGGAGATGTCGGTACCCTACAAGAACGACGGGATGAGCGGGATGGCCG
>Ga0268265_10000705_pt1 | contig 32878 bp, 28 predicted proteins | sample KBSSwiS52_FD_190355 | JGI IMG/M metagenome (GOLD analysis project Ga0268265, IMG submission 190355) | Switchgrass rhizosphere microbial communities from Kellogg Biological Station, Michigan, USA - KBS Switchgrass S5-2 (SPAdes) (version 2) | ecosystem: Host-associated > Plants > Roots >...
GGTCGAAGTGTTGAGTCCGCTCTCGCCGCAGCGGCTCGAAGCGCTGCATCGCGAAGCCGCGTATCACAAGGTCATCGACATCGACGGCGCGATCGCCGCGTTTCTGCTCGCGTTCCGCGAAGGCGCCGCGTACGACAGCCCGAACTATGTCTGGTTCGCCGAGCGCTATCCTGCATTCCTTTATATCGATCGCATCGTCGTCGACGCCGCGCATCGCGGCAGTGGGCTCGGCGCAGCGCTATACGACGACATCGCCGCATTCGCTGCGCGCAGTCGCATTCCGTGGCTGACGTGCGAATTCGATATCGAGCCGCCGAATGCGGCTTCGGCCCGCTTCCATGCACGTCGCGGTTTCGAGGAAGTGGGCACGCAGGAGCTCTACGGCGGCAAAAAGCGGGTGTCGCTGCAGGCGAAGGCGATCGCATCGTTCATGCGATAGCGTCAGCGTGCCGTCATCCTGGCGAAAGCCGGGATCCATTTGCCTTTGAAGTGAAATCAAAATGGGTCCCGGCTTTCGCCGGGACGACGGAGCACTAGCGCGGCGGTTCCATCAGCAACAACGGATCCAGCCGCACGTCGAACCAGTTCATGCCCCAATGCAGATGCGGTCCCGTCGCGCGACCGGTCATGCCGACGGCCGCGATCACCTGGCCTTGCTCGACGCGATCGCCGACTTTCACGTCGATGCGCGAAAGGTGCAGGAAGTTCGAGCTGACGCCGTGGCCGTGATCGATCAATAGCGTGCCACCGGTGAGGTAGAGATCAGGGTCCGCGAAGGTGACGATGCCCGCTGCGGGCGCCTTGACCGGCGTGCCTTTCGGAACGGCGATATCCATGCCGGAGTGCGGCGCTTTCGGCACGTCCTTGCCGTTGACGACGTACACGCGCTGATTGCCGAAGCGTCCGCTGATGCGCCCGTCGACGGGCCAGATGAACGTCTCCAGGAAATCGCTGCGCGCATCGTCGCGATTGCGCGCGGCGACGACGCGCGCCTGCTCGCGCTTGATGCGCGCGGCGATCTCGGGCGGCGGCTCGACGGTTTCCGGCGGCACGCCTTCGATGCGCTCGATCGGCCAGTCGCGCGGCGTTACTTGGATCTCGATGTGCTCACGGCGACCGTCGCGCTCGCGGACATCGACGCCGATCGGACCTTGCTCGTCGCGACCGACGCCGAAGACGACGTCGCCGTCTTTCGTGACGAGGAGATCGTGCTCGGCGAAGCGGATTTTCGCATCGGGCGAAACTTTGCCGATGACGAGGGCGCCTTGCGAGACGGAGGTCGGGAATTTCGGCGGCACCTGTGCCGTTGCGACATGACTCGCCCACAGGATCGTCATCCCGGCGAAAGCCGGGATCCATCTTGCCCTGGCCGCATAAGTGAAAATGGATCCCAGCTTTCGCCGGGATGACGGAAAAGCAAAGCGAATCACCTTGCGAATTCCAGCCGCTGCCCGCGCACCGAATCTTCGAGCGAGCCTTCGTGCCACGCGAGCTGCCCGTTGACGAACGTCGCGGCGATGCTCGAGCGGAACGTGAAGTTCTCGAACGGCGACCAGCCGCATTTCGACAGCACTTCGGCCTGCGTGACTTCGTGCGGCGTGTTCGGATCGACGAGCACGAGATCGGCATGGAAGCCTTCGCGCAGGAAGCCGCGCTCGCGGACATCGAACAGCGTTGCCGGCGCGTGCGACACGGCCTCGACGACGCGCTCGAGCGTCAGCTTGCCGTCGAGTACGCGCTCGATCGCGCATTGCAGCGCGTATTGCACGAGCGGCAGGCCGGACGGCGCGCGCGTGTAGGGTTCGGCTTTCTCGCTGGCGAGGTGCGGCGCGTGGTCGGTCGCGAGCACGTCGATGCGGCCTTCGGCGAGCGCGCGCGTGATCGCTTCGCGATCGTCCGCGGTCTTGATTGCGGGATTGCATTTGATGAGATGACCGAGCCGCGCGTAATCGGCGTCGGAGAAGTGCAGGAAGTGCACGCAGGTTTCCGCAGTGATGCGCTTGCCGGCGATCGGGCCAGGCTCGAAGAGCGCGCATTCGTCGGCGGTCGAGATGTGCAAAACGTGCAGGCGCGTGCCGTGCTCGCGCGCGAGGCCGATCGCGAGCTTGGTCGACTTGACGCAGGCGTCGCGCGAGCGGATCAGCGGATGCTTTTCCGGTGGGATGTCGTCGCCCCAGATCGCGCGCGCTTTTTCTTCGTTGGCGATGATCGTCGGCGTGTCTTCGCAATGCGTGATGATCGGCGTCGGCGCGTCGCGGAAGATCGCATCGAGGATCGTCGGATCGTCGACCAGCATGTTGCCGGTCGATGCGCCCATGAACACCTTGATGCCGGGCGCGCTCTTCGGATCGAGGTTGCGGATGTCGTCGATGTTGTCGTTGGTCGCGCCGAGATAGAACGCGTAATTGACGCGCGAGACTTCCGCGGCGCGGGCGTATTTCGCTTCGAGCGCGGCACGGTTGGTCGCCGGCGGCCTGGTGTTGGGCATCTCCATGTAGCTGGTGATGCCGCCGGCGAGGCAGGCGCGCGATTCGCTTTCGATGTCGGCCTTGTGGGTGAGGCCGGGTTCGCGGAAGTGCACCTGGTCGTCGATCATGCCGGGGAGCAGCCAGCGTCCGTTCGCGTCGAGCACGCGCGCATTCGCGCTCGCGGTCAGGCTGCGGCCGATGTTGTGGATGCGTCCGTTGCGGATGCTGACGTCGCCGGTCATGCGGCGACCTTCGTTGACGATTTCGGCGTTGATGATGAGCCAGTCAGTCATGATCGTGCGTTGAAGTCCTTGTCGTGGCCGGATGCGGCCACCATTGAAATTGATCGGGCACCGGATCGAGTCCGCCGGCGCACAGCGGCTGGCAGCGCAAGATGCGATGAAGGCCGAGCCAGCCGCCGCGCAGCGCGCCGAATCGCGCGACGGCGATTCTCGCGTAATCGGAGCAGCTGGGATGAAACCGGCAACGCGAACCGAGCAGAGGGCTCAGCCAACGTTTGTAACATTGCAGCATCAGGATGACGATGCGCGACACGTAAGGACTCGGCTCCGGGTTCAGCAGGCAGCGCGCAGTATGCATCGGCGTCTGCAGCCCCGGTGTAAGTCGGGCGGGCGTGGGAGAAGATCAAGAAGGGCGCTCGGCAATGGCTGATGCCGCGAGGCGGCCCGCATCCAACCCGCCTCGATGCCGTGTTTTCCGCGGTTGCCGGGGGGTGGGACTTAGGCTATAACACGCGGCCGCCGAGTCACAAGGTGGACGCAAGCAATGGCGAAGATGAAACCAGCACCGGCCAGCAAAGCCAAAAAGGCGGCTGCCCCGGCGCGCAGCAAAACCGTCGCGCGGACCGCCCCGAGCAAGGCGCGCAAGGCGCCGCCCAAGCCCGCCGTCAAGGCCAAGCGGCCGACTGCGCTCGCGAGCAAGCCGGCCGCCAAGAAAGCGGCGAAACCGGCGGCGACGAAACATCCGGTCGCGAAACCGGCACCGGTCATGCCGGCGCACGCAACGAAAAAGGTCGTTGCCGCGTCGAAGCAGACGGTGAAGCCCAGCAATCCTGAAAAGCAGTCCGGGAAGTCAGTGAGCACGAGCAAACCCCCCATCACCACCGCCGCACCCGTTTCAAAAGGCGCCAAGGCGCGCGCTGTCGCGCCGCCGGCCGATTCCGGCGTGACCATGCAGGACGGGCGCTACGCGCTGCCGACCACGGTCCGCATCGAGCTTCCGAACGGTTACAAGCCGACCGCGAAAGAGGAATACATGAGCCCGCGCCAGCTCGAATACTTCCGGCGCAAGCTCGGCAAGTGGCGCGAAGAGCTGGTCGAGGAAAGCCGCCAGACGATCGAAAGCCTGCGCGACGAAGTCCGCGATGTCGGCGACGAAGCCGAGCGCGCGACGCGCGAGACCGAGAACTCGCTGGAGCTTCGCACGCGCGATCGCTACCGCAAGCTGATCGCGAAGATCGACAAGGCGTTGAAGCGCATCGAGGAAGGCCGCTACGGCTACTGCGAGGAGACGGACGAGGAAATCGGTCTCGAGCGTCTCGAAGCGCGCCCGATCGCGACCTTGAGTCTCGACGCGCAGGAACGTTGGGAACATCGCCAGAAGCAGATGGGCGATTGAGCCCGTCGCCGCGGCGATCGATCGTGGCATCGGCGAGCGCCCCGTTCAGCGGGGCGTTCGCATTTACGGCGGCTGTGCGTCGGCGCATTCTTGGCTCGCGCGCCGTCACTCTGGCACGCTAGGCGCAGACGAAGGGAAGGTCGAAGCGACGTGGGCGAGCGCAAGTATTTCGGAACCGACGGCATCCGCGGCCGCGTCGGCGAGTGGCCGATCACGGCGGAATTCATGTTGAAGCTCGGCCGCGCGGCCGGCGCCGTGCTCACCGGATCGAAAGGCAAGGCGCTCGTCGTCATCGGCAAGGACACGCGCGTGTCGGGCTACATGTTCGAGTCCGCGCTCGAAGCGGGCCTGGTCGCGGCGGGCGCCGACGTGCGCCTGCTCGGGCCGATGCCGACGCCGGCGGTCGCATACCTGACGCGCAGCCTTCGCGCGAGCGCGGGCATCGTGATCTCGGCTTCGCACAATCCGCATCAGGACAACGGCGTCAAGTTCTTCTCCGCGTCCGGCGAGAAGCTCGACGACGAGGTCGAGCACGCCATCGAGCGCGAGCTCGAAGCGCCGTTCACCACCGTAGGCTCCGAAGCGATCGGCAAGGTGATCCGCGTCGAGGACGCCGCCGCGCGCTACTCCGAATTCTGCAAGTCGACCGTGCCGGCGTCGCTCAGCCTGCGCGGCCTTTCGATCGTGCTCGATTGCGCGCACGGCGCGACGTATCAGATCGCGCCGAAAGTGTTCGCCGAGCTCGGTGCGAGAGTCGATGCGATCGGCAATCGCCCCGACGGCCTCAACATCAATCGCGACGTCGGGTCGACCAAGCCGCAGGCGTTGACGCAGGCCGTCGCGGGCGCCGGCGCCGATCTCGGCATCGCGTTCGACGGCGACGGCGATCGCTTGATGATGGTCGATCGCCACGGCGTCGTCATCGACGGCGACCAGATTCTCTATCTGCTAGCGATGGACTGGCACGCGAGCGGGCGCCTGCGCGGACCCTTGGTCGGCACCTTGATGAGCAACTTCGGTCTCGAGCGCGCGATGCGCGAGCTCGGCGTGCCGTTCCTGCGCGCGAACGTCGGCGACCGCTACGTGCTGCAGCAGCTCAAAGAAAACGGTGGCGTGCTCGGCGGCGAGACGTCCGGTCACATCCTCTGCCTCGATCGCGCGACCAGCGGCGATGCGATCGTCAGCGCCCTGCAAGTGCTCGACGTGCTCGCGCGCAGCGGCAAGCGCCTCGACGAAGCCGTCGCCGGCATGCGCAAGATTCCGCAGACGACGGTCAACATTCGTGTCGCCGGCGGCGCGGCGCTGGTCGCGGACGGCGACGTGCAGCGCGTGCTCGAAAGAGTGCGCGGCGAGCTCGAAGGGCAGGGCCGCGTGGTCTTGCGTCCGTCGGGAACCGAGCCGTTGGTGCGCGTCACGGTCGAGGCGGCCGACGATGCCCTGGTCGAGCGGTTGTCGACGGAGCTTGCGGAAGCCGTGAAGGCAGCGGCGGCGAAAATCGCCGCCTGATATTTGTCCCTTCGCCCGCTTGCGGGAGAAGGTACCGGCAGGCGGATGAGGGCTCTTTTGCAACGTCTTCACAAGAATTCCTCACCCCAACCCTCTCCCGCAAGCGGGAGAGGGGGCAAAGAAAACCTCGAATCGAACCATGACATCACGCATTCCAACCCTCGACATCCGCCGCTACGACACCGACCGCGACGCGTTCGTCGCCGAGCTCGGCGCGGCTTATCGCGAATGGGGTTTCGCAGGCATCAGCGGGCACGGCATCGCGCCTTCGCTGATCGATCGCGCGTATGCCGCGTTCCGCAAGCTCTTTGCGCTGCCGGCCGAGGTGAAGATGAAATATCACCTCAAGGGATCGGGCGGCGCGCGCGGCTATACGCCGTTCGGCGTCGAGACGGCGAAGGATTCGCAGTATCCGGATCTGAAAGAGTTCTGGCATATCGGCCGAGAGATTCGCCGCGACACGGCGTACGCCGAGGTCATGGCGCCGAACGTATGGCCGTCCGAAGTGCCGGAGTTCCGGCCGTGCGGATACGGTCTCTACGACGCGCTCGACAAGCTCGGCTCGCGCGTGCTGCGCGCGCTCGCGCTGCACATCGATCTGCCGGAAGCGTATTTCGACGACAAGACAAATTTCGGCAACTCGATCCTGCGTCCGATCCACTATCCGCCGATCACGGCGCCGGACATCCCGAACGTGCGCGCCGGAGCGCACGAGGACATCAACCTGATCACGCTTCTGGTCGGCGCCAGCGCGCAAGGCCTCGAAGTGCGTTCGCGAACCGGCGAATGGGTGCCGTTCACCGCCGACGCCGATACGATCGTCGTCAACATCGGCGACATGCTGCAGCGCCTGACCAATCACGTCTATCCGTCGACGACGCATCGCGTCGTCAATCCGCCCGGCGAGAACGCGCGCGAGCCGCGCTACTCCGTACCGTTCTTCCTGCATCCGAATCCCGATTTCGTCATCGACGTGCTGCCTTCGTGCGTCGACGCCGAGCATCCGAATCGCTATCCGCAGCCGATCACCGCGCACGAATACCTGCAGGAACGGCTGCGCGAGATCAAGCTGATTTGACCGCGCAACGGCCGCGGCGTCGCAAGCGCACGCGCGCAGCGGCGCAACGTGTCGTCGTCGTCGTCACGATCGCAGCGCTGATAGCGCTCGCGTACTGGCCCGGACTCGATGGGTTCTGGGGCCGCGACGATTTCATGCAGCTTGCCTACGCGCGTCTGATCGGATCGCCGTGGCCTTTGTTCGTTCATGATCATTATTTTCCGGTGCCGGGATCGATCTTCCGGCCGCTAGGATTCGCGTCGTTCTGGTTGTGGCAGGCGCTGTTCGGCGTCGACTATCGCGCGCATGCGATCGGCGACATGTTCTTGCATATCGCCGTCGCGCTGGCGCTGTATCGCGTGATCCGTCTCGCCGATCTCGCGCGGTTTCCGGCGGCGTTGTGCGCATTGTTGTTCGCGCTGCATCCGGTCGTGCTCGGCACCGCGCTCTGGTGGTCGGCGCGCTTCGATCTTCTCGCGACGCTGTTCGCACTGGTCGCGGTGCGCGCCGCGTTCGACTACATCGATCGCGCGCGGATCGAGCTGCTCGCGCTGACGTTGCTCGCGGCGCTCGCGGCGCTTCTCTCGAAAGAAACCGCGGCGGCGATGCTGGCGGCGATCGGTCTCGTCTGGCTGCGTTGGGCCGCGCGCGATCCAGCGAATCGCGCGACCGCGTTGCGCGCATTCGCAGCCTTGTGCGCGGTCGCGATCGTTTTCTTCGCGTGGCGCTGGATCGTGCTCGGAACGGCGGCGACGGGACTTGTCGGCGACACTTCGCCGGCCGCGTTGACGAAAGGCATTCTCGACTGGGCGAGTCATCTCGTCGGATATCTTTCGTTCTGGGCTCGCCTCGACATCGCGTCGCGTATAGCGATCGCCGCATCGGCCGCGGCGTTCGTAGCGATCGCCGGTGCGACCATCGCGCGCGGCCGCTCGCAATCGCCGCGCATCGCTGATCTGAGGTGGTGCGCGCTCGTGCTGTTCCTTCTTCCGGCGCTATTGCAGGCGCCGATTGCCGCGCTGAATGCGGCGCCGCTCGGCGGCGAGGTTTCCGCGGTGGAAACCGCCATGCAGTCGCGGCTTTATTACTTCAGCATCGCCGGCCTAGTTATCGCGATTTCCGTGATCGTCCGGCACGTGCTCGATGCCGCGGCGGCGCGTTGGCAAGCCGCCATGTTGGCGACGCTCGTCGTCGCAGTATCCGCGTTTGGTTTCACGGCGAGGCAAGGCGCTGCTGCGTATGCGAACCGCTCGTCGGAGCCCACCGCGCGAGTCGAAGCGTTGATGCGTGCCGTCGAGTTATTGTCACTGCCGGCGGAGCGCTGCCACGTCGTCGTGCTCGGCCTGTCGCCGCCGAGCGAATGGAGTATTTACGTATCCCCCGATTCGATCATCAAGGCGTTGAGTCCGGACGAATCGCGCGTCGATCGCTGTTTCTTCCATTCGGACTACGCGACGTTCTTCCATCTGATGGCTCGCGGCGTCGGTGTAGCCGATGCGCTGCCGTATCGGCCTCACGAATTTGGCGGCAAGCCCGTACCGTGGCTCGAAGTCGGCGATGCGCTCGTTGCGTATCTTGACCCCCCGGCGGACCCGGCCACGTCGCGCGACGGCGTGATCTTCCTGCGTTACGACGGCGCGGAATTCCGCGAAGTCGCCGACGGCGATGCGACGACCGAGTTGCGTTGAGCGACTAAGACCCGCCCGCGTCGACGACGCGAAAGCTGTTCGAATACCGCGCGATCAGATTCAGCGCCCACCGATCCGGCAGCAGCTTGAACAAGGCCTTGATCACGCGATAGTGCATGCCGTTGACGTAAACGACATCGCCGCGCTCGACCGCGTCGAGCCCTTCGCGAACGACTTTGTCCGCGTGCAGCCATATCCAGTCCGGCATCTTCGACACGGTGTCGCGCGCGCCGTTCGCATCGTGGAATTCCGATAGCGTGAATCCGGGGCAGAGTGCACAGACGTTGATTCCGAAACGCCGGTTCTCGAGTGCAAGCGATTGCGTGAACTTGATCAGATACGCCTTCGATGCCGCGTAAAGCGTGTGACCCGCGGGCGCGGGCATGATTCCGGCGAACGACGCGACGTTGACGATGCGTCCATATCCGCGCGCTCGCATGCCCGGCACGAAGCGATGACAAAGCTCCGCCGGTGCGGTCATCATCACCTGGATGAAATCGGCGTGCGTCTTCCAGTCGCGCGAGACGAGGCTGCCGGTGACGCCGTAGCCGGCGTTGTTGATCAGCATGTCGATGACGAGGCCGTCGGCTTCGATCGCGGCTTGCAGCGCCGCCGGTGTCGCCGGATCGGAAAGATCGCCGGGGATCGCGCGCGCGTCGATGCCGTGCTTTTCGGCGAGCTCGCGCGCGAGCGCTTCGATGCGATCCGTGCGTCGCGCAGTGAGCACGAGATGGTGTCCGCGCTCGGCGAGCGCTCGCGCGAATTCCGCGCCGATGCCGGAGGAAGCTCCGGTGACGAGGGCGTAATGGGCTGGCGGCATGGTGTCTCCTTCGCGCCAGCGTACGACCCCGCGACCGGAAACGAAACCGCGGCTAGAGTTGTCCCCCGCGCGACGCGCGGGCTATCCTTCGCGCCCTTCGCTGGGGCACGACTCGACGCATGCGCCGCAAACTGGTCGCCGGAAACTGGAAGATGCACGGATCGCGCGCGATGGCGGCCGATCTCGTCGCTGCCGTCGCCGCGTCGCTGCCGAACGGCGCCGACGTCGCCGTCATCCCACCGTTTCCGTACATCGAAAAGCTCGCCGCGCACTACGCCGGCAGCAAGCTCGCGTTCGGCGCCCAGGATTTGAGCCAGCACGCGCAGGGCGCGTTCACGGGCGAAGTGTCGGGCGCGATGCTGAAGGACATCGGCTGCACCTACGTGCTGGCCGGGCATTCGGAGCGGCGCCAGTATCACCAGGAATCGGACGATCTCGTCGCGGCCAAGTTCGTCGCGGCGCAGGCGGCGGGGCTGGTTCCTATCCTGTGCGTCGGCGAGACGCTGGAAGAGCGCGACGCGGGTCGGACTGAAGCCGTCATCGCGCGGCAGATCGACGCGGTCGTGGCGCGCGCGGGCATCGGCGCGTTCCCGGCGAGCGTCCTTGCCTATGAGCCGGTCTGGGCGATCGGCACTGGCCGCACGGCCTCGCCCGAGCAGGCGCAGGCGGTCCACCGGTTCATCCGTGACAAACTGGCGGGACTGGATGGTACAATTGCTGGCTCGCTGCGGATCCTTTACGGAGGCAGCGTGAAGCCGTCCAACGCGGCCGAGCTTTTCGGTCAGAGCGACGTGGACGGCGGACTCATCGGCGGTGCTTCGCTGACGGCTGAGGATTTCCTCGCGATCTGCGCTGCCGCGGATCGCTAGCGAATCCAGGCTGGAATGCGACGGTCGTCGTCGCCATGTAACGAGAACACGATGCTTTCGATTATCGCCAACGTTTTCTATGTGCTGATCGCGGTCGCCATGATCGTCCTGATCCTGCTTCAACGCGGCGCCGGCGCCGCGGCAGGCTCGGGCTTCGGCGGCGGCGCATCGGCGACCGTTTTCGGTGCGCGCGGATCTGCGAACTTCCTTTCGCGCAGCACGGCGGTCCTCGCCGCTTTGTTCTTCCTGCTCAGCCTCGGCATGGGCATTTATCTCGGCCGTCCGGGTGCGGTTGCGCAACCGACGGACGATCTCGGCGTGATGTCCGGCGCGGCCAAACCCGCGGAAAAGCCGGCTCCGGCCACGACTCCGCCGGCGGCGGGCTCGGACGTGCCGCAGCCGACCGCTCCGGCGGCCTCTGCCGAGAAACCGGCCGCGACGCCGGACAAGCCAGCGGCCGACGCCGGCAAGTCCGACGACGCCAAGCCGAAAGATGACGGGAAGGACGGAAAGTAAGCCCAGGTGGCGGAATTGGTAGACGCACTACCTTGAGGTGGTAGCGACGTAAGTCGTGGAGGTTCGAGTCCTCTCTTGGGCACCATCGATCCGCCGACGGCGTTCCGGGCATTGACCGGTCGCCGTCGGAAGATCTTCTTTACCGTCGTCGTGCCGGCCTCGCGCTGGAGCGACCGCTGATGCGCGAACCGGCGCGGAGGTGTGTGTGCTGGCCGAGTATTTCCCGGTCCTGCTTTTCATGGTGGTCTCCGCGATCATCGGCATTGCGCTGATCGCCATCGGCAACCTGTTCGGCCCCAAGCGGCCCGATGCCGAAAAACTCGCCCCGTACGAATGCGGCTTCGAGGCCTTCGAGGACGCGCGCATGCGTTTCGACGTGCGCTACTACCTGATCGCGATCCTCTTCATCATCTTCGATCTCGAAATCGCGTTCGTGCTGCCGTGGGCGACCGTGTTCTCGAAGCTCGGCCTGTTCGGCCTGGTCGAGATGGGCATGTTCCTCGGATTGCTCGTCCTCGGCTTCGTCTACGTTTGGAAAAAGGGAGCGCTGGAATGGGAGTGATCGATCGCATCGGCGAGACGATGCACAACCCGGCGCCGCTGAATCTCGTCGACGACATCCTGCGGCCGGCGGACGAAAACCCGCTGATGGATCGCGGTTTCGTCACGACTTCGCTGGATTCGCTGGTCAACTGGGCGCGCACCGGCTCGATGTGGCCGATGACGTTCGGGCTTGCCTGCTGCGCGGTCGAGATGATGCACGCGGGCGCGGCGCGCCTGGATCTCGATCGCATGGGCGTGATCTTCCGCCCGTCGCCGCGCCAGAGCGACGTCATGATCGTCGCCGGCACGCTGGTCAACAAGATGGCGCCGGCGCTGCGCAAGGTCTACGACCAGATGCCCGATCCGAAATGGGTCATCTCGATGGGTTCCTGCGCGAACGGCGGCGGCTACTACCACTATTCGTACGCGGTCGTGCGCGGCTGCGATCGGATCGTACCGGTCGACATCTACGTGCCCGGTTGTCCGCCGACGGCCGAGGCGCTGATCCATGGGATTCTGCAATTGCAGAAGAAGATTCGCCGGACCAACACGATCGCGCGTTGAATCATTCGAATGACCAAGCGCGCATCTATTTTTCCTATCGTCATTCCGGCGAAGGCCGGAATCCAGCTTTTCCGTGCGCCGTCGGAGCTGGATTCCGGCCTTCGCCGGAATGACATGGTTGAAGTTATGGAGTCGATCACGCCATGACGGCCGTCAATTTTGCGCAGCTGCTGGAAACCAAGCTCGGCCAGAAGCTGGCCACGCTGACCCAGGCGCGCGGCGAAACCACGATCGAAGTGCTGCCGGAAAACTGGCTCAGCGTCGCGACGCAACTGCGCGACGATCCTGAGCTTCGCTTCGAGCAGGCCGTCGACGTCTGCGGCGTCGATTATCTTTCGCACGGCGATGTCGAGTGGGATACGACCGACGTCTCGTCCGAAGGCTTCTCGCGCGGCGTCGAAGGCGAGGGACCGGGCCGATTCCGCTGGTCCGATCGTCCGCATCCGCCGCATCTGCCGCGCCGCTTCGCGGTGGTGGTGCATCTGCTTTCGATTTCGCATAACCAGCGCCTGCGCATGCGCGCGTTCTGCGCGGACGACGAACTGCCGGTGATTCCTTCGCTGATCCGCATCTGGCCGGGCGTCGACTGGTTTGAACGCGAGGCGTTCGATCTCTTCGGCATCGTGTTCGAAGGTCATCCGGATCTGCGCCGCATCCTCACCGACTACGGTTTCGTCGGACATCCGTTCCGCAAGGATTTCCCGCTGATCGGCAACGTCGAAGTGCGCTACGACCCGGAAAAGAAGCGCGTGATTTACGAGCCCGTCACGTCGGTCGAGCCGCGCGTGCTGGTGCCGCGCACGATCCGCGACGATTCGCGCTACGAGCAGGCGGCGGCCGAGCAGAAAGCCGAGTCGGGACAGAAGTAGCCATGCAGGAAATCAAGAACTACACGATGAATTTCGGGCCGCAGCATCCGGCGGCTCACGGCGTCTTGCGTCTCGTGCTCGAGATGGACGGCGAAACCGTGATGCGCGCCGATCCGCACATCGGCCTTCTGCACCGCGCCACCGAGAAGCTCGCCGAATCCAAGCCGTTCAACCAGTCGATCGGCTACATGGATCGTCTCGACTACGTGTCGATGATGTGCAACGAACACGCGTACGTGCGTGCGATCGAGAATCTCCTCGGCGTCGAGGCGCCGGAGCGTGCGCAGTGGATTCGCACGATGTTCGACGAGATCACGCGCATCTTGAATCACCTGATGTGGGTCGGCTCGAACGCGCTCGATCTCGGCGCGATGGCCGTGTTCCTGTATGCGTTCCGCGAGCGCGAAGAGCTGATGGACTGCTACGAAGCGGTCTCCGGTGCACGCATGCACGCGACGTATTACCGCCCGGGTGGCGTCTATCGCGATCTTCCCGAGCAGATGCCGAAGTACAAGGAATCGCGCTGGCACAAGGGCGACGATCTCAAGCGCTTCAACGCGTGGCGCGAAGGATCGATGCTCGACTACCTCGACGCGTTCACCGACGACTTTCCGAAGAAGGTCGACGAATACGAAGAATTGCTGACCGGCAACCGCATCTGGAAGCAGCGCACCGTCGACATCGGCGTGATTCCGCCGGAGCAGGCGTTGGCGTGGGGCATGTCGGGTCCGATGCTGCGCGGTTCGGGTATCGAGTGGGATCTGCGCAAGAAGCAGCCGTACGCGAAATACGCCGAAGTCGATTTCGACATTCCGGTCGGCGTGCACGGCGACTGCTACGACCGCTACCTCGTGCGCGTCGAAGAAATGCGCCAGTCGAACCGCATCGTCAAGCAGTGCGTGAAATGGCTGCGCGAAAATTCCGGCCCCGTGATGATCCGCAACTACAAGGTCGTGCCGCCGTCTCGCGTCGAGATGAAGGACGACATGGAAGCGCTGATCCATCACTTCAAATTGTTCACGGAAGGCTACTGCGTGCCCGCCGGAGAAACCTACGCCGCGGTCGAAGCGCCCAAAGGCGAGTTCGGCGTGTATCTCATCTCGGACGGCGCCAACAAGCCGTTCCGTCTCAAGTGCCACGCGCCGAGCTTCGTGCATCTCTCGTCGATCGACGCGATCGTGCGCGGCCACATGCTGCCGGACGTGGTAGCGATGATCGGAACGTACGACGTCGTCTTTGGGGAGGTTGATCGCTGATGAATGCGACGATCTACCAGTCTTCGCTTTTGAGCCCCCTTAGGTTAAGGGGGCGGCGACAGCCGGGGTTGTGGGTGTGCGAAAGCGCGTTCGAAGCTGAAACGCTCGTCGCTCTTTTGTGTGTCAAACCCATCGGAGAGGTCGATCGATGAAAGCGACGGGCACCTACCAGGAAGTCAAGGATGTCGACCCGCTGGTCGCGCTCAACGCGCACACGCGCGAGCACATCGACCATTGGGCCGCGAAATTTCCGCCGGATCGCAAGCGCTCGGCGCTGATCCAAGGCTTGATGGCGGCGCAGGAACAGAACGGCGGCTGGCTCTCCGACGATCTCATCACTGCGGTCGCGAAATATCTCGGCTTGCCGTCCGTCTGGGCGTACGAGGTCGCGAGCTTCTACTCGATGTTCGAAACGCATCCAGTCGGACGCAACAACGTCGCGATCTGCACCAATATTTCGTGCTGGCTCAACGGCGCCGAAGGCATCGTGCGTCATTGCGAGAAGAAGCTCGGCATCAAGCTCGGCGACAGCACGCCCGACGGTCGCGTGTATTTGAAGCCGGAAGAGGAATGCCTCGCGGCCTGCTGCGGCGCGCCGATGATGGTCGTCAACGGTCACTATCACGAGAAGCTGACGACCGAATCGGTCGACAAGATTCTCGACGAATTGAAGTAGGCTCTTATTGCACAGTGCGGTCAGGATGACCGCTTCTTGATCCTCGCGATCAAGGATGATCGCAAAGGCAAACAAACATGGCATACGGCCCCGCACCGCAAGAACACCAAGTCGTCTACACGACGCTGCATTTCGATCAGCCGTGGACGCTTGAAAATTATTTGAAGGTCGACGGCTACAAGGCGTGGAAGAAGATCCTCGCCGAAAAACCCGATCCGGCGACGATCATCGACGAGGTCAAGAAGAGCGCGCTGCGCGGCCGCGGCGGCGCAGGATTTCCGACCGGATTGAAATGGTCGTTCATGCCGCGCACGGCGCCGGGCCAGAAATACATCCTGTGCAACTCGGACGAATCCGAGCCTGGCACGGCGAAGGACCGCGACATCCTGCGCTTCAATCCGCATGCGGTCATCGAAGGCCTCGCGATCGCGTGTTATTCGACCGGTTCGACCGTCGCGTACAACTACCTGCGCGGCGAATTCCATCACGAGCCGTTCGAGCACATCGAGCACGCGCTGAAAGAAGCGTACGACGCCGGCCTTCTCGGCAAGAACATCGGCGGCAGCGGCATCGACGTCGACATCTACAACGCGCTCGGCGCCGGCGCCTACATCTGCGGCGAAGAAACCGCGCTGATGGAATCGCTCGAAGGCAAGAAAGGCCAGCCGCGCTTCAAGCCGCCGTTCCCTGCGAACTTCGGTCTTTACGGACGCCCCACGACGATCAACAACACCGAGACCTACGCGTCGGTGCCGACGATCCTCAACAAGGGCGCGGAGTGGTTCTTGAATCAGGGCAAGCCGAACAACGGCGGCCCGAAGATTTTTTCGGTGTCGGGCCACGTCAACAAGCCCGGTAACTACGAGATCAAGCTCGGCACGCCGTTCAAGGATCTGCTCGAGATGGCCGGCGGCGTGCGCAACGGTCATCAGCTCAAGGGCGTAATTCCGGGCGGATCGTCGATGCCGGTGTTGCCGGGCGACACGATGATGCAGCTGACGATGGACTACGACGCGCTGCAGAAAGCGGGCTCGGGCTTAGGTTCCGGCGCGGTCATCGTCATGGACGAGACGACCTGCATGGTGCGCGCGTGCCAGCGCGTCGCGCGGTTCTATTTCGCCGAATCGTGCGGCCAGTGCACGCCGTGCCGCGAAGGCACGGGCTGGATGTACCGCATGCTGACGCGAATCGTCGACGGCCATGCCCAGCTCGGCGATCTCGAGATCCTGCGCCAGGCGGCTGGACAGATAGAAGGCCATACGATCTGCGCGTTCGGCGAAGCCGCGGCGTGGCCGGTGCAAGGGTTCCTGCGGCACTACTGGAACGAGTTCGAATACTTCATCAAGAACGGGCACTCGATCGTGGATGCGAAGCTGGGGGTGGCGGCGTGATGACTTTCACGACGACACGCTCTTGCTCCCTCCCGTTCAAGGGGAGGGCCGGGGAGGGGATGGTGTTTGAATCGCCGTCTCGTTTCTCGCACAACACCATCCCCACCCAAACCCTCCCCGTGAAGGGGAGGGCTTCAAAGCGCGCGGTCATGGGAGGTGCGACGTGAGCGCACAGCCCGTCAATCCGAACGTTCCGCCCGATCACGTCACGATCGACATCGACGGCAAGTCGCTCGTCGTGCCGAAAGGCTCGATGATCATTCAGGCCGCCGACAAGGCCGGCATCGCGATTCCGCGCTTCTGCTATCACGAGAAGCTCGCGATCGCGGCCAACTGCCGCATGTGCATGGTCGAAGTCGAAATGGGCGGCAAGCCCATGCCCAAGCCGCAACCGGCGTGCGCGACTCCGGTCGCCGACGGCATGAAAGTCATGACGCAGTCGCAGCGCGCGCTGTCCGCGCAGCGCAACGTCATGGAATTCCTCCTCATCAATCATCCGCTCGACTGCCCGATCTGCGATCAGGGCGGCGAGTGCGAGTTGCAGGATCTCTCGCTCGGCTACGGCCGCTCGGTGTCGCGCTTCGTCGAAAGAAAGCGCGTGATCCCGGACGAGGATCTCGGCTCTCTCGTCGAAACCGAGATGACGCGCTGCATCCAGTGCACGCGCTGCGTGCGCTTCATGGCCGAAGTCGCCGGCACGTACGAGCTCGGCGGCATGGAGCGCGGCGAGAATCTCCAGATCGGCACGTACGTCGGCAAGCCGCTGATGAGCGAGCTTTCCGGCAACGTCATCGATGTGTGCCCGGTCGGCGCGTTGACCAACAAGCCGTTCCGGTTCCGCGCTCGCGCGTGGGAGCTGATCGCGCGCGAATCGATCGGCTATCACGACGCGCTGGGTTCGAACCTGTGGCTGCACACGCGTCGCGGCGAAGCGCTGCGCGCGGTGCCGCGCGACAACGAAGCGATCAACGAATGCTGGCTGTCCGATCGCGATCGTTACAGCTGCGATGGCCTCCATGCGCCGGACCGCGTCACCAAGCCGATGGTCAAGCGCAACGGCACCTGGATCGAAACGGATTGGAACGAAGCGATCCGCGTCGCCAGCGAAGCGCTCAAGCACGCGCCGCGCGGCGAGATCGGCGCGCTGGTGCATCCGGCGACTTCGAGCGAAGAAGGTCATCTCGTCGCCAAGCTCGTCCGCGCGCTCGGCAGCGAGGCGATCGATCATCGCCTGCGTGCGCTCGACTTTTCCGACGGCGCGACGTTGCAGCCGTTCGAGATGCCGGTCGCCGATATCGAGAAGGCCGATGCGATCGTGCTGGTCGGCAGCAATCCGCGTCACGAGATGCCGCTTCTCGGCGCGCGCATTCGCAAGGCCGGCAAGCGCGGCGCGAAAGTGTTCGTGATCGGTTCGCTCGATGCCGATGTCGGTTTTGATTTCTCGCTCGCGGGCAAGCGCATCGTCGCGCCGGGCGCGATGGTCGGTGCAATGGTCGGATTCGCCAAGGCGGCAAACGACTTAGGTCATCTGCCCGAATCGCACGATCTCGCCGGCGTCATCGCCGGCGTGCAGGCGGATGACTCGGAGCGCGCGCTGATCAAGATGCTCGGCGATGCGAAAGCTTCCGTCGTCGTTTTCGGCGGCAGCGCTGCGCAGCATCCGAATGCGTCGGCGCTGCGTGCCGCGGCGCGCTTCATCGCCAAAGCGACCGGCAGCGCGTACAACGAAATTCCGACCGGTGCGAACGCGATCGGTCTTTCGCGCGTCGGCGTGCTGCCGAGCGATAGCGGTCTCGATACGCGCGCGATGCTGCGCGCGCCGCGCAAGGCGTATGTCCTGTACGGATGCGAGCCGCCGGAAGATTTCGGCGACGGCGCGTCTACGCTCGATGCCTTGTCCAAGGCCCAAACCGTCGTCGCGTTCACCTCGTACGCGAGCGAAGCGCTGAAGCGCGTCGCGAGCGTGATCCTGCCGATCGGCCTCGTGCCGGAAATCGACGCGACGCTGGTCAATGTCGACGGCATCGGCCAGACCGTCGCGCCCGCGACGAAGCTGCCGGGCGATGCGCGGCCGGGCTGGAAAGTGCTGCGCGCGCTGGGTTCGGCGCTTTCGCTCGGCGGTTTCGATTTCACCGAGATCGGCGAAGTGCGTGCGCAGATCGATGCCGGCACTTCGGCGCAAACGCATGCGAAGAGCGCGAATTTCGCGCTTGCGTCGCAGGCTTCGTCGAGCACCGGCAAGACGTTCGAGCGCATCACGACGACCGCGATCTATCGTGCTGACGCGGTGCTGCGCCGCACGCCGTCGCTGCAGGCGCATCCGCTGACGCGTGGTGCGATGGCGGCGCTGAATCCTGAAGACGGTCTCGCGCTTGGTCTTGGCCAGGGTGCGAAAGCGAACGTCGGCGGCGTCGTGCTGCCGGTCGAGCTCAGCGCTCGCGTGCCGCGCGGCGCGGTGTGGATCGAAGCCGGCTACGCGCAAACCGCAATGTTGCCGCCGTACGGATCGGCGATCGAAGTCTCGAAGGGAGCCGCGTGATGTCGTCGATCATGGCGCCGATTCACTGGTTCATCGAGACGTTTCCGACGCTGTCGATGGCGATCGGCTTGCTGCTGTTTCCGCTGGTGCCGCTGATCATCGCGGTCGCGATGTACGTCTGGTGGGAACGCAAGGTCATCGGTTGGATGCACGTGCGCATGGGACCGAATCAGGTTGGTCCGTTCGGTTTGGCGCAGACGTTCGCGGACGTCTTCAAGCTCCTGCTGAAGGAAGTCATTTATCCGGCGAACTCGAACAAGCAATTGTTCCTGCTCGCGCCGCTGTGGGCGCTGATTCCGTCGTTCGCCGCGTGGGCCGTGATTCCGATTGGCGATCACGTCGCCTGGTCGAACGCGAACGCGGGGCTTTTGTTCCTGCTCGCGATGACCTCGATGGGCGTGTACGGCATCATCCTCGCCGGCTGGGCATCGAACTCGCGCTACGCGATGCTCGGCGCGATGCGCTCGGCGGCGCAGGTCGTGAGCTACGAGATCGCGATGGGTTTTTCGCTGGTCAGCGTGCTGATCCTCGCCGGCAGCCTGAATCTTTCCGATATCGTCGTCGCGCAGGGTGGTCCGCACGGAATCTTCGACTGGTTCTGCTGGCCGCTGCTGCCGATGTTCATCATCTACTTCGTCTCCGGCGTTGCCGAGACGAACCGCGCGCCGTTCGACGTCGCCGAAGGCGAATCGGAAATCGTCGCCGGATTCCACGTCGAATATTCGGGCGCGCCGTTCGCGGTGTTCTTCCTGACCGAATACGCGAACATGATCCTCGTCTCGTTCCTGGCGCCGATCCTGTTTCTCGGCGGCTGGTATTCGATATTCCCGCAATCGTGGGGTTTCATCGGCGAGCCGGGATGGTGGTGGCTTGCGGCGAAAGTGTTCTTCTTCGCGACCGCGTACATCTGGTTCCGCGCGAGCTTCCCGCGCTATCGCTACGACCAGATCATGCGGCTGGGCTGGAAGGTATTCATTCCGATCACGATCGTGTGGGTGTTCGTGGCCGGCTGTTTCAAGTTCCTCGGCTGGTTTCCGCTAGGCCACTGATTCCATGAATCGCGTCTCCAATTACGTCAAGAGTCTGTTCCTGTGGGAACTCATCGGCGGCCTCACGCTGACATTCAAGTATTTGTGGCGCCCGAAATACACGATGCGCTATCCCGAGGAGCACATTCCGAAATCGAACCGCTTCCGCGGTCTGCACGCGCTGCGCCGATATCCGAACGGCGAGGAGCGGTGCATCGCGTGCAAGCTCTGCGAGGCGGTGTGCCCGGCGCTCGCGATCACGATCGATTCGGCGCCGCGCGAAGACGGCACACGCCGAACGACGCGCTACGACATCGATCTCTTCAAGTGCATCTATTGCGGCTTCTGCGAGGAGAGCTGCCCGGTCGACTCGATCGTCGAGACGCACGTGCACGAATACCACTTCGAGAAGCGCGGCGAGAATGTCGTGAACAAGCTGCAGCTGCTCGCGATCGGCGACCGCTTCGAGGCGGAAATCGCCGCGGCGCGTGCGCAGGACGCGGCTTTCCGATGAGCGAGGGAGAATCCAAGTGACCATGAATCTCCTCAGCTTCTATCTTTTCGGCCTCGTCACCGTCTTGGCCGCGCTCGCGGTCGTGACGGTCAGGAATCCGGTGCACGCAGCGCTTTGCCTGGTGCTGACGTTCTTCTCGACGGCGTGCTTGTGGCTTCTCGCCGACGCCGAGTTCCTCGCGATTGCGCTGGTGTTGGTCTACGTCGGCGCGGTGATGGTGCTGTTCCTCTTCGTCGTCATGATGCTCGACATCGATCTCGTTCCGCTCCGCGAAGGCTTCGTGCGCGCGATGCCGGTCGGCCTCGTCGTCGCGGTCGTGATGCTGGTCGAGATGCTGACGCTCATCGGCGTGCGCTCGATGCAGCTCGCGCCGCCGGAGAATCCCGCGACCGCGGCCGGCATGTCGAATACGACGTGGCTCGCGACGGCGCTCTTCAGCCAGTTCCTGCTGCCGTTCGAAGTCGCGGCGCTGATCCTGACCGTCGCGATCGTCGCGGCGATTCCGCTGACCTTGCGCCGCCGCGCCGGCGTCAAGACGCAGGACCCTGCGCGCCAAGTCATGGTGACGGCGCGCGAGCGCGTTCGCATCGTCAAGATGGCGTCCGAGAAACGCGGCGACACGGGAGCTTCGATGCCATGATCACGCTGGCGCATTACCTCACCCTCGGCGCGATCCTCTTCTGCATCGCGATTGCCGGCATCTTCATCAACCGCAAGAACGTCATCGTGCTGCTGATGGCGATCGAGCTGATGCTGCTCGCGGTCAACACCAACTTTGTCGCGTTTTCGCGTTATCTCGGCGACCCGTCGGGACAGGTGTTCGTGTTCTTCATCCTGACCGTCGCGGCGGCCGAGTCGGCGATCGGTCTTGCGATCCTGGTCGTCTTGTTCCGCAACCGCGCCACGATCAACGTGGCCGAAATCGATTCGTTGAAGGGCTGATCGCGATGCTGATCTCGAAAGGAATCCTGCTCACGATCGTGCTCGCGCCGCTCTTCGGCGCGATCGTCGCCGGCTTGTTCGGCCGCAAGATAGGTCGCGTCGGCGCGCATACGGTGACGATCGCGGGCGTTGCGCTGTCGTGCGCGCTCTCGATGTACGTGCTGTATCAGCTGGTCTGGGCCGGCGCGCCGGTCTTCAACCAGAACGTCTACACGTGGTTCCAGGTCGGCGAGATTTCCGCGCACGTCGGATTCCTGATCGACCGGCTGACCGCGATGATGATGGTCGTCGTCACGTTCGTGTCGCTGATGGTGCACATCTACACGATCGGCTACATGGCCGACGACGACGGCTATCAGCGCTTCTTCAGCTACATTGCCCTCTTCACGTTCTCGATGCTGATGCTCGTCATGAGCAACAACTTCCTGCAGCTCTTCTTCGGCTGGGAAGCGGTTGGCCTGGTTTCGTATCTCCTGATCGGATTCTGGTTCACGCGTCCGACGGCGATCTTCGCGAACCTCAAAGCGTTCATCGTCAACCGCGTCGGCGATTTCGGCTTTCTGCTCGGCATCGCCGGCGTCTTGTACTGGTTCCATTCGCTCGACTACGCGCAGGTGTTCATCAACACCACCAGCGTCGCTTTCGGCCATGGCGCGGGCACGGTGGAGCTCTTCGCGGGTCATCCGTGGAGCGTCGCGACGGTCATCTGCATCTGCCTCTTCATCGGCGCGATGGGCAAGTCCGCGCAGGTTCCGCTGCACGTGTGGCTGCCGGATTCTATGGAAGGTCCGACGCCGATCTCCGCGTTGATCCATGCCGCGACGATGGTCACGGCCGGCATCTTCATGGTCGCGCGCATGTCGCCGCTGTTCGAGCTGTCGGAGACGGCGCTGAGCTTCGTGCTGATCATCGGCGCGACGACCGCGCTCTTCACCGGCCTGATCGGCATCGTGCAGAACGACATCAAGCGCGTGGTCGCGTATTCGACCTTGTCGCAGCTCGGCTACATGACGGTCGCGCTCGGCGTATCCGCGTACGCAGGCGGCGTCTACCACCTGATGACGCATGCGTTCTTCAAGGCGCTGCTGTTCCTCGGCGCAGGCTCGGTGATCATCGCGATGCATCACGAGCAGGACATGCGCTACATGGGCGGCCTCAAGAAATACATGCCGATCACGTGGATCACGATGTGGATCGGTTCGCTCGCGCTCGCGGGCGCGCCGGGCTTCGCCGGATTCTTCTCGAAGGACGCGATCATCGAAGCGGTCGGTGAATCGCATCGTTTCGGATCGGGCTACGCGTATTTCTGCGTGCTGCTCGGCGTGTTCGTCACGGCGCTGTACAGCTTCCGCCTTTTGTACATGACATTCCACGGCAAGGAGCGTTTCGTCGTCGAGTCGCATCACGGCCACGGACATGGCGATCACGACGATCACGGTCATCATCTTGAGCCGGGACATCTCGCACATGCTCCCCACGAATCGCCGTGGGTCGTCACGCTGCCGCTGATCCTGCTCGCGATTCCGTCGGTCGTGATCGGCTGGCCGACGATCGGACCGATGCTGTTCGAAGGCTGGTTCGGCAACGCGATCCGCGTGCACGAGGCGAACGACGTGCTCGGCGAGCTCGCGCACGAATTCAACGGTCCGCTCGCGATGACATTGCACGGTTTCCTGCAGGCGCCGTTCTGGATCGCATTCGCTGGCTTCGCGGTCGCGACGTACATCTGGCTCTTCAATCCCAGTGTTGCCGACAAGGCGAAGAACGCGCTCAAGCCGATCTACAACGTGTTGGCGCACAAGTACTGGTTCGACGAAATCTATCAGGCGATTTTCGCGCGCGGTGGCGTCGCGCTCGGCCGCGGCCTGTGGCGCGGCGGCGATGTCGGTGTCATCGACGGTGTCGCGGTCAACGGCTCGGCGGCGCTGGTGCAGAAGTTCGCGGCGACGGTGCGCTGGCTGCAGTCCGGCTATCTCTATCACTATGCGTTCGCGATGATTCTCGGCTTGATCGCGATGCTGGGTGGAGTTTGGTGGGTGGTGTCTCAGGCTGGAGCGCAATAGAGATGCAACCCGCAGAATTTATTTGCCGTCATCCCGGCGAAAGCCCGGATCCATTTCGTTCTTCCGCGAAACATCAAAATGGGTCCCGGCTTTCGCCGGGACGACGAGAGCCTCTGACGAAGCACAACGCGAACTGACAAAGACGAAAAACACATGCTCTCGTCGTACCTTCTAAGCACCCTCATCTGGCTGCCGATCCTCGGCGCGATCGCCGTGCTGCTGCTCGGCCGCAACGCGAACGCGGCGCGCTGGCTTGCGCTTATCGTTGCGCTGGCGACGCTCGCGATCGCGATTCCGCTTTGGACCGGTTATCACCCGTTCCAGCCCGGCATGCAGTTCGTCGAGAACATGGCCTGGATTCCGGCGCTGAAGGCGAATTACGCGCTCGGTGCCGACGGCATCTCGATCGCGCTGATCGTGCTGACCGCGTTCACGACGGTGCTGGTCGTGGTCGGTTCGTGGGGCTCGATCGAGGAGCGAGTCTCCCAGTACATGGCCGCGATGCTTGCGCTCGAAGGTTTGCTGATCGGCGTCTTCGCGGCGACCGATGCGCTCCTCTTCTACGTGTTCTTCGAGGGCATGCTGATTCCGATGTTCATCATCATCGGCATCTGGGGCGGCCCGCGGCGCGTGTACGCGACGCTGAAGTTCTTCATCTACACGTTCTTCGGTTCGATCTTCATGCTGGTCGGCCTCATCTACCTGCATATGAAGACCGGCGATTTCTCGCTGGCGTCGTTCGCGCACGCGGGACTCGGCACGACGGAGCAGGCCTGGCTCTTCTTCGCGTTCCTGCTCGGCTTCGCGATCAAGGTGCCGATGTGGCCGGTGCACACGTGGTTGCCAGACGCGCACGTCGAGGCGCCGACCGGTGGCTCGGTCGTGCTGGCCGCGATCATGCTGAAGGTCGGCGGCTACGGTTTCGTGCGCTTCTCGCTGCCGATCACGCCGGATGCCTCGCAGGAATACGCGTGGCTCGTCATCGCGATGTCGCTGATCGCGATCCTCTACATCGGCTACGTCGCGCTGGTCCAGGAAGACATGAAGAAGCTGATCGCGTATTCGTCGATCGCGCACATGGGCTTCGTGACGCTCGGCATCTTCATCGCGCTGGCTCTGGTGCGCACGCATCACAATGCCGAGGCGGCGCGCCTGGGCATTCAGGGCGCGATGGTGCAGATGATCTCGCACGGCTTCGTCTCGGGCGCGATGTTCTCGTGCATCGGCGTCATGTACGACCGCCTGCATACGCGCATGATCAAGGACTATGGCGGACTCGCCAACGTGATGCCGTGGTTCGCCGCGTTCATGGTGCTGTTCGCGATGGCCAACTGCGGCCTGCCGGGAACGAGCGGATTCGTCGGCGAGTTCATGGTGATCCTGGCCGCGTTCCAGGACGATTTCTGGATCGCCGCGCTCTCTGCGTTCACGCTGATCATCGGCGCGGCGTACACGCTTTGGCTCGTCAAGCGCGTCATCTTCGGCAAGATCACCAATCCGAAAGTCGAGAAGATGCAGGACATGAATATTCGCGAGTGGATCGTGCTCGGCGGATTCGCCGCCGGCGTCCTCGCGATCGGCATTTATCCCAAGCCGCTGGTCACGCTCATGGACGGAGCGGTACAGCAGCTCGTGCAGAGTTTGATGCTGGCCAAGGCCTGAGTCGACGGACATGATCGAATTCAACATCAACGACATCTGGACGATCCTGCCCGAGCTCATTCTGCTCGGTGCGACGTGCGCGATCCTCCTGATCGATCTTTTCTTGAAGCCGACGCAGCGCGACGTGACGCATTGGCTCAGCGTGCTGACGCTCGTCGTCACCGGCGTCTTCGTCTGGATCGGCGCGCCGGCGGACGGGCAGAGCGTCTCCGCGTTCAACGGCATGTTCTTGAGCGACGGCGTCGCGACGATCCTCAAGATCTTCATCCTGCTGGTGACGCTGGCCGTGTGCCTCTACGGTCGGCCGTATCTGCGCGATCGCAAGCTTCTGGTGGGCGAGTTCTATCTGCTGGTGCTGTTCGCCGCGCTCGGCATGATGCTGCTGGTGTCGGCCGGCAACATGATCACGGTGTATCTCGGCCTCGAGCTTTTGACCTTGAGCCAATACGCGCTGGTCGCGCTGAACCGCGATTCGGCGCGATCGTCGGAAGCGGCGATCAAGTATTTCGTGCTCGGCGCGCTCGCGTCGGGACTTCTCCTGTACGGCATGTCGATGATCTACGGCGCGACCGGCACGCTCGATCTCGCCAAGATCCATGCGGTCACCGAATTTGCAGGTTCGAGCCCGCACAAGACGCTGCTCGCGTTCGGCCTCGTGTTCCTGATCGCCGGCATCGCGTTCAAGTTCGGCGCGGCGCCGTTTCATATGTGGATTCCGGACGTCTACGAAGGCGCGCCGACCGCGATGGTCGTGTTCGTCGGCTCGGCGCCCAAGCTCGCGGCGTTCGGCATGGCGTATCGACTCCTCGACGGCGCGATGGGCGGCATGCACGAGCAGTGGACCTTGATGCTGAGCGTGCTCGCCGCGTTGTCGCTCGCGATCGGCAACGTATTCGCGATTGCGCAGACGAACCTCAAACGTCTGCTCGGCTATTCGACGATCTCGCACATCGGATTCCTGCTGCTCGGCTTCGTCGCCGGAACGCCGGCCGGATTCGCCGCGGCGCTCTTCTATGCGATCAGCTATGCGCTGATGGCGATCGTCGCGTTCGGCATGATCCTCTTGCTTGCGCGCGCGGGTTTCGAAGCCGAGCAGATCGATGACTTCAAGGGCTTGAACCAGCGCAATCCGTGGTATGCGGGCATCATGGCGATCGCAATGTTCTCGCTTGCCGGCGTGCCGCCGCTGTTCGGGTTCTTCGCGAAATTGATGGTGCTGAAAGCGGCCATCGACGCAGGGCAGATGTGGCTTGCGATCGTCGCGATTGTTTTCGCGATCGTCGGCCTCTATTACTACCTGCGCGTGGTCAAGGTGATGTACTTCGACGCGCCGTCGGATGATTCGCGCCTTCCGCTTCCGGCTGACTTCGGTTTCCGTTGGGCGCTCTCGATCAACGGCATTGCGCTGCTCGTGCTGGGCATTGCCTGGGGACCGCTCCTCGACTGGTGCAGCCGCGTGTTCGTAGTGGCTTCCTGACTGCACTTGAAAGCGCCATAAACGGCTTCAAATTACGTGCCAGCTTGCAGCAGTGCGCTGCAGTCGTTAAGATGGCCGCTTGGCTGATGCGGGGTGGAGCAGTCTGGCAGCTCGTCGGGCTCATAACCCGAAGGTCGCAGGTTCAAATCCTGCCCCCGCTACCAAGGTCTATTCGAAGGCCACTTTTAGTGGCCTTTTCTTTCAGCGCAGGAAGCGCGGCTTGCCGATGTTGGGATGCAAGACAACGGCGGACTACGGAATGGGCCTTAGGCCCATTTTTTTTTCCCGCACTTTCAGGTGCGTGCTTCATGAAGAGTGTGGCCAGGACGGCCGCTCTTGCTCCTGCAATCAAGGACGATTGCTTTGGTACATATGACCAACGACGAACTACATGCGCTGCTGGCGCCCATGATCCACGACCTAGGGCTCGAATTGGTCGGTATCGAATTCAGCCCCGGTCACGGTGGCAGCCTTTTGCGCGTATACGTCGACGTGGCGGATCGTCCGGTCACGATCGACGATTGCGAGCGCGCGAGCCGCGAGATTTCGGCGCTGCTCGACGTCAACGATCCGGTCGCCGGGCGCTACACGCTCGAAGTGTCGTCGCCGGGCCTCGATCGGCCGTTGTTCACGCCGGCGCAGTTCGCTCGTTTCGTCGGGCAGGCGGTCAAGATCAACGTGAACCTGCCCCTCGACGGGCGGCGCCGGTTTCACGGCACGATCAAGGACGTCGAGGACGACCGCATCTTGATCGAGCAGGACGGCGTGGCGGTCGCGATCGTCCACGCGAATATCGCGAAAGCGAGACTCGCTCCGGATTATGCGGCACTCGGCCTGGCGGCCGCGCGTCGGGAATATGAGGAAGGTGCGCCCAAAAAGCGCAAGAAGAAGTGAGTATTTGATTGACTGATCTCAGTGGGCTTTGCACCTCGCGAGAAAAATTTCTCGCAAAGATCGCAAAGGCCGCGGAGTTGAGAGAAACCGGTTTTAACTTGCATCGTTCGGACGCGCTTGCGGTCCGACGGAGATTTACCGATGAGTAAAGAACTATTGCTGGTCGTCGATGCGGTCGCCAACGAGAAGGGCGTGCCGAAAGCCGTCATTTTCGACGCGATGGAAGCTGCGCTCGCGTCGGCCGCGAAGAAGCGCTACCTCGAAGAGGACGTCTCCGTGCGCGTCTCGATCGATCGCGAGAGCGGCGATTACGAGACGTTCCGGCGCTGGGAAGTCGTGCCCGACGATGTCGTGATGGAATCGCCGGACCGGCAGATCCGCCTGATGGACGCGGTCGACGAGAAGCCCGGCATCGATGTTGGCGGCTACGTCGAGCAGCCGATCGAGAATCCCGAATTCGGACGCATCGCAGCGCAGGCCGCCAAGCAAGTCATCGTGCAGCGTGTGCGCGAGGCCGAGCGCGCGCAGGTCGTCGATGCGTACAAGGATCGTGTCGGCGAGCTGATCACCGGCATCGTCAAGCGCGTCGAGCGCGGCAACATCTTTCTCGATCTCGGCGGCAACGCCGAGGCGTTCGTGCCGCGCGACCGCGCGATTCCGCGCGAATCGGTGCGCGCCGGCGATCGCCTACGCGGCTATCTCTACGAAGTGCGCGCGGAGCTGCGCGGACCGCAGCTGTTCGTCTCGCGCACCGCGCCCGAACTGATGATGGAGCTCTTCAAGCTCGAAGTGCCCGAAGTCGGTCAGGGCCTGGTCGAGATCAAGGCCTGCGCTCGCGATCCGGGCGATCGCGCGAAGATCGCCGTGCTCGCGCACGACCATCGCACCGATCCGATCGGCGCTTGCATCGGCATGCGCGGCTCGCGCGTGCAGGCCGTGTCGAACGAATTGAACGGCGAGCGCATCGATATCGTTCTGTGGAACGAGAGCCCGGCGCAGTTCGTCATCAACGCGATGGCGCCGGCCGAAGTGCAGTCGATCATCGTCGACGAAGAAAAGCATTCGATGGACATCGCGGTCGCCGAGGACAAGCTGTCGCAGGCGATCGGACGCGGCGGCCAGAACGTGCGCCTGGCCAGCAAGCTTTCCGGCTGGCAGCTCAACGTCATGACCGCGGACCAGGTGCGCCAGAAGAGCGAGTCCGAGCAGGAAGCCGCGCGCCTCCTGTTCCAGGAGAAGCTCGAGGTCGACACCGAAATCGCGCAGATCCTCGTCCAGGAAGGTTTTTCGACGGTCGAGGAAATCGCATACGTGCCGACGGCGGAGCTGCTCGGCATCGAAGGCTTCGACGAGGACATCGTGGAAGAGCTGCGCGCGCGTGCGCGTGATGCGCTCCTCACCGATGCGCTCGCGGTCGAAGAGGAAATCGAGGATCACAAACCCGCAGACGATCTGTTGGCGATTGAAGGCATGGACGAGGGCATCGCGTTCGAGCTTGCCCAGCATGGAGTCATCACGCGTGAGAATCTCGCTGATCTGGCGACCGACGAGCTGATGGAGTTCGCGATCGACGGCATCGACGAGGAAAAGGCGGCGGCGCTGATCATGGCCGCGCGCGAAACGGTGCTGTCCTGACTGCGCCAGGCAGGCAGGATCGAGATCACGCGTCGCCAGGGTCAGGGAGTACATTGATGTCGGACGTCACAATCAAGCAACTGGCCAAGGTACTCGGCACGCCGATCGACAAGCTGCTCGCGCAGCTGGCCGAGGCGGGCATGAAGTTCACGGACCCGGATCAGGTCATCAGCAGCACCGAGAAGGTGAAGCTGCTCGGATTCTTGCGCCGCACGCACGGCAAGCACGAAGCGCCGGTCGAGACCAATTCCTCGCCGAGGCAGATCACGCTGAAGCGGCGAACGGTCAGCGAAATCACCGTGACGCCGGGCCAGCGTGGCGCGCAGGCCAAGACCGTCAACGTCGAGGTGCGCCAGAAACGCACCTACGTCAAGCGCAGCGTCGTCGAGGAAGAGGCGCAGGCGCAGGTCGATCCCGAGCGCGAGCAGGCGATCAAGAAACTCGAGGAGTCGCAGCTCAAGCGCGAGTCCGAAGAAGCCGTGCGTGCCGACGCCGAGCGTCGCCGACAGGAAGAAGACGCCAAGTTGCGCGCTTCGGAAGAGGCGCGCCGCAAGGCCGAAGAGGAAACGCGGCGCAAGGCCGAAGAAGAAGTGCAGGCCAAGCGCGAAGCCGAAGGCAAGCCGCGCCTCGCAACGCCTGCGGCACCGGCCGCGCCTGCGGCCAAGGAAGCCGAGCGTCCGCGCCGCAGCGGCGATGATCGCGGCCGCGAAGCCGACAGTCACAAGCACAAGCAGAAGCATGGCTCGCACCGCATGCCCGCGGGAGAAGGCGACGTCGACGAAAACGGCGTTGCGCGCTATTTCGGCGCGGAGCTTCATCTTTCGCAGGAAGGCAGCGCGCGCCGTACCGGTCGCAAGAAGCCGCGTTCGCGTCAGGTCGAGCCGGCGCGCTCAGGTCCCGCACACGCATTCTCGCGTCCGACCGCGCCGGTCGTGCGCGAAGTCTCCGTGGGCGAATCGATCACGGTCGCCGATCTCGCCGCCAAGATGGCGGTGAAGGGTGCCGAGGTGGTCAAGGCACTCTTCAAGATGGGCGTCATGACTACGATCAACCAAGCTATCGATCACGACACCGCCGCGCTCGTCGCCGAGGAACTCGGCCACAAGGTCGTGCGGGCAACGGACACGAGCGCCGAGACGACGCTGCTGGCGCAGACCGGCACCAGCGACGAAGGCGAGCTCGCGCCGCGTCCGCCCGTCGTTACGATCATGGGACACGTCGATCACGGCAAGACCTCGTTGCTCGATTACATCCGTCGCGCGAAAGTCGCGGCGGGCGAAGCGGGCGGCATCACGCAGCACATCGGCGCGTATCACGTCGAGACGCCCAAAGGCGTCATCACGTTCCTCGACACGCCCGGCCACGCGGCGTTCTCGTCGATGCGCGCACGCGGCGCGCAGTCGACCGACATCGTCGTCCTGGTCGTTGCCGCCGACGACGGCGTCATGCCGCAGACGATCGAAGCGATCCAGCATGCGCGCGCCGCCAAGGTGCCTCTTCTGGTCGCGATGAACAAGATGGACAAACCGGAAGCGAATCCCGACAACGTCAAGCAGGGACTCGTGCAGCACGAAGTCGTGCCCGAAGAGTGGGGCGGCGACGTGCAGTTCGTGCCGGTGTCGGCGAAGACCGGCGAAGGTGTCGACAATCTCCTCGACGCGATCCTCGTGCAGTCCGAGGTCATGGAGCTCAAGGCCGCGCCGGACGGGCGCGCCGGCGGCACCGTGATCGAATCCAGTCTCGACAAGGGCCGCGGTCCGGTCGCGACCGTGCTGGTCCAGCAAGGCAAGCTCAAGAAGGGCGATTTCCTCGTCTGCGGCATCGAGTACGGCCGCGTGCGTGCGCTTTTCGACGAGACCGGCCAGCAGGTCGCCGAAGCGGGTCCGTCGATTCCGGTGCAGGTGCTTGGACTTTCCGGCGTGCCGAACGCGGGCGACGATTTCCTCGTCGTCGCCGACGAGCGCCTGGCCAAGGACGTCGCGCAGCAGCGCCAGCATCAGCGCCGCGAATCGCGTCTGGTCAAGCAGGCCGGCAATCGCATGGAAGACGTGATGGCGCAGATGGGCCAGGGCGAGGGACAGCAGACGCTGAATCTCGTCGTTAAGGCCGACGTGCAAGGTTCCGCCGAAGCGCTGCGCGATTCGCTGACCAGCATCTCCACCGATGCGATCAAGGTCAACGTGATCGCGTCCGGCGTCGGCGGCATCACCGAGTCGGATGCGACGCTCGCCGCCGCTTCGAAAGCGGTCATCATCGGCTTCAACGTCCGTGCGGATGCGTCCGCGCGCAAGGTCATCGACGCGAACAATCTCGACCTTCGCTACTTCTCGATCATCTACGACGTGATCGATCAGGTGAAGCAGGTCGCGACCGGTCTTCTCGGCACCGAAGTGCGCGAAGAGATCATCGGCACGGCCGAAGTGCGCGACGTGTTCCGCTCCTCGAAGTTCGGCGCGATCGCCGGCTGCATGGTCGTCGAGGGCACGGTCAAGCGTCACAAGCCGATCCGCGTTCTCCGCGACAACACGGTCATCTTCCAGGGCGAGCTCGAATCGCTGCGCCGCTTCAAGGAAAACGTCGACGAAGTGCGCAACGGCATGGAGTGCGGCATCGGCGTCAAGCAGTACAACGACGTCAAGCCGGGCGATCAGATCGAATGCTTCGAGAGGATCGAGGTGGCGAGGACGCTTTGAGGCAGGGAACCGGTAGCCGGTAGCCGGAAGGCAGATGCGGCTCTCCGGTTACCGATTGAGCGATCCGAAGGGTCGCGTCGGTTCCCGGTTTCCTTAACTCGCTGAATATCATGCCCGCCAATAAATCTTTCAGCCGCACCGACCGCATCTCCGCCCAGCTCCGCAAAGAGCTCGCGGTGCTCGTGCACGCGGCCGTGCGCGATCATGCGTTGCCGTCGGTCAGCGTTTCCGATGTCGAGGTCACGCGCGATCTCGATATGGCGACGGTCTACGTCACCGCGTTGCTTGCGGACCAGTCCAAGCCGGCCGTCGATGCGCTGAACGAGATGGCGAAGGAATTCCGCCGCGAGCTTTCGCGAACTCTGGCGTTGCGACGGGTTCCGGAGTTGCGCTTTCGCTATGACGATTCCGTGGACAAGGGCGAACGCATCGAGTCGCTGCTGCGGAAGGATCACGACAAGGACGGCGGCGATTCGAAATAAGCGGTACTCGCGTTCGCGCCGGCCGCGTGTTCCATGTCTCATACCTTCTACAGATCGGCATCGCCTCTACAGATCGTCATCCCGGCGTAGGCCGGGATCCAGCAGTTGCCGTCGCGTAGTCGCCAAGGAGCTGGATTCCGGCCTGCGCCGGAATGACGAAGCATTCCAATCTTCACCGCAGATATTTCTTCTTTCCCATAGATACCCGCAGCATGCCCCAAGCAGAACAACGAGACGTCCACGGCATCCTGCTGTTCGACAAGCCCGCCGGCATGAGCTCGAATCGCGCGCTGCAATCGGTGCGCAAGTTGTTCGATGCGGCCAAGGCCGGGCACACCGGCAGCCTCGATCCGCTGGCGACCGGGCTGTTGCCGATCTGCTTCGGCGAGGCGACCAAGATCGCCGGCCTGCTGCTCGGCTCGCACAAGGCCTACGAGTGCGAGTGCAAGCTCGGTGTGACGACCGACACCGACGACGCCGAAGGCCAGGTGCTGGTCGAGCGTCCCGTCCCGGCTCTCGACGAGACGACGATCCGCGCGGCGCTTGCGGCGTTCACCGGCCGCATCGAACAAGTCCCGCCGGTCTATTCGGCGATCAAGCGCGGCGGCGAGCCGTTGTACCGGCGCGCGCGGCGCGGCGAAACAGTCGACGTGCCGGCGCGCAAGGTCGACGTGCACCGTTTCGAGCTGCTCGAAGCCGCGCCCGACCGGCTGCGGCTCATGATCGAATGCGGTTCAGGAACTTACGTGCGCAGCCTGGTCCGCGACGTCGGCGAGCGGCTCGGCTGCGGCGCGCATGTAATCGCGCTGCGACGCCTCTGGGTCGAGCCGTTCATGGCTCCCCAGATGCATCGGATCGAACAATTGCAGGCCCTGGCCGAAGAGGGCGGCACGGCGGCACTCGATGCGCTGCTTCTGCCGCTCGAGGCCGGCCTTGCCGGCCACCCGCAGCTTTGCGTCGACGAGGCGGCCGCGACACGCCTGCGCCAGGGCCAGCCGGTCTACCACGCCGGCGCCGAGGTCGGGCGCTACGTGGCGGTGGACGAAGACGGCGGCGCGGTCGCTCTGGTCGACTGCGGAGCGGACGGC
>Ga0268265_10000708_pt1 | contig 32801 bp, 23 predicted proteins | sample KBSSwiS52_FD_190355 | JGI IMG/M metagenome (GOLD analysis project Ga0268265, IMG submission 190355) | Switchgrass rhizosphere microbial communities from Kellogg Biological Station, Michigan, USA - KBS Switchgrass S5-2 (SPAdes) (version 2) | ecosystem: Host-associated > Plants > Roots >...
CAGCGCCAGCGAGGAGTAGCGCAGCCAGTAACCCAGTCCCCGGCCCAGTCCGGGAAGGAGAAGGAGGAGCCCGCGGCCGAGGAAGCCCTTGTCCGCCTCGGTCAGGATCGAGGGCTGGGCCATCAGGTCGCGCACCCACGGGACCAGCGGCAGCGCCGCCAGCACCGCGCCGAGGACGCCCCCCGTCCAGTGTGGCTTGAAGTACCCCCGCCACCAGAGAAAGACCGAGGCGACCGCCAGCAGCAGGAAGGACGCGTGGATCTGGAGCGCCAGCAGGAGCCCCGCGCCGAGCAGGAAGGACGGGACGAACCGGGCGCGCTCGCGCTGCGTCCAGCAGGCCCACAGGTGGACGGCGCCGAACAGGAAGAGGTAGTTCGGGTTCCAGAGGAAGGCCGAGAAGTACATCCGCCACGGGTTGAGCCAGTAGAGGACGGCGAAGAGCACGCGCTCCCGCGGACCGAACGCCCGGCGGAGCGTGCGGTCGAGGATCAGGTACGCGAGCACGTGGCAGAGCAGGATCACCAGGGTGGGAGCGCGGTGGTCCCGCCAGACCATCAGGGGGATTCCGACGAGCAGGCTGGTGATTCCGCCCGGCGCCTTGCCGCCGGTGGACATGGGGTTGCCGTAGGAGATCCAGCGTCCCTCGTCCGCGAGCAGCCACCCGCGCGCCAGTAAATTGAGCTGGTCGCCCCCCACCTGGCTGCGCGCCACCATCCAGAGTGAGATCGCCAGCCCGAGGACGAAGAAAGCCCAGGTCAGCCGGGAGGCGGCGCGGTCGGAAAGGTTTCGCAGGTTCATACGCTGTTGATCCGGGATCGGGGAAGGATACACTCTGGCTTCCCATGGAGACGAAGGAGAGGTGCTGGCCACTGGCCGCTGCGGCTGGGCTCTACACCGCGCTCGGCCTGTTCTACCTGCGGCCCGTCTGGCAGGTCTGGCAGGACCGGATCGCGCCCAATACCGCGGACCCGCTGTTCAACCTCTGGGTCCTCAAGTGGGGCGTTCACCAGATCCGGATGGGGCTGCCGGACCTCTGGAACGCCAACATCTTCCATCCCACCCGGGGGATGCTGGCGCTCTCGGACCACCTGATCGGGCCGGCGCTCCAGATCGCCCTGTTCGACAATGCCATCGCCGGCTACAACGTTCTCTTCTTCACCTCGTTCTTGCTCACCGGGCTGGCGGTCTGCTGGGTGGTACGCCGCAGCGGCGCCTCGTGGATCGCGTCGGTGCTGGCCGGGGCCATGTACGCGTTCTCCCCGTTCCGGCTCACCCATCTCAACCACATCCAGATCCTGCTGGCGCAGTGGGTGCCGCTGACGCTCTGGTTCTGGGACCGGCTGCTGGCGGAGCGGAAGGTCCGCGACGCTCTGCTCTTCCTGATCTTCTACCTGCTGAACGTCACCGGCGGCGCCTACTTGGCCTACATGGTCCACATCCCGCTGCTGGTGATCCTGGTCAACCGAGTGGCGATCCACCGCCGTGAGCTGATCGGCGGACTGCGGCTGCTGGTCCCCGTCGCCCTCATGGCCGGGGCGGCGCTGGCCGCGGTCTTCCTTCCCTATGTCCAGGTGGGAAGGGAGCTGGGGCTCGCCCGCAATCCGCATGAGATCGAGGATTACGGGGCCACGCTGGCGAGCTGGGTGAGCCCGGCCCGCAACGCGCTCTGGTTCGGGCCAATCAACAAGGCGTACGAGCAGAGGAGGCTCGGGCCGGCCGCCGAGCCGTTCTTCCGCACGGAGAACGCCCTGTTCGCGGGCTTCGTCCCGACCTTCCTGGCGGTGCTCGGCCTCTGGAAGAGAAGACCGGATCCATGGGAACGGGGGCTGCTGCTCTCCGGCCTCGCCTGTTTTGCCCTGGCGCACCCGATTGTCTACGTGCCGATGATGCACCTGCTCCCGGGCCTGTCCGGCATGCGGGTGCCCGCCCGCTTCGCCGCGTTCGTCTCGCTCGCGGTCGTCCATCTCGCCGCGAGGGGAACGGACCGCCTGCTCGACCGGAAGAAGGGATGGCTGGTGGCTGTGCTCGCCCTGGTCCTGTTCGCCGAGCTGACCCCGCGGCCCGTGCGCTGGGCGCGCCTGGAGCGCGAGGAGGACTTCCCCGCGGTCTACTCCTGGATCGCGAAGCAGGACGGCGTCAAGGCGATCCTCGAGCTGCCGGTGAGGCCGAACAACTCGGAGATCGTCTACATGTACTACTCGACCCGGCACTGGAAGCCGATCGCGAACGGCTACAGCGGCTACCGTCCGGAGAGCCACCGGCGCATCACGGAGAGCATGCGCTTCCTGCCGGACGAGCGGGGTCTCGATCTGCTCTCCAGCCTGGGGATCACGCACCTGGTGGTCCACACCCGGTCGTTCAAGAATCCGCGGCTGCTCCCGAGGTGGGAGCGGGACTTCGTGGGGAGGAGGGTGGAGCCGGTGGCGGCGTTCGGAGAGGCGCGGGTCTACCGGCTACTTGAAAAGCTCCCGCAGGGGGATCTCCAGACCGGGCAGCAGCGGGGTGGCGAGGACGTCTCCGGCCGCTAGCTCGGCCACCTTCCGGAACGTGTCCTCTTCCGCCTGGAAGACGTGGACCCGGTCGGCCAGGGGATCGACGATCCAGTACTCGCGCACGCCGAGCAGCTCGTAGCGGACGAGCTTGATCCGCTCGTCGAGCTTGCGGGTGCCCGCGGAGAGGATCTCGACGACGAGGTCCGGTGCCCCCTGGATGTTCTTCTCCGTGACGATCCTGGCGCGCTCGTTGGAGATGAAAAGGATGTCCGGCTGGAGGACGTCGTGGCGGGAGAGCAGGACGTCGGTGGGAGCCGGAAGGACCTCTCCCAGACGGTGCTCTTCCGTGAAGACGTGCAGCCGTGAGCTCAACCGCATCGAAACCCGCTGGTGCTTCGGCGTAGGCGCTGGGGACACGTAGTGCTCTCCATCGATGATCTCGTGGCGCTGACCGTCCTCGGGGAAGAGCACGTAGTCCTCGTAGGTGAGCTTGCGTCGGGCTGTGTCTCGGATGGCCATGGCGGCTCCCCTCCAGCGCTTCTTCGGCATGTTAACACACGTCAGGCGATGTCCAGTTCCAGCAACCCGAACCGCGCCGGCTTGTGGAAGTCGGCGGGGGTCGTGAGGGTCGGGGACCAGCAGGTGAATTCGGGAGCGCCGTCGCGCGGGCGCTCGACGCGGTAGAAGTTGGCCCGCCAGAGGCGGGACGGTTCTGGAGCGTCCCAGGGGATCGACAGCTCCGCCCACCAGTCCTGCCGCGCAGCTCCGCGCCCGGCTTCCCAGCGGAGGCCGGGGCAGTCCCAGGAGAGGTCCGCGGTCAGGTCCGCCCGCAGCCCGGTGGGGTTTTGGATCATGGCGTCGAAGAGGACGCCGAGCGGGCTCACCTCGATCTCCATGTAGCGCACCGGATCCTCCTCCCCTGGAGCGAGGAAGACCTCTACCACCTCCTCCTGCCAGAGCGGATCGTCCCTCTTCTGAAAGGTCCCCCACGCATCCCGGTCCTCGCAGTCGAAGCGGACGTGAAGGGCTTCGTCGTCCCAGCAGAGCCGAACCGCCGTGGCCTGCTCGGGCGCGCCGCTGCCGTCCGCGAGAACGAGAAGCTCCGCAGGGATCTCTTCCCAGGGACGGCGCCGGAGCACGGTCCAGCGGGGGATGCTCATCGCCATATACGGTAGACTGCCGCCCGCCCATGGGGAAGCCATTTCTCACCGATGAAGCGAAGCGAGCGCTCACCGAGGCGGTGCGCGAGGTGGAAGCCTCCACCAGCGCCGAGCTGATGGTGGCGGTCCGATCCCGCTCGGGCTCCTACCTCCATGCGGACCTGATCGCCGGCATCGTGGTGGGCCTGGCCGCCCTGACTTTCCTGCTCTTCTCCCACTGGCCGTTCGCTCTCCTCTGGTTCGTGATCGATCCCGTCGTGGCCGGCGTTCTCGGAGGCCTGATCGCCTCCCGCTTCCCGGGGCTCCGCCGGGTTTTGACCCGCCCCGGAGTCCGCCGCCGTCTCGCCGAGACCGCGGCGCGCTGCCTGTTCCTGGAGAAACGCGTCCACGGCACGGCCGGCCGGACAGGCTTCCTTCTCTATGTCGCGGTCCTGGAGCGGGAGGCGGTGGTGGTCACCGACATCGGCCTCGAGGCCCTGGCCGCGACCGAATCGTGGCAGCGGGCCATCGGCGCCATCGAGGCCGGAGTGCGACAAGGGGAGGACGGCGTCCGGATCGCGGAGAGGGTGCGCGCCCTCGCGGGCGTCTGCGGCCCGGCCCTTCCCCGGGCCCATGACGACGTCGACGAGCTCGCCAACGAGGTGTGCGAGTGAGCCCTCACCCCCGTCCCCTCTCCCATCCGCACACCCGGACCCCCGGGAGAGGGGGGCGTGACTCCGGCTTTCTCCTCTCCAACAGTGGCTCCGCCTCTCAGGAGCGGAGATGAAGGGGCGCCAGGCGGGGCGTAACCACCTCCCCCTCTCCCGGGGGTCCGGGAGTGCGGATGGGAGAGGGGGCCGGGGGGTGAGGGCCTGGGCGGCTCTCGCCGTCCTCCTCTTGCTCCTAGTCCCCGCCCTCGCGATCGCCCGACCGGGCGGAGGAGAGGGCTACTCCGGCGGAGGCGACGGCGGCGGCGGAGGGGATGGCGCGGGCGAGCTGGTCTTCTTCCTGCTCCGGCTGTGGTTCGAGTTCGTCATCCACTACCCGGCGATCGGCGTCCCCATGACGATCGCGGGGATCATCGTCTTCCTGATCTGGAAGAAGCGGCGGGGCAGCGCGGGCTCCCAGAACTGGGACCTCACGCCGCAACACGTGGCACCGCCGACGCGCCCGCGCTCGTTCGACCTCGACTCCATCCGGCAGGCCGATCCGCAGTTCTCGGTCGTCCTGTTCGAGGACTTCGCCTACGCGCTCTACGCCCGGGCGCACCAGGCGCGGACCGACCGCCATGCCCTGGACGGGCTCGCGCCCTACCTGAGCGCGGCAGCCCGCGACCATCTCCAGCAGCGTCCCCCCGTCGGAGCGCCGGTGACGAGCGCGGTGGTCGGAGCCATGCGCGTCCTGCAACTCGCCTTCCCCCAGGGCTGGATCCAGGTGGGATTGGAATTCGAAGCCAATCTGACGGTGGGAGAGGGCGGCCAGTACGTGCGGGAGCGCTGGGCTCTGGTGCGGAGCGCCACGGCGCAGAGCAAGCCGCCGGAGCAGGTGAAGAGCTTCAAATGCCCGAACTGCGGCGCGCCCTTCGACCCGGCCGGAGCCGCGGCCGGGGACCGCTGCGGCTTCTGCGGCGAGGTGGTCTCCGGCGGCCGGTTCGACTGGACCGTGCAGAGCATCGAGCTGCTCAAGGTCGAGGCGCGCCCGCCGGCCCTGACGAGCACGGTGCAGGAGGTGGGAACCGACTGGCCGACCGTCTACCATCCTCAGGTCCAGCCCCGCCGCGCCGAGCTGCTGCGCGACGACCCGGCGAGCACGGACGACGCCCTGGGCGCGCGCCTCCGCCTGGTCTACGAACAGCTCAACGCTGCCTGGACATCGCTCGACCTGCGGCCGGCCCGACCCTTCGTCTCGGACGGCCTCTTCGACTATCTCCAGTACTGGATCGCCTCCTATCAGAAGCAGGGGCTGCGCAATGTCCTTGAAGGAATGAGGATGACCGAGTGGACGATCGCCAAGGTCGTGCGCGACGCCCACTACGACTCGATCACCTTCCGCATCTGGGGGACCGGCCGGGACTACACGGTGAGGCAGGCGGACGGCGGCCCGGTCTCGGGCAATCCGAAGAAGGACCGCCTCTACTCCGAGTACTGGACCCTGATCCGCGCCGCCGGAGTCCACGGCGCCCCGCGGGCCGACCGGACCTGCCCCAACTGCGGCGCCTCCGTCGATCAGGTCAACATGGCGGGGGAATGCGGCCACTGCGGAGCCAAGATCACCCGCGGCGATTTCGACTGGGTCCTCTCGAAGATCGAGCAGGACGACTCGTATTCGGGGTGAGCGGCCTACTCGCCGCCCGACAGATCCTCCAGCGTCCGACCCGAGGCCAGCCACTCGACGATCCACTGGGGGCGCTTGCCGCGGCCGGACCAGGTCAGGGCGGTGTTCTCGGGGTGGCGGAAGCGCACGGAGGTGGCGGGCACCCGGGCGCGCTCGCGGCCGCGCTCCTGCTTGAGAAGCTCCTCCAGCGTCATGCCGAGGCTGGCGGCGAGCTCGCGCATCTGGGCGAGAACCCGCTCCCGGTCCGCTTCCCGGCGGGAGATGATTTCCTGCTCGATGTCCCGAGCGAGGGCCTGCAGCTCTTCGAGGGAGAGCTTGGATAGGTCGAGCTTGGCCATGGATTCTCCTGTCTTTCAGTAAGGGGGCAACACTCCGAGCAGGTCGTCGCGCTCCTCCGGGGTGAGGAAGGCGGCGGCCACCGCGTTCTCCTGCAGCTTCCTCAGGTCGTCCTCGCCCAGGCCCAGCTCCTCCTGCGCGATGCGGTACTCGTGGGCAAGATCGATGCCGCTGATGCTCGGGTCGTCTGTGTTGAGAGTGACCACCAGCCCGCGGGCGAGCAGGGCGGGCAGCGGGTGGGATACGTAGTCGGGCACGGTGCTCGTGTGGAGGTTGCTGGTCGGGCAGACTTCGAGCGCGATCCCACGCTCCGCGAGCAGGTCGAGCACCTCGGGGTCCTCGATCGAGCGGATGCCGTGGCCGATGCGCTCTGCTCCGAGCCCGAGCACCGCCTGCCGGACGCTCTCCGCTCCGGCGGCCTCGCCGGCGTGCGCGATCACCCGGAGGCCGGCTTCCCGCGCCTTGCGGAAGTGGTCCACGAACAGCTCGCCGGGGAAGCCGGCCTCGTCCCCGGCGAGATCGAGCGCCACGATGCCGCGGTCACGGCCGCGGATCGCCGCTTCCAGCTCGGTCCAGCCCCGCTCCGGGCCGTAGTGGCGGGAGATGATCCCGATGAGCTTTGCCTTGACGGGGAGATCGCGGGCCTCTTCCAGCGCGTCGCAGGCGGCCTCGGCGACTCTCAGGGTGTCGAGCCCGTGGCGCTCGGCCATGAAGGCCGGGCTGAAGCGCAGCTCGATGTAGTCGATGCCCTCGCGGACCGCGTCCTCCAGGTTCTCCCGCACGATCCGGCGCACGGCGTTGTAGTCCACCATGACCCGGCACATCATCTCGAACTTGGCGATGAAGTCCATGAGGCTGGGCTCCCGCTCCACGATCTGGATGTAGGGGCGGATCCCCTCGACCGTCATGGCCGGGAGATCCACGTTGTGCTGCCGGGCGAGGTCGATCACGGTGTCCAGCCGGAGGTTGCCGTCCAGGTGGCGGTGCAGCTCGATCAGGGGGTAGCCGTTCCGCATGGGAACGGGATCTTATCGCGGGACGGTCTGGCGGCAACCGGCGCCCGAGCACTTCCGCAATGCAGCCAGCCGGCCGGCGAGCTCCGCCCGCACGCCGGCCAGCGCGGGATCGTCGTGCCGGCTCCGGAGCTGGAAAGGGTCTTCGTCCAGGTCGTACAGCTCCCGCGAGCCGTTGTGGTACTCCACCCAGAGCCAGCGCGGCGTGCGGATCGCCTCGTAGGCGGGCCGGGCGCTGTTGCGGCTCACGGCTTCGAGGAGCAGGGCCCGGTCCTGCCCCTGGGAGGGGTCCAGGGCCAGGGGGAGGAGGGGGACGCCGTCCATCTTCCTCCGGGCCGTGGCCCCGGTCAGCGCCACGATCGTCGGGGCGAGGTCGATGTTCGCGACCGGCTGGAGCGCCGTGCTCCACGCGGGGAAACCGCCGCCGCGGATGATCAGCGGCACCCGGATCGACTCTTCGTAAGGGAGCAGCTTGCCGTCCGGGAGCCGGTGCTCGCCGAGCAGGAAGCCGTTGTCCGAAGCGAAGAGGATCACCGTCCGGTCGAGCTCGCCGGTCTCCTCGAGGGCGGTGACCAGACGCTCCACCATCTCGTCCACGGCCAGGAGCGACTCCAGCCGGGCCTGGTAGGAGCGCAGGACGGCCTCCCGCTTCGCCGGGCTCAGGCGGGGGAGCCGGCGGATGTTGGCAGGCTTGTCCCCGACGTCCGCCTCGTCGAAGGAGGCCTTGTCCGGCAGCGGCTCGTCCGCGAACCGCCCTTGGTGCCGCGGAGCGGGCCGGGGGGGCGTCCCCTTGCCTGCGTCATCGCTCCGTTCCGTGTGCGGAGCCAGCGGCGCCACGCTCAGGAAGAACGGCCGGCCGCGGCGCACCCGGTCCTGGGCGAAGCTGCGCAGGATCGCCTCCGCCCTCGCGGCCAGCACGTCGGTCTGGTAGTCCGCCTCCGACTGGCCGTAACGGACTCTCTTGCCATTGGCGATGACCGTGTAGCCGTACATCAGGTAGGTGCTCGGATCGGACAGCCCGAACCAGCGGGACCAGCCCTGGGGGAACTTTGGTCCCGTGTAGCCGTTCAGGTACTTGCCGACGTGGGCCGTCTGATATCCCGCCTCCTTCAGCCAGACCGGCAGCGTGTTCGAGTGATCCAGGCGGTGGTACCCGCCCTCCGGAGACTTGTTCCCCAGCACCCCGTGGTTGTGCGCGTACTGCCCGGTCAGGAGCGTGGCGCGGGAGGGGCAGCAGAGCGGGGTCGAGACGAAGCTGTTGCGGAAGGTCGTTCCCTCCTCGCCCAGCAGGCGGAGGGTCTTCTCCATGACCCGCATCGACTCCTCGGTCTGGTCGTCGGTCAGGATCAGGAGGACGTTCGGCCCCTCCGGACCAGGAGGCTCGGCGGGGGGACCGGCAGGCTCCGTCGTTGCAAGGAGCAGCAACGGCAGCAGAGGCAACAGGCGTCTCATCAGGACCATGATCATCCTCCGGCTGGTAGAGTAAAGGGTCCCCTGGCGGACTGGCTACATGGATATATACGAGAAGCCCCCGAAGGATGTCGTCAGGAAGCAGCGCCGCACCGCGGAGAAGCTGCGCCTGGACCGCATCGAGCGCCACATCTTCCTCTGCTGCGATCCGACCAAGCCCAAGTGCGCCAGCCGCAAGGAGACGCTGCGCTCCTGGAAGTACCTCCAGAAGCGCCTCAAGGAGCTGGGCCTCGCGAGGAAGGGCGGCGTCTACTGCAGCCGGGCCAACTGCCTGGACATCTGCACCGGCGGACCCATCGCGGTCGTCTATCCCGACGGGGTCTGGTACGGCCACTGCGAGCCGCCGGTCCTGGAGCGCATCCTCCAGGAGCACCTCCTCGGCGGCAGGATCGTGCGCGAGTTCCGCATCCTGGAGCGCCCGCTGCCGGAGCGGCAGCTCACCCAAGAAGAGATGGAAGAGGAGTGAGCATGAAACGCATCCCCGTTCTCCTTCTGCTCGTCCTCGCCGCCTGTGCCTCGCCGGGCACGCAGGCTCCCCAGCCGGCCGGAGAGCCGGGAGAGCGCACCGCGGTCTTCCTGCACGTCAACGACGTCTACCGCATCGAAGGGGTCGACGACGGGCAGGTCGGCGGCCTCGCCCGCCTGCGCACCCTGCGCAAGGAGCTGGAGGAGAGATACCCCGACCTGCTGCTGATCCACTCCGGCGACTTCCTCTTCCCCTCCTTCGCGAGCCGCCTGTTCAACGGCGAGCAGATGGTGTCGGTCCTCAACGTGATGGACGGCAGCCCGGGCTTCGACGACCGCATGCTCGTGGTCTTCGGCAACCACGAGTTCGAGAAGGCGAAGCTCAAGGACGCGGCCCTGCTCGACCATCGCGTCGAGGAGTCGCAGTTCCGCTGGCTCGGCGGCAACGTCGTCTTCAAGAAGGGGGAGGACGGCCGGCCGCTGGTCGACGCTCCCAACCTGGCGCGGACCGACGTGGTGGTGAGCGGCGGCATCCGCATCGGGTTCTTCGGCGTCACCATCCCCACGGCCGGCGTGGCCTACGTGGACCGGTTCGACGACCCGATCGAGACCGCGCGGCAGTTGACTGCGGAGCTGCGCGCCCAGGGTGCCGAGGTCGTGGTGGCCGTGACCCATCTCCCGGCCGCGGACGACCGCCGCCTGCTGGAGACGCTCGGAGACGACGGGCCGGACCTGATCCTCGGCGGCCACGATCACGAGCGGATGGCGGTCGAGGTGGGCCGCCGCGGCATTCTCAAGGCCGACGCCGATGCGCGCACGGCCGACGTGGTCCGGCTTTCGCTGGGGCCGAACGGCCGGTTGAGCGTCGCGCACGACTTCCGGCCGCTGGAGCGCGTGCAGGTGAAACCGGATCCGGACGTCCTGGAGCTGGTCGGCGACTGGCAGGCGAAGCACGAGCAGCAGTTCTGCACGCAGGCCGGCTCTCCCCCCGGCTGCCTGGGCGAGGTCTACGGCCTCACGCGCACGCTCCTGGAGGCCGAGGAGAACAAGATCCGCGGCTCCGAGACCTCGCTCGGCGACTGGGTGGCCGACCAGATGCGGCTGGCGATGAAGGAGTGCGGCGCCCAGGTGGCGTTCGTCAACTCGGGCTCCCTGCGCCTGAACCAGGACCTCTCCGCCGGCACCCGCATCACCCGCCGCCACGTCGAGGAGCTGTTCGCGTATGAGACACCGCTGCGCCTGATCCGCATCGACGGCGCCACCCTGCAGAAGGTGGTGGACAACTCGGTTCGGCACTGGCCCGGCAGCGGAAGCTGGCTCCAGGTGTCAGGGATGGCGTACGTCCACGACACCGCGGGGAAGGCCGCGCGGAACCTGAGCCTGCTCGGGGAGGGGGGCGCCCGGGCCATCCGCCCCGAGGAAACGATCCTGGTCGCGACCAACGACTACCTGGTTAACCCGCAAGCCGGGGACCAGGACGGTTACATCATGCTCGACGGCGCGCAGCAGAAGGTCGAGGGTTGCGCCGCCGAGGGCCGCGATCTCAAGGAGGTGGTAGTGGAAGCCCTGCGGGCCGCGGGCACTTCCGCCTTCCAGGGCCAGGGGATCGAGCCCAAGGCCGAGGGGCGCATCTGCCAGCCTGACGACAAGCGGCCCTGTCTGGCGGCGGGGGCGGCAGAGGGGAGTGGTGGATCGGGGCCGCGCAAGCTCAAAAGGACACCAAGGACCTCAAGGACACCAAGGACAAAAGCAACAGAAGCCTGTCCTTGGTGTCCTTGAGGTCCTTGGTGTCCTTGTAGTCCTTTAAAACAGCTGCCCGCCCGCCCCCAGCATCGCCTCCCGCACCAGCGGGATCGGCGGCCCGCCGTAGGAGAGGAAGCGGTCGTGGAACTCGCGCCAGGCGGCGCGCCCGCCCCTTGAGGAGGTCCAGTCCTCGCGCAGCCGGCGCACCATCAGCTTGCCCAGCGTGTAGTTGAGGAAGGCGGGATCGAAGGTGCCGCGCGCCGCCTGCTGGCGGGCGTTGGCCGCGTCCTGGAAACCCTGCTCGCGGAACATCCGCTCCGCCTCCGCGAGCGACATGCCTCCCGTGTGGAGCCCGAGCGCCACCAGGTAGCGGACGTTGCGCAGCAGGGCATTCTGGAGCTGGCCGATCCGGGTCTTGGGATCGTCCGCTCCGAAGCCCGCTTCCCAGATCAGCTCCTCGGAGTAATGCGCCCAGCCCTCCGCGAAGCCGTAGCCCACGAAGAGCCTGCCGACGAGCGACTCGGCGCGGTTCGAGTGCAGGAACTGCAGGAAGTGCCCGGGCCAGACCTCGTGCGCCGTGATGAACAGCAGGTCGGCCTCGCCCGCGATGTAGGCGGCGCGCTCCTCCGGCGACCAGGCTGCGTCCGGCGGCGAGATGTAGTAGATCGCCGGCAGGTGCTTGTCGAGGGGGCCGGGGATGTCGATGTAGGCCGAGTTCCAGCGCTGGTACGGCGGCGACTCCTCGACCTGCGCCTGCTCGTCGCCGGGGATGCTCACCAGCGCGGTCTCCTCCACGAAACGCCGCAGCCCGGCGAGCTGGCGGCGGGCCGCTCCGACCGGCCCCTCCGGCGGCTTCTCGGCCTGCACCCGGGCGAGGCACTCCGCCACCGAAACGCCGGGAGCCCAGCCGGCGCACGCCTCGCGCAGGGCCGAGAGATTGCGCTCCAGCTCGCGCCGGCCGGCGGCTTCCAGATCGGCCAGGGAGACGTCCACCCGCTCGGTCTCGCGGAGCATTCGGAGGAACAGATCGGCGCCGAGGGCGAAACCCTCCTCGGGCGCCGAGGCGATCTGATCGTGGAACCAGTCGCCCAGCTCCCGCACGGCCACGGCGGCGGCGGCGTTCGCCTCGCGGAAGGCGGCCTGCAGGTCCGGGTCCTCCACCGGGGCGAATACCGGCGGCACGTCGCTCTCGAAGTAGCCGGCGAGGCCGCGGAAGGACATCTCGCCCAGCTCCGCAAACGTCTTCGGCATCGGAGTCTTCAGGTTCGCACGGACCTGGGCCGCGGTGGCCGGGATCGCCTTCGCGTACTCGAGGTAGGCGCGCAGGCGCTGCTCCAGGGGGGCGTACTCGCGGGTCAGGTAGAGCGCCGGGTCCATCGGGCCGGCGTAGTAGATCGGGTTGCGCCAGGGCCAGCCGCCCTCGACCCAGAAGAGATCGCTGTCGATCTGGGCCGCCACGGCCTCGCGCTCGACCCGGCGGCGCTCGTCGAGGCAGTCGGGATCGAAGGCGAGGGCGCGCTCGCGCTCCGCGCCCAGCCAGGCGGCCCTTTCCGCGATGCCCTCGGGGCTCCAATCCGGCAGCCGGCCGTCGTGCTCATGCCGTCCGGCCCACTGCGAGAACGTGGGATTGCGCTCGAAGTAGCCCTCCAGGAACGAGTGGACGAAGCGGTCCCAGGCGGGCGCCACGGCCGAGACGTCCAGGCAGGGGAGTCCCTTGGCTTCTGCATCCATGGGCGGGGATCTTACCGGATCGGGTAGGATTTGCTCCATGAAAGAGCAAAGCTATGCGACCCACGCCCGGTACGTCCCCGGCTTCCACTTCGTGACCTTTGGCATCCTGGCGGTCAACGTCCTGTGGTCCCTGTACCGGCTCTTCCGGCCCTACGAGGAGGGGGTACCGGTGTTCGACCGGCTCCTGGCGGTGCTGGTGGCCGGGGGGATTCTCGCCGTCGCCTTCTATGCCCGGACGTTCCCGCTGGCCGTCCAGGACCGGGTGATCCGCAACGAGATGCTCGCGCGGCTGGCCACGGTGCTGCCGCCGGACCTCCGGCCGCGGATCGGCGAGCTGCGCCGCGGCCAGATCATCGCCCTGCGCTTCGCCGGCGACGAGGAGCTGCCCGAGCTTACACGGCAGGTGCTGGACGGCAAGCTGACGAAGGGGAAAGAGATCAAGCAGGCGATCCGGAGCTGGCAGGCGGACCATCTGAGGGCCTGATCGGACGAGAGCAACAAAGCAGAGAGGCGGGCCGAAGCCCGCCTCCAGATAGCTGCACGGCGCAAGCGATTACGGCTGTGGCGGCTTGTGCTCGTCGTCGGCCGGCGGCTTCTTCTCGTCCGGCATGGTCACGTCCACGCCGGTGGGCACTTCGATCTCGCGCTTCTCGGTCTTCACGTCCACGTCGGCCGCGTCGACGTCGTACTCGGGCATCTTGCCGCCCTCGGCGGAAACGTCGACGTCGGGCATCTTGCCCTCTTCGGTCTGGCGGACCCGGCAGCCGGTGGCGAACACCGTCAGCAGGGCCATCAGCAGGATGAAGGACATCCAGCTCTTTTTCTGCAACATGATGTTATCTCCTTTCGCGTCTGGCCCTAGACAGCGGGCACTCTCTGCGCCCTGGTAGACTGCATGGGCCATGCCAGCCAAGCGCCTCCCGATCCTGCTCGTGCTGGCCCTCGTCTCCGCCGGCTGCGCCCGGCCGCGGCCCGCTTCCGTGCCGCTGCGCACGATCGAGGTCGAGCCGGGCGCTCCGGGCACGCGCTCGCTCGTGGTGCTCCTGCCCGGAAGGCGCGACAGCCCCGAGGATTTCGTGCGCTCCGGCTGGGGCGAGCTGGCGCGCAAGGCCGGGGTCGGAGCCCGCATCGTGGCCGCCGACGCCCATCCCGGCTATTACCACCGGCGCACGGTCGTGGACCGGTTGCGCGAGGACGTGATCGCCCCGGCGCGGGCGCAGGGTGTGGACCGGGTCTGGCTGGTGGGCGTCTCCCTCGGCGGCACCGGCTCGATCGTCTACTCGATCGAGCACCCGGAGGACGTGCGCGGCATCGCCCTCTTCGCTCCCTATCTCGGCGAGGAGGAGCTCCGCGAGGAGATCGAGGCCGCCGGCGGCCTGGCCGGCTGGGCTCCGCCCCAGGCGCTCGATCCCACGGACTTCCAGCGGCGGATGTGGTCCTGGCTCAAGACCGGGCCGGCCATGCCCATCTATCTCGGCTGGGGCACGCGGGACCGCTTCGCCCGGATCGACGGTCTGCTGGGAAAGGTCCTGCCGCCCGAGCGCGTCTTCACCACCCCGGGAGGGCACGGCTGGCGGGCCTGGACGAGGCTCTGGGAGCAGTTTCTGAAGACGGGGGCGCTGAAGGGGTAGGGGCGCCCCTTGTGGGTGCCCCGGGAGGGCGGCCACAAGGGCCGCCCCTACGTCCGCTTCCGGTGGCGGGGAACATCGAGGGTGGAGTACTCCAGCTCGCTGTCCTCGCGCACGGCGCGCAGGAGCACGGAGCCGCGGCTCATGTCGCCGATCCCCACGAAACAGCGCGGGAAGACCAGCCGGTCGCCGAAGACGGGCAGCAGGAGGTCCACGTACTTCCCCGTGGCGATGCTGCCCAGCAGCACCACCCGGGTGCCGTCCGGCAGGGCCTCCCTGAGCGTCTCGGCGTGCTGCCGCATGGGCTCCACGTAGCCGGGGTTCTTGAGGTCGATCGGGGTGCTGCGGAGCGTCTCCGCGCGCTCGGCCGTGAGGTGCCACCCCGCCGGCACGAAGCCGAACCCCGGAGCGATGACCAGGACTCCCGAGGACGCCAGGTCCTCCGGCGGCTCCACGAAGTGGCGGGCATAGGCGATCTTCCCCCGGAAGTAGAGCGAGCTGAGGAAGGTGAAGGCCTCCTCGATGGGCACGCCCTCGGGGCTCCGGTAGCGCAGCGCCGTGTCGAAGCGCGCCTCGGGCGACAGCAGCTGCCGCGCGCGCTCGCCGGTCAGGCTGGCGGGGGAGAGAAGGAAGATTTTCGGTGCTGCGGAGGTTTCGGGCATACCGTTGTTCCAGAACAACGGTACTCGCGTAGCGCATTCCCGGAAAAGGACCTCAAGGACACCAAGGACCTCAAGGACCCCGGAGCCCGTCCTTGAGGTCCTCATGGTCCTTGGTGTCCTTGCTGTCCTAGGAAACTCTCCCCGAGAACGGCGCCGGGCTCGGCCATTCGTGGACCGCGCGGGTGATCAGGTCCTCGACCTCGGCGCCGTCCACCGGGTGGGAGAAGAAGAACCCCTGGCCGTACTCGCAGCCCATGCCGCGCAGCTTGGCCACGTGCTCCAGGCTCTGGATGCCCTCGGCCACGACCTTCATGCCGAGCTCGTGCCCCAGGTTCACGATCGCCGACACGATCGAATGGTTGCCGCCTTCCTCGCCGATCCGCGACACGAACGAGCGGTCGATCTTCAGGATGTCCATGGGGTAGCGGTGGAGGTAGTTGAGCGACGAGTAGCCCTTGCCGAAGTCGTCCAGGTAGAGCTGCACGCCGAGCGCCTTGAGGCGCAGGAAGCGGCTGCTCGCGGACTCGGCATGGCGGATGATGACCCCCTCGGTGATCTCCAGCCCCAGGCACTCGGGCTCCAGGCCGGAGACCGCCAGGGCCTCGGCGATCTGCTCGTGCAGGTCGGACTGGAAGAACTGCCGGTTCGACAGGTTCACGCTCAACCGCAGCCGGCCGTGCTCGGGGTACTTGAGCTGCATCTCGCGCACCCGCCGGCAGGCCTGGGTGAGCACGTACCTGCCGAGCGGCAGGATCAGGCCGGTCTCCTCCGCCACGGTGAGGAAGTCGTCGGGGAGGATCAATCCCCGCCGCGGATGGTTCCAGCGCATCAGCGCCTCGACGCCGGTCACCGTGCCGGTCCCCAGGTCCACGAACGGCTGGTAGTGCACCTCGATCTGGCCGCGCTCGATGGCGCGCCGCAGATCGCTCTCGAGCTGCAGGCGCGCCATGACGAAGTGGTGCATGCCGCGGTGGAAGACCACGTGGCAGGCCCGGCCCGAGCTCTTGGCCCGGTACATGGCCGTGTCCGCGTCGCGCAGCAGGTCCTCGGGCTTCTCGTAGTCCGGCGTGCAGACCGCGATGCCGATGCTCACCGTGATGAAGACCTCGTGCCCGCCGAGGTTGATCGGCGCGGCCAGCCGCTGGTGGATGCGGTCGGCGACGCTGGCCGCGTCCTCCACCTCGTACCCGCCCTCGACCAGGATGGCGAACTCGTCGCCGCCGATCCGGGCGATGGTGTCCAGGGGGCGGAGCACCGAGGAGAGCGAGCGCGCGATCTGGATCAGGAGCTCGTCGCCGACCAGGTGCCCGAGGCTGTCGTTGACGATCTTGAACTGGTCCACGTCCAGGAAGAGCACGGCCATCAGCCGCTTCGGCTCGCGGCGGGAGCGCTCCATGGACTGCCAGAGGCGGTCCATGAACAGGGCGCGGTTGGGCAGGCCGGTCAGCTCGTCGTGCAGGGCGTCGTGGAGCAGCCGCTCCTCCGCCCGCTTGCGGTCGGTGATGTCGTGGGAGTTGAGGACCAGGCCCGCGACCGAGGGATGATCGAGAAGGTTGGAGGCCGTGGACTCGATCGTCAGCCAGGTGGCATCCCGGTGCTGGTACCGGTACTCGATGGTCAGGTTCTCGTGCGGCAGGTCCACCAGGCATTGCAGGGCATTGGCCACGAGCGGCCGGTCCTCGGAGTGGACGAGGTCGAGGAAGCTGCCGCCCACCTCGGGCGCCCGGCCGAGCAGGCGCTGGTGCGAGGGGCTGGCATAGAGCACGGAGCCGTCCGGATCGAGGATCGAGATCATGTCCGAGGCGTTCTGGACGAGCGCGCGGAAGCGCTCCTCGCTCGCCCGCAGCGCGTCCTGGGCCCGCCGCCGGTCCGTGATGTCCTCCAGCGCTCCCTCATAGCGCGTCACCCGGCCGTCCTCGCCGCGGAACGCCCGCAGGCTGAAGCGCACCCAGATCACTCTCCTGTCGTGGCGCCGCACCTGCGTCTCGAAAGAGCGGATGCGGGAGCTCTCTTCCTTTTCCTCCTCGACCGTGCGCTGCCAGCGCTGCCGGTCCTCGGGGTCGAAGTAGAGGTCGCCGACGTTCGTGCCGAGCAGGGTCTCGCGGTCGGGGAAGCCGAGGGTGCGCACCAGGGCGTCGTTGGCGTCCAGCAGCCGTCCGGCGGGCGTGGTCCGGTACAGGCCGATGGGCACGCCGTCGAACAGGCCGCGGTAGCGCTCCTCCGAACCGGCCAGGTCGGCGAGCCGGCGCTCCGCCATGCGCAGCCGCAGCCGCAGCAGCTCCGCGTCGACCGGCTCGACCAGCCAGTCGTCGGCCCCGGCCTCCATCAGCGCCCGCGCGTGCGCCGGGCTGCCGTCGCGCGTCACGGCCAGGACGATGCCATGGCGGGCATGGGGCAACCTGCGTGCGGATCGACAGAGCTCGACGGTCTCCGCCGGGTCCGCCCGCCAGAGGACGAGGAAGGGATGGGGCTCCGGCCGCAGGAGCGCGAAAGCCTCGGAAGGATCGTCCGTGACCGCGAGCTCGTGCCCGCGCTCACGCAGCGCCTCTTCCAGGACAGCCTGGCAGACGGACGCCTCCTTCAAAAGCAGCGCTCTCATTCGCTCTGGGTCTCCATGTCGAACCGGTACAGGGATCGTCGTCCAAGTATATCCTTTTCAGAGAATTGAGCCATCCCGCGCCTCTCGAAGCCGATGCTGAAGAAATACTTTTCCGGTCCGCATCACTGGTAGGAGAGACACGAGTCGCCATGCTCAGCCGTACCGCAGTCCTCGTTGCCGGTGCCCTCATGCTGCTCCCCCTCGCCGGAGCTGACGCCGGAGCCGTGCCCCCCCGGCCGGAGCGCGGCTTCCCCCTGATCCAGGCCTACACCCCTTCGCTGCCCGAGGCGGAGACTCAGAGCTTCGGCATCACCCGCGATCCGCAGGGGACGCTCTACATCGCCAACGGCGGCGGCATCCTGATCCACGACGGCGCCTGGTGGCGGCTCGTCGAGATCGGCGCGGCGCGCACTGCCTTCTCCGTGGCCGCCGATACGGCGGGACGGGTGGCGGTGGGCGGGGTGGACGAGATCGGCTACCTGAAGGCGGACGAGGGCGGAGCGCTCCGCTACGTCTCGCTTGCGGGGCTCCTGCCGCCCGCCCGGCGGAAGCTGGGGCAGGTGATGCGCGTCCTGCCCACGCCGGAAGGCTTCGCCTTCCTGACCGGCCGCTGGCTCCTGCTCTGGGACGGCGAAACGGTCCGCACCGTGGCCACGTACCCGGGCGACCGTCCCTACACCGCGATCTTCCCGGTGCGGGAGAAGGTCTACGTCTGGACCCGGGACGGCCTCGCCAGGCTTGCCGGAACGCAGATCCTGCCGGTGCCCGGCGGCGAGCTGTTCCGTGGCCGCCGGATCGACGTGATCCTGCCGGCGGAGGCTGATGCCCTGCTCGTCTCCGTGCGCGGCGAGGGGCTGTTCCTCTTCCGCGGCGGGCGGGCCGAGCCGTTCGCGCCCGAGGCTTCGCGCTGGGCAGCCGAAAACAAGGTGCTGGAAGGCGAGCGGCTGGCCGACGGCCGCTGGATCCTCGGGTCGGTCCTGGGAGGAGCGCTGCTGCTGCGGCCCGACGGCGCCGTGGACCAGGTGATCGACACGGCCTCGGGCCTGGCCGACGACTTCGTGAACGGCATCGCCGTGGACCCCGAGGGCTCGCTCTGGCTCGCCCTCAACAACGGGCTCGCGCGGGTGGAGGTGGCGTCGCCGCTGTCGGTCCTGGACGTCCGGTCGGGGCTCAAGGGGAGCGTCTACCATGTGGCGCGGCACCGCGGCGAGCTCTGGGCCGCCACCTCGGCGGGCGTGTTCCGGTCCGGCGGCGAAGGCGGAGCGCTGCGCATGCGCGCCGTGCCGGGCGTGCCGGCCTCGGGCTGGAGCCTGCTCTCCCGGGGGGACGACCTGCTCGCCGGGACCGCGTACGGCCTCTACGTGATCCAGGGCGGCGGCGCCCCCCGGCTGCTGCCGGGCGTCGGCCAGCGCACGGTCTACCTGCTCGCCCCGTCGACGGCTGATCCCGCGCGGGTCTGGGTGGGGACCGAGGACGGGCTCGAGGCGATCCGCAAGGAAGGCCCGGTCTGGCGGCACGAGGGGACCGTCGAAGGCGCGCCGCGGGAGGTGCGGACGATGGTCGAATCCGGCGGCGTGCTCTGGTGCGGCACGGAGCTCGACGGTCTCGTCCGGGTGGAGCTGCCGAAGGGCGGGCCCGTTTCGGGACGGCCACGGGTACGGCCCGTGCCGGACAGCTTCGGCGCCCGTCCCTTTTCCGTGGGCGGAGGGATCCTCGTCGCTCTGGAGGACCGGCTGCTCCGTCTCGACGAGGAGAGGGGCCGGCTGCTGGAAGACCCCACCCTGGGAGGCCTGACCGGCCACTTCTACACCCTGGCCGAGGACGCCGAGGGGAACCTCTGGCGCAACACCCGGCCGGTCTCCGTCGTCCTGCGCCGGGACGGCAGGCAGGCGACGCTGGTCGAGGTGCCGGCACGCGGGATCGAGACGATCGTGGCCGAGCCGGACGGCGTGGTCTGGCTGGGCGGCGACGGCGGGCTCTTCCGCTACCAGGGGAGCTTCCGGCGGGTGGGGAGACCCCTGCCGGCCCCCCGCCTGGCGCGGGTGACGGTCGCCGGCAAGGAGATCCTGTTCCATGGCGCGCCGGTGCTCGGGCCCGACACGCGCCGGCTGCGGATCGAGGTCGCGCCGCTCTCCTTCCGCGCGGGCCTGCGCTACCAGACGCGGCTCGATCCCCTGGACTCAGGCTGGGGAGCTCCGGCCGCCGAGCCATTCGCCGAGCTCACCCGCCTGCCGCCGGGCGCCTACACCTTCCGCGCGCGCACCGTCGGACCCAGCGGCGAGACGGGTCCGGAGACCGCCTGGTCGTTCCGCGTGCTGCCGCCCTGGTACCGGACCGCCTGGGCGCTCGTGCTCGGGCTCGTCCTGGCTCTCGCCGGAATCCGCGGCTATGCGCGGCTGCGCAGCCGGACGCTGAGCCGGCGCGCGGCCGAGCTCGAAAAACGGGTCGCGCACCAGACGCGCGAGCTGCGGCGCACGGTCGACGAGCTGCAGCGCGCCCACGACGAGCTGGAGGTCGCCAACGAGCGTCTGGAAGAGCTGTCGCTCAAGGATGCGCTCACCGGAGTGGCGAACCGCCGCCGGCTGCAGCTCGTGCTCGACGACGAATGGGGCCGCTCGCGCCGCAGCCGCTCGCCGCTCGCCTTCGCGCTGCTCGACCTCGACCACTTCAAGCTCCTCAACGACACGAGGGGGCATGGCGAGGGAGACCGCTGCCTGCAGCAGGTGGCGCGCTACCTCTCCGGCAGCCTGGGCCGGCACTCGGACCTGGTGGCCCGCTACGGCGGCGAGGAGTTCGCCATCCTGCTCCCCGACACCGACCTCGACGGCGCCCTGCTGGTGGCGGAGCAGCTCCGCCTGGGGATCGAGCGCCTCCCGATCCAGGTTACTGCGAGCGTCGGCGTGGCCTCGATGGTCCCGGCGGCCGGCCAGCGGCTGGACGACCTGCTCGAAGCGGCCGACCGCGCCCTCTACCGCGCCAAGACCGACGGGCGGAACCGGGTCTGCGCCGCGGCCGTCGGGCCGCGTCAGGTGGGCAGCTCGAAGGTGGCCAGGACCGGAGCGTGATCGCTGGTTCCGACGTCGGCGAGCACCCGTGAAGCCGTGGCGCGCTCGGCGAGGGGGAGGCTGGCGAGGATGTAGTCGATCCGCCACCCGATATTGCGCTGGCGCATGTTGCGCCACGGCGCCCACCAGGTGAACAGGTTCTCATTCTCCGGATCAAGGGTTCGGCCGACGTCGACCAGGCCGCGGGAGATCACCCGCGCCAGCAGGTCCCGCTCCTCCGTACGCTGGCCGATGATCCCCGGCTTGCGCTCCTTCGGATGGACGTCGCGGTCGGTGAGCGCGACGTTCAAGTCGCCGGAGAGCACGAGCCGCCGGCCTTCGGACTCCAATCCCGCGGCATAGTCCCGCATCGCGTCCAGGAAGCGCAGCTTGGCCTCGTAGTCCTTCCCCCCGTTGGGCACATAGACCGAGGCGAAGGTGGTCCCCCCTGCCTCGGCGGTGACGATGCGGGTCTCGTGGTCGAACGAGGGATGGCTGAAGCGAGGCTCCTCCGGGAAGGTATCGCGCCGCAGGTTGAGCCCGACCCCCGAATACCCGCCGGCGCCGTGCCAGTAGCACCAGTACCCTTCCAGGTTGCACACGGTCTCGGAGATCTTGTCCGGAGACGCCTTGATCTCCTGCAGGCAGACGACGTCGGGCCGGTCGCGCCCGACCCATTCGAGGAACTGCGCCTCCCGGGCGCGGATGCCGTTGACGTTCCAGGTGGCGACGGTGATAGGCATGGGCGGATGATATCGCAGGGCGTGGCCGGCATGTGTTTCAGCGTATCGGTACCCTCGGGGAAGGCCCTCCCAGGTTTTTTCTCCGTCCTTGGTGTCCTTGAGGTCCGTGAGATCCTTTTTCCCTCCTCCGCTAGACTTCGAGCATGGAAGCCGTCAGCGCCCCTGCCGCCCGCCTGCCTGAATCCAGCCGCCCGATGCAGCGCCTCTTCGGCTACCTGCGCGCCTACCAGGGACGGCTGCTCTGGGCGAGCGGATCGAGCGTGCTCAACAAGATCCTCGACCTGATGCCGCCGCTCCTGGTGGGCTGGGTCATCGACTCCCTGCGCGGCTCGCCGCCGGGCTGGATCGCCTCGCTCGCCGGCACCTCCGACCCCTGGAGCATGGCCGTGGTCCTCTCCGGGCTCGCGGTCGCGATCTTCTTCTTCGAGAGCTTCTTCCAGTGGCTCTACCAGGCCGGGTTCATGGGTCTCGCCCAGCTCGTCCAGCACGACCTGCGCATGGACGCCTACAACCGCATCCAGTCGCGGGAGGTCTCGTTCTTCGAGGAGCACCGGCTGGGCGAGATCCTCTCCATGCTCAACGACGACGTGAACCAGCTCGAGCGGTTCTTGAACACCGGCTTCAACGAGCTCCTCCAGATCGTCGTGCTCTTCGTCTTCGCCGGCATCATCATGTTCTCCACTTCCTGGCAGCTCTCGCTGGTGGGCATGGCGCCGATCCCGATCATCCTCTGGGGGAGCGTCTACTACCAGCGCCGGATCGCGCCGCGCTACAGCCGCATCCGCGAAGGCGTCGGCGGCCTCGCGAGCCGGCTGGAGAACAACATCGCCGGCATTCAGGTCATCAAGAGCTTCACGGCCGAGCCCTTTGAAACGGAGCGCGTCCGCCGGGTCTCGCAGGAGTACCGGCAGGCCAACTTCCTGGCGATCCGGCTCTCGGCGATCTATGTGCCGGTGATCCGCATGGCGATCGTCGTGGGTTTTGCCGGAGTGCTCCTGGTGGGCAGCTACTGGGTGCTCCAGGGGCGGATCCTCACCGTGGGCGAGCTGGTGCTCTTCGCCATGATGACCGAGCGCCTGCTCTGGCCGCTCACCCGCCTGGGCACCACGCTCGACGAGTACCAGCGCGCCAAGGCGAGCGCCCGCCGGACGTTCGGCCTCCTGGAGACGCCGCCGACGATCGTGGAGCGCGAGAGCCCCGTGCGCCTGCCCCGGGCTCACGGCGAGGTCGTGTTCGCCCGGGTCGAGTTCCGCTACCCGAGCCGGCAGGGGGACCTGCCCGTGCTCGACGGCATCAGCTTCCGCATCGCGCCCGGAGAGACCCTGGGAATCGCCGGACCCACGGGCGCGGGCAAGTCCACGGTCATCAAGCTCCTCCTGCGCTTCTACGACGTGACCGGCGGCGCCGTGCGGCTGGACGGCCACGACGTGCGCGATCTGGCCCTCTCCGACCTGCGGCGCAACATCGCCCTGGTGAGCCAGGACGTCTACCTCTTCCACGGCACGATCCGGGAGAACATCGCCTACGTCACTCCGGACGCGCCGCTCGAGGAGGTCGTCCGGGCCGCGCAGCTCGCCCAGCTCCACGACTTCGTGGCCTCCCTCCCCCAGGGCTACGACACGCTGGTGGGGGAGCGCGGCGTGAAGCTCTCCGGAGGCCAGCGCCAGCGCCTCTCGATCGCGAGGGCGATCCTCAAGGACGCACCCATCCTGATCCTCGACGAAGCCACCAGCTCGGTGGACACGGAGACCGAGCGCGCCATCCAGCAGAGCCTGCGCACCATCACCGCCGGCCGCACCGCCCTGGTGATCGCCCACCGCCTCTCGACGATCCGCCACGCCGACCGCATCCTCGTCCTGCGCGACGGCAAGGTCGCCGAGGAGGGCCACCACGACAACCTTCTCGCCCGCGGCGGGACCTACGCGGATTTGTGGCACATCCAGTCGGGGGAGCTGGAGGAGGCAGAAGACCTGGCGGCTATCCGAGAGCGCTCTGGCGAGCGGGGCATCCCTTTCGAGGAAGTCCTCCAGGATCTGAAACGGCGTGGGAGGATTTGACGGGCGGAGTGAACACGCTCAGCTCGGGTCGCGGTCTCCGAGCAGGGCGCGCAAGCGGGCCAGCTCGGCTTCAGCCCGCTCAGCCCGGCGACGTTCCGCTTCCGCTCGCTGGCGCTCGGCCTCTTTCTGCTGCCGCTCTGCTTCAGCTCGCTGGCGCTCGGCTTCCTCTCCGGTCGGAACCAGGCTGCCGGCGGGACGGAACAGGCGGATCCAATCCGCCTCGCTCCTGCGCCAGACGCCGTGCCAGAGGCCGAGGGAAACGCCGAGCTTCTCGCTCCAGAGCCGGCCCTGGGCGTCGGGGATCAGGGGCCGATAGATCCCCGGCGCCGCCAGGCGGAAACCTTCCAGCTTCCGGCGCTTGGGGTCGTAGAGGAAGTACTCCGACGTGCCGAAGACCCGGGCGTAGAGATCCTTCTTGACCGTGCGGTCGTTCCTGGCGGTTTTGGGGGAGAGCAGCTCGAGGATGAAGTCCGGCAACCGGCCGTCTTCCTCCCACGCGATCCAGGCCTCGCGCTCCCGCGTGGGATCGACCCCACCCACCCAGAAGATGTCCGGGCCGCGGAAGGCCCGTTTCTTCCCGCCCTGCTCCTCTTCCCGCGCCACCTCCCCCGCCTGCTCGACGGAGTAGTACACGAAGTTGTTGCCGCCGACGTAGAAGTCGGTCCGTCCCTGCTCCTCCATGGCTTGGGGGATCAGGTCGAGGGCCAGGGTCATCTGGTCGCGGTGCCAAGGGCTGTCCAAGGGCTCCCCGTCGTCGTAGACGAGCTCGAAGGGCAGTGGCGCGAGCGCCCGGATCGGCTGGCTCATGGCATGCTCCCTTGCGGAGTCGTTCTTTTGGGCATCCTATGACGCATCCACGGCACAAGACAAGAGGCCCGGACTCTTTTCCGTACTCCTCCAGGACGACAGGATAGCATGGGAGGATCGCGGCCTTTTCACGACGTACCTACCCCGCCTGCGCCTCCTTCACATACAGCGCCTCCCAGTGGGGCCGGCCCTGGCGTACCTGGTGGATCTTGCCCTGGTCTTGCAGGCGCCGGAGCACGATCGAGCTCTGGGGGGCGGTGACCGGCCGCCGCAGCCGCTCCTCGAAGCGCTCGTTGACCTCCCGCGCGAGCCCGACCGGCCCGAAGCGCTCGCTCGCGCCCTTGTCCTGAAGGAGGAGGCTGACCATCCGGCCCAGCTTCGGCCGCGAGGCGGAGCCGAGATCCTTCTGCTTCACGTCCTGCTCCGGGACCGCCACGGCCGGCCGGTCGGCGAAGTCCAGGGCCTCCGCGGCAGCAGCCCGAAAAGCCTCCAGCCGCCGCTCGATCTCGGCCAGCTCGGTCTCATGGCCGCTCCGCTGCTTCCGATGGTGCTCCTCGTGCCCGGCGTGAAAGGCCGCGCGCTCCCGATGGAATGCAGCCTGCGTCTCCAGGCTCGCCAGGATCTCCCCGACCGACCGATTCGTCTTCATGAGCCGCTTTCCTCCCTCGGCAACCGTCTTTTTGCCGCGAATGAGCGCTGCCTTGCCGCGAAAACGGCCCCTCGCCTCTGCCGTGTCGGGCCGAGGAGCGTCAGCGAAGCGAATTCCGCCGCGACACCCTGGAATTCTACCGCAATACCGGAGCAGTTTGCGGTAGCTTGGCGTTCGGCGAAGCCGGCAATCGGTTGGCTCACAGCGCTGAAGGCTCGATTAGCGGCATTTTGGTTCTGATTTGCGGCGATAAGGGAAGTTCGTGCGCCGATGGAGAGCGAGCGCGAACCCACGAAGATTCTTGTCGCGGCGCGGAAAAGGAGAGATGCCGCGAATCGAGAGAGTGTTGCTGCGAGTTGATGTTGCGTAGAGCTGCCTTACCAGGAGTCGCGGCAGCTTTCCCTCGTTTCGCGGTGGATCGTCTCGTGTATCGTAGCCCCATGCTCTCCGCGCTCCTGCTCCTCTCGCTCCTGGCTCCTCCCCAATACGACCTCCTGATCCGGGGCGGCACGGTGATCGACGGCTCGGGATCCCCAGGCGTCCGCGCCGACGTCGCCGTCCAGAACGGAAGGATCGTCCGGGTCGGAAACCTCTCGGAAGCCACGGCCAGGCGGGTGATCGACGCCACCGGCCTGATCGTGGCTCCCGGATTCATCGACGTTCACACCCATACCGACGACTTGGCGGAGAACCCGCGGGCGGAGAACTACCTCCGGATGGGGGTCACCACCGTCGTCGCCGGCAACTGCGGCGCCTCGGCTTTGAGGATCGGCGAGGCGCTCTCCGCGATCCGCGAGGCGGGACCCTCGATCAACTACGCCACCCTGATCGGCCACAACACGGTCCGCGAGGCGGTGATGGGGGAGGAGCGCCGCGCTCCCACGCCTGCCGAGATGGAGAAGATGAAGGCCCTGGTCGCCCAGGGGATGAAGGAGGGCGCGGTCGGGTTCTCCACCGGGCTCCAGTACACGCCCGGCACCTGGGCCGATGCTTCCGAGATCACGGAGCTCGCCCGCGTCGCCTGCGCTGCAGGCGGGCTCTACGCCTCCCACATGCGGAACGAGGGGACGGAGATCGAGAAGTCGGTGGCCGAGACGATCGCGGTGGGGGAATCGGCCGGCTGCCGGGTCGAGATCTCGCACCTCAAGATCGACAGCCCGCGCAACTGGGGGATGAGCGCCAAGGCCCTGGCGATGATCGATGCCGCCCGCGCTCGCGGCGTGGACGTCGAAGCGGACCAGTACGCCTACACCGCGGCCGCCTCCAGCCTCTCGATCCGCTTCCCGGACTGGGTGCTCGAAGGTGGACAGGAAGAGGTCCGCAAGCGCTTGGACGATCCGGCAACCTGGGCGAAGGTCAAGGACGGCATGAAAGAGCTCCTCGCCGCCCGCGGGTTCCAGGACCTCTCGTTCGCGGTGGTCTCGTCCTACCCGCCCGATCCGTCGCTCCAGGGCCTCCCCATGAAAGAGGTCGCGGTCCGTCTCAAAGGGAACGGCTCGGCCGACGCACAATTCGAAGCCGCGCGCGACATGCTGCGGGCGGGCGGCGCCGGCATGGTCTATCACCTGATGTCCGAGGAGGATGTCGCCACGATCCTGAAGCATCCTCAAGTCGCCGTCGCCTCGGACGGCGGCCTCCCCGTCTTCGGCAAGGACGCGACGCACCCGCGCGCCTACGGCAACAACGCCCGCGTCCTCGGGCTCTACGTGCGCGAGAAGAAGGCGATCCCTCTCGAGGAGGCGATCCGCAAGATGACGTCGCTGCCGGCGGAGCACTTCCGGCTGGCGCGGAGGGGACGGATCCAGGAGGGATACGCGGCGGACCTCGTGCTCTTCGATCCCGCCAGGGCCGGCGACGCCGCCACCTTCGAAAAGCCCCATGTCTATGCGACCGGCTTTCCCTATATCCTGGTCAACGGCGTTCCAGTCCTCGATCGCGGCGAGCCCACGGGCGCGAAGCCGGGACAGATCGTCACTCCCGCAAAATAGCCAATGCTGTAACGCGGCGGGGGTTCTCTCGCCTCTCCTTTTGGCGTTGCGGATCTTCTGATTTCCGCTCGCGCGGACGCCGATCGAAGGTAAAATCGCCCGGCGTCCCATGTCCACCGATCGCACCATCGCCGTCCTCGCCGAAAAGCCCTCCGTCGCCCGGGATCTGGCCAAGATCCTGGGCGCGGGGCAGCGGGGCAATGGCTTCCTCCACGGCAACGGCTACACGGTCACCTGGGCGATCGGCCACTTGGTCGCTCTGGCCGAGCCCGGGGACATCCGGCCCGAGTGGCGCCGGTGGAACCGCGGCCAGCTTCCCATGCTCCCGGCGGAGTGGCCGCTGGTCGTCTCCAAGGACACGAGCGAGCAGTTCGAGGTCGTCAGGAAGATCCTCAACTCACCCGAAGTCGAGCTCGTGGTCTGCGCCACGGACGCGGGCCGCGAAGGCGAGCTCATCTTCCGCTACATCTACGAGGCCGCCGGCTGCCGCAAGCCGTTCTCCCGCCTGTGGATCTCGTCGCTCACTCCCGAGGCCATCCGCAAGGGCTTCGCCAAGCTGCGCGACGGTCGCGACTTCGATCCGCTGGCCGACGCCGCGCGGGGTCGCAGCCGCGCCGACTGGCTCGTGGGCATGAACCTCTCCCGCGCCTACACGCTCGACTTCGACGAGAACCTGTCGATCGGCCGCGTCCAGACCCCGACCCTCGCCATGGTGGTCGAGCGCGAGCTGGCCATCCGCGCCTTCGTGCCCGAGGACTACCTGGAGGTCGTCGCCACCTTCTCGCCCGGCCCGGGCGTCGCCTACCGCGGCACCTGGTTCCGAGGGAGTGACCCCACGCCTGAGGCCAAGCGCCTGAAGGCGGACAAGACGCAGCCCGGCAAGGATCTCGAGGAGGCGGCGCGCATCGTCCAGCGGGCTCGGACCGGACGGGCCGAGGTCGAGTCCGTCCGCTCCGAGACGAAGCGGATGGGGCCGCCGCTCCTCTACGACCTGACCGAGCTGCAGCGCCATGCCAACCGGCTCTTCGGCTTCAGCGCCCAGAAGACGCTCGGCCTCGCGCAGTCGCTCTACGAGCAGAAGAAGCTCATCAGCTACCCGCGCACGGATAGCCGCCATCTGTCGGAGGACGTGGCCGCGACGCTCGGGGAGATCGTGCAGGTCATCCAGGGGCCGTACCGGGAGCTGCTCGCTCCTGGCACGGGGGAGCGCCCCTTAAGCCGCCGTTTCGTGGACGACGCCAAGGTCACGGACCATCACGCGATCATCCCCACGACGACCCGTCCCGAGGGGGTCGAGATGACCCACGACGAGCGGAGCCTCTACGACCTGATCTGCCGCCGGCTGCTCTCCGCCTGGCATGAGGACCACGTCTGGTCGGTCACCACCGTGATCACCGCCATCAGCACTCCGCCCCGCTCCGGCATCGGCGATCCGTTCCTGGACCGCTACCACAGCACGGGCACGATGGTGGAGAAGATGGGCTGGAAGGTGCTCGACCTCGACCGGAAGAAGGAGAAGCCGGAGAATGAGAAGAAAGAGGACGAGGAGGAGGCGCAGGATCTTCCGGTGCTCGCGGCCAACCAGCCCGTGGAGGTGCTGGATGCCAAGGCGGTCGCGAAGCAGACCCGTCCGCCCAAGCGCTTCACCGAGGGCACGCTCCTGACCGCCATGGAGACCGCCGGCAAGACGCTCGACGACAAGGAGCTTTCCGACGCCATGAAGGATAGCGGCCTCGGCACGCCGGCCACGCGCGCGGAGATCATCGAGACCCTGCTGCGCCGGGAGTACGTCGAGCGGCAGGGGAAGACGCTGGTGGCAACGGACAAGGGGATTCGGCTGATCCAGGTGGTTCATCCGCACGTGAAGAGCCCGGCGATGACCGGGAAGTGGGAGGCCGAGCTCAAGCGGATTCAGCGGGGGGAGGGGGAGCTGGGGAGCTTTCTCAAGGGGATCGAGGAGTACGTGAGGGCGGTGGTGGGGGGCCCTCACCCCCCGGCCCCCTCTCCCGGTCCCCCGAGCACGCCCTCCCCGGGAGAGGGGGAGACTTACGCCCGAGAGCTCAAGACCGTGGGGCCTCGGAGCGCCCCCCTCCTAACCTCCCCCCAGAGCCAACCCTCCCCGGGGGGAGGGACCGGAGGGACCCCTCCGCCCGCCCAGGCGCCGAAGGCAAATCCGTCCCCTGCAAGTCTCCCCCTCTCCCGGGGCGGGAGTGCTTGGGTGGACCGGGAGAGGGGGTCGGGGGGTGAGGGCCCCGGGAGGGGGAACGGGGACAACCGGACCCCCTCCCCAGCCCTCCCCCGCTCCGCGGGAGAGGGAGCCCCCACCCGGAGCCTGGATCTTGGAAGGCTGCTCCATGACACCTTCCGCCTCCCCTCCTTCCGCCCCTACCAGGAAGCCGTCTGCCGCGCGGTCACCGAGGGCAGGGACGTCCTCCTCGTCATGCCGACGGGCGCCGGCAAGTCGCTCTGCTACCAGCTCCCCGGCCTCGCCCGCGGCGGCACGACGCTCGTGGTCTCTCCTCTGATCGCCCTGATGGAGGACCAGGTCGCCAAGATGCGGGAGCTGGGGCTGCGGGCCGAGCGCATCCATTCGGGACGCGACCGCGCCTCGTCGCGGCAGGTCTGCATCGACTATCTGGCCGGACGGCTCGACTTCCTGTTCATCGCTCCCGAGCGCCTGGCGGTGCCGGGCTTTCCCGAGATGCTCGCCAAGCGCAAGCCGGTGCTCGTCGCCGTCGACGAGGCCCACTGCATCTCGCACTGGGGGCACGACTTCCGGCCCGAGTACCGGATGCTCGGCCAGCGCCTGCCGATGCTCCGGCCGGCTCCGGTCATCGGGCTCACCGCCACCGCCACGCCCATCGTCCAGGACGACATCGCGGCCCAGCTCGGGCTGCAGAGCACGGGGCGATTCATCCACGGCTTCCGGCGCACGAACCTCGCGGTCGAGGTGGCCGAGATGCCCCCGTCCCAGCGCCGCGAAACCGTGCGCCGCATCCTCGCCGATCCCGCGCGCCGGCCGGCGATCGTCTACGCGCCGTCCCGCAAGGAGGCCGACGCCCTCGGCGCCGAGCTGCGGGAGGACTTCGCGGCCGCCGCCTATCACGCCGGCATGAACGGCTTCGATCGCGACCGCGTCCAGGCCGGATTCCTTTCCGGCAAGCTGGAGGTCATCGTCGCCACGATCGCGTTCGGCATGGGCGTGGACAAGCCCGACGTGCGCACCGTCATCCACACCGGCCTGCCGAGCAGCCTGGAGGGCTACTACCAGGAGATCGGCCGCGCCGGCCGCGACGGTAAGCCTTCGCGCGCCCTCCTCCTCTACTCCTGGGCCGACCGCCGGAGCCATGAGTTCTTCCATTCCCGTGACTATCCGGACGCGAGCGTCCTGCGGCAGATCTACAAGGCGCTCACGGCGGAGCCGCAGTCGAGCGACAAGGTCCGCAGGAAGGTCGGGATCGACGAGGAGGTCTTCGAGAAGGCCCTCGAAAAGCTCTGGATCCATCATGGCGCCCTGGTGGATGCGGACAGCAATGTGACCCGCGGAGCCGACGGCTGGGAGCGGCCCTATCTCGCGCAGCGGGACCACAAGCTCGCCCAGCTCGACCAGATGGTGCGCTGCGCGGAGGCGCACGGCTGCCGCATGCTCCACCTTGTCCGCCACTTCGGCGACCAGGAGGACTCCGGCGAGCCCTGCGGCGTCTGCGACGTCTGCGATCCGGAAGCCTGCCTCGTCCGCCGCTTCCGCCTGCCGAGCCCCGCCGAGTCGCGGGTGCTCGCGGAAGTCCTTCGCGCCCTGCGCCAGAGGGACGGCCAGAGCACCGGCCAGATCTTCCGCGAGATCACGTCCGGCCCGGACGGCCTGCCCGACGGCTTCGACCGCAAGTCGTTCGAGCGCCTGCTCGGAGGGCTCTCCCGCTCGGGCCTGGTGCGCCTGAGCGAGGACGAGTTCGAAAAGGATGGGAAAGTCATCCGATTCCAGCGCGCGGCTCTGACTTCGGACGGCTTCCGCACTCCGCCCGAGCCCGCGGCGCTCGCCCTGTTCGTCCAGCTCCCGGAGGACGCTCCGGCCGCGAAGCCCAGGCGGCGGGACCGCAAGAAGCTGGATGTCTTCGCGCCGATCAAGGCGCTCCGCGAGCGCCGCAAGGGCCGGGTGCAGGAGGTCCTGCCCGGGGCCGAGGAGCTCATGGATCAGCCGCTTCCCGCCCTGGTGGATGCCCTCAAGGCCTGGCGCCGCGCCGAGGCGCAGAGGCGCCGCGTGCCCGCCTTCCGCATCCTCACCGACCGCGCGCTCAACGCCCTGGCCGCCGCCCGGCCGCGCGATGAGGACGAGCTGCTGGCGATCAGCGGCATCGGCCCCACAATCGTGGCGAAGTATGCGCGGGAGATTCTGGGGATCCTGGAAAAGGGCGGGTAGCGCCCACTCCGGTGTAGGATCTACCCGGAGCCCCACATGCCCGCCATCCCTGCCCCCGCGCCGGCCGAAGCCCGGGCCTTCCTGGCCTCGGTGCCGCTCTTCCGCGACCTCGGCGAGGCCGACCTCGACCGCATCGTCTCGCACCTCGACTGGATGCTCGTTTCGGGAGGCCACGTGGTCTGCCGCCAGGGGGACGAGGGGGACCGCCTGTATCTCGTGGCGAGCGGACGTTTGGCGATCGTCCGGGAGCTTCCCAACGGCGAAGACGTGCTGCTGAGCCATGTCGGCCGGGGCGAGAGCGTCGGCGAGGTGGCCGTGCTCACCGGCAATCCCCGCTCGGCCACGGTGCGCGCCCTGCGGGACACCGTGATCGCCCGCCTCGACCGGGCGGGGCTCGCCCAGATGCTCGAAGAGCATCCCAAAATCGCTCTCGCGTTCACCCGGCGGCTCGCCGGCTGGATCGCGCCGGCGCCCAGGATCGAGACGAGCCGGGGATGCATCGCCGTGGCCGTGGTCGCGGCCCAGGAGAGCATCCCCCTGGCCGACCTCACGCGGCGGCTCGCGGAGTCGCTCTCCGCGCTCGGTCCGACCCTCCATCTGACCGCCGGGGATATCGACGGGCGATTCGGACCCGGCTCCGCGTGCAGCGCCGACGGCAGTCCGGAGCACGGCCGGGTGGCGGCCTGGATCGACGGGCAGGAGGCTCATCACTCCTTTCTCGTCTACGAGGCGGACGCCGGACCCACGGCCTGGACCCGCCGCTCGCTGCGCCAGGCGGATCGCATCCTGGTGCTCGCGAATGCCTCCACCGATCCGACGCTCGGCTTCCTGGCCCGCGAGCTGGAACGCTTCGAGGGCCGGTCGCGCGAGGAGCTGGTGCTGCTCCACGACAATCCGAGGAAAAGACCGCACGGCACGGCACGGTGGCTGGCGCTGCGCCCGTTCGATCGGCATCATCATCTCCGCCCGGGGATGGCGGGCGACTTCGACCGCCTCGCCCGCTTCCTGGACGGCAAGGCGGTGGGTCTGGTGCTGGGGGGCGGCGGGGCGCGGGGCTTCGCGCACATCGGCGTGATCCGGGCGCTGGAAGAGGCCGGCGTCCCGATCGACCGGGTGGGCGGCACCAGCATGGGCGCGCTGATCGGCGCCCTCTACGCCCGCGGCTTCGACTGGAAGCACATGGTCCGCTTCAACCGCTGGGGCTGGGTCAAGTACCAGCCGCACAAGCTCTACACGCTGCCGATGATCTCGCTCATCTCCTCGCGCAAGGCCGAGCGCATGCTCGACATGATGTTCGGGGACGATCTGATCGAAGACCTCTGGCTGAGCTATTACTGTGTGTCCACGAACCTGACGCGGGCGGAGACGGTCGTGCACCGGCGCGGCGACCTGGAGCGCGCCGTCGGGACGAGCAGCCGGCTCCCCGGGGTGGTCGCGCCGATGGTGGAGAACGGCGATCTGCTGGTGGATGGGGGAGTGCTGGA
>Ga0268265_10000710_pt1 | contig 32783 bp, 26 predicted proteins | sample KBSSwiS52_FD_190355 | JGI IMG/M metagenome (GOLD analysis project Ga0268265, IMG submission 190355) | Switchgrass rhizosphere microbial communities from Kellogg Biological Station, Michigan, USA - KBS Switchgrass S5-2 (SPAdes) (version 2) | ecosystem: Host-associated > Plants > Roots >...
ACTTCGTGGACACGGGGCTCCGGTGCGTATCGAGGCCTTTCGATCAGGATCATGGTGGCTTCGGGAAGGTTCGTAAAGCCTGTACGCGGCGACCATCGCGTTGACGAGATTTCGAGCTTCCGGGACGCATCCTCGCCAAATCAGTCGCTTGCGCCACTTTATTCGTGTATCATCCGCCCCGTTTGTAGCGCCGCCTCACGACTTTCCCCTCGGACCTGAACTCTCGACCCGCTCGCCGGGCCGGCTCTCGTCCTGTACCGCACGGTTACGTCGCGCCAAACCCGGAATCGCCCTGCCCCACGCGGCCGGCCGATCCGACATCGCTATTTTTGCCTGCAGCGCGGTTCCAGGGAACGCTCCGGGTTCGCATCGATCCTTACCGATCGAAGCACCGCACCTTGCGTGCGGATTGACCGACTTGGAGCTTCATACAATGTCATTCGAACATCTCGGCCTTGCGCCGGCGTTGCTGCGCGCGCTCGCCGAAGAAGGCTACACCGAACCCACTCCGATCCAGGCCGCTGCGATCCCCGCGGCGCTGGCCGGCAACGATCTTCTCGCCGGCGCGCAAACCGGCACCGGCAAGACGGCCGCGTTCGCGCTGCCACTGCTGGATCGTCTTTACGTCACCTCGCGCCGCAAGGCCGAGCCGAAAATGCCGCGCGCGTTGGTACTCACGCCGACGCGCGAGCTCGCCGCACAGGTCGGCGAAAGCGTGCGCGCCTACGGAAAATATCTCGGAGCGCGCAGCACGACCGTATTCGGCGGCGTCGGCATGCAGCCGCAGATCGACAAGCTGCAGCGCGGCGTCGAGATCCTGGTTGCTACGCCCGGCCGTCTGATCGATCACATCGATCGTCGCAGCGTGAATCTTTCCGGCATCGAAGTGCTCATCCTCGATGAAGCCGATCGCATGCTCGACATGGGATTCCTCCCGGCGATCAAGCGCATCCTCGGCGCGCTGCCGCGCCAGCGCATCACCTGGCTTTTCTCGGCGACGTTTGCCGAGGAGATCAAGGCGCTGGCCGCGCAGTTCATGCGCAATCCGGTCCAGATCCAGGTCGCCAAGCCCAACAGCGTCGCGACGACGGTCACGCACCGCGTGCATCCGGTCGATGCGTCGAGAAAGCGCGATCTGCTGCTGCACCTGCTGCAGAACGATGCGCGCCAGACGCTGGTCTTCGGCCGCACCAAGCATGGCGCCGACAAGCTGACCAAGATTCTCGAAAAAGCCGGCCTTCGCGCCGCGGCGATCCACGGCAACAAGAGCCAGAGCCAGCGCACGCGCGCGCTCGCCGACTTCAAGAGCGGCAAGATCGCCGTGCTGGTCGCGACCGACATCGCTGCGCGCGGACTCGACATCGATCAGCTGCCGATGGTGATCAACCACGACCTGCCGATGGTCGCCGAGGACTACGTGCACCGCATCGGCCGCACTGGCCGCGCGGGCGCCGAGGGCCTCGCGATTTCGCTGGTCTCGCACGAAGAAGAAGGCCAACTGCGCGACATCCGCCGCCTTCTGAAGCAGGACATCGCGATCGAGGCGGTCGCCGGCTTCGAGCCCGAACGTCCGCTCAGGCTTGATGGCGCGACCAGCCAGCGCGGCACTCCGCGCGCGGCCAAGTCGCCGCGTCATGCGCATCGTCCGCACGGACACGGCAAGGCTGGTCACGGTGCGGAGACGCCGCACGCCGCCAAGAAGCGCAAGCGCCGGCCGAACAACCCGCGTTTCTCGCGCGCCTGATCGCTGCCCGTTTTCGCGTCATCCCGGTGCAAACCGGGATGACGCAGCGCGATTCATTTCACCGAAGCAAGGCACGGTCCGAGAATCTTCGCGATCGCCTCGCGATGTCCCGCGATCGCCGCTTCGACTTTCAGCGCCGCGCCGCCCTTGAGCGGCTTCACCACCAGCCGCAAGCGCGATTCCTCGGAAGCGACGAAGCGCTTCGCGACGCGCGCGATATCTGACGCCCGCGCCGATTCGCGCGCCGTCGACAGAAGAAATCCATCGCCGTCGACGCCGCGCCAGCCCGATATCGGCGTGCGCGCGCGCGCCGGCTTCTTCGCGCTGACCGACCACTCCGCCAGCTTGTGCGTCTCGCCGACGGCGTCGGGACCTTCGAAGTCCTCGAGCGGAAATCCCTTGATCTCTTCGGGCGCCGGCATGACCAGCGTCAGCGACATCGCGCCGCCTTTGCCGGTCGTGCACGCGAACTCGAACTCGGTTTTCTCGAGCGGCGCGTTGCCGATGCTGGCGTGCGCGGGAATGCGGATCTTCCAGGGTTCCTCGCCCGCCGATGCCGTCGCGGAAACGATTGCGGCCAGCGCGGCGATGATTGCGCATCGGATGGATGTTCTCGTGCCGCGCATGTCGATCTCCCGCCGGCCGCCGGCCGCGCCATGACTTCGAGATGATACGTTGTCGTCGTTTCCCTGGGAGCGACCCTTACATGACCGATTCCGCCTGGCAACGCGACGTCGAGGATATCGAAACTCTCGTTCACGCCGTTTACGCGTGCATTTCCGGCCCGGCCGGAGCGCCGCGCGACTGGGCGCGCTTCCGGTTCTTGCATAGGCCGGACGCGCTGAGCCTGCGCACGGTGATCGATGCGGACGGCACGCCTCGCGCCGAAGTGTTCGGCGTCGATGCCTACATCGCCAACGTCGAGCCCTTCTTCGCCGCGAACGCATTCTTCGAGATCGAAACCGCACACCGCATCGAGCGCTTCGGCCAGGTCGCGCACGTGTGGAGCCGCTACGAAGCGCGGCCGGCGCCGGATTCTCCGGTGCTGCTCAAGCGCGGCGCCAACAGCATCCAGCTTTTCAACGACGGCGCGCGCTGGTGGATCGTCAGCACGATCTGGGACAACGACCGCGACGGGCTCGCGTTCGATCTTTTCTGAATCGTGTCACGGCGGCGGCGGATTCGAAGGATCGTCCTCGTGCGCGCCGCGCGGCCGGAACCAACGCTCGAACGGACCGCCGCAGAGGACGACCAGAAGTCCGAGCGCGAGCGCCATGACGACGGGCACGTACTGCCCGGCGCCGCAAGCGAGTCCGAGGATCGCCGCGAACCAGATCGCGGCCGCCGTCGTGAGCCCACTGACGTGCTTCTTCGCCGCATCGCGCACGATGACGCCGGCGCCGAGAAATCCGATGCCGGTCACGACGCCCTGGATCACGCGGCTCAACGCGTCGTAGCGCATTGCGACATCGTCGTGCAGCGGCACGACGAGAATGACCGCGAGCGCCGTGCCGAGGCTGACCAGCGAGTGCGTGCGCACGCCGGCGGGTTTTCCGTGCAGGTCGCGGTTGAGGCCGATGATCGTGCCGGCGAGGACCGACAGCGCCAGGCGCGCCCCGATTTCGATCCAGTCGTTGAACAAGGGGCCTCCGCGGGAGGAGTCTTCGCGACATCTTGCGCGGCGCGAGCGTGCGGAGCAAGACGTCAAGACGCCCTTTCACCGTCATCCTGTCGAAGGCCGGGATGACGGTGTGGGATGCGTCTAGGCTTTCAGGGCAGCCTGCAACAAGCGCTTCACCGCGCGCGGCTCGCAGCGTTCGATGCGCACTTGCGGCGTCGCATGCCATTCGGCGCAATCTTGGATCGCCTCGGCGATGCCGTCGATCAGCGGCGCGTCGGCGACGACACTGTCTTCGAGATAAAACGCCTTGATCTCGAATGTGCCCTCGGCGCGATGCGCCTTCGCGTCGAGGCGTCCAACCAGCCGTCCGCGATGCAGGATCGGCAATACGTAATAGCCGAAGATGCGTTTGGGCGCCGGCGTGTAGCACTCGAGGCGATAGTCGAAACCGAACAGCATCGTCGCGCGCTCGCGATCCCAGACGACCGGATCGAACGGCGACAGCAGCGTCGTGTGCGTCGCGCGCAAGCGGCCGCGCGATGCCGCAAGACACGCGTCGCGATGATCGGCGTGCACGTACGCCGGCGAATCCCAGCCTGCAACTTCGACACGCAGCAGCTCGCCGCTGTCGACGAGGGCAGCGAGATCGGCGTCCTTCAAGCGATTTCCGCTGCGGAAATAATCGTTGATCCAGCGCGCCTGCGTGATGCCAAGCGCGCGCACCGCACCGAGCACGAATTCGCGCTGCATCTCGGCCGCCGAGAGCACGATCGAAAGATCGCCCGCAACGTGCGTGGCGACGCGCTCGAGCACTCGCTCGGAAAGATCGTAGACGCGATGGAAATTCTCGCGCCGCGCGATCATCAGCTCGCCGAGCGCGAACAGGCCTTCGAGCCAGCGTTTCTCGACCTTCCAGCCCCACCAGCCGCTCTTGGTTTCCGCGCTGCGCTCGAAATCGGAGGTCTTGACCGCGCCTTTGTCGCGCACGCGCGCGAGCAGTCGGTTCATTTCGACGGCGTGCTCGCGACGCATGCGCTGCGCGTGCTTCATCGCCCAGTGGCCTTGCCGCTCGATCGCGTGGCGGCGATGCAGCGGATAGTCGCCGGCCGGCGCGAAACAGGCTTCGTGCGCCCAGCACTCGAAAATCGAACCGTCTTCTAGAAGCTCGTCGAGCCACTGCGGCTTGTATGCGCCGAGCCGCGAAAACAGCACGAAATACGGACTACGCGCGACGACGTTTATCGTGTCGATCTGCAGCATGCGCATGCGCTGAATCGTGGCGAGCACATCCGCCTTGCGCGCGCGGCGGCGCGGCCGCGCGAGAAGACCTTGCGCCTCGAGATGAAGCAGGCGCGCCTGCTGCTCGCTGACGCGCAGCGACGCCGGCGGAGCCTCTGCGATTTCTTTTCGCCGCGCCATCAGCGCCGCGCTGCGAGAATCGCGCTCAAACGATCCGGCGTCGAAGCCGCGCGTTCGAGATGCGGATACTTGAGCCCGTCGCGATAGTCGACGCGGAACGTGCGATACGTATCGCCGTTCTTGATCAGAAGCTCGATCGGCGCGTTGCCGCCTTTCGCGGCCGTGATTGCATCCTTGAGACGATCCGGAGTGAATTCGCGCCCGCCGACGGCGACGATCGTTGCGGTGGGCGCGATGCCGGCCTTGAACGCGGGACCGTTCCAGCGCACATCGGCGATCTTGGCGTCCTTGGTCGACACGATGAGGCCGATCGACGCCGAATGATCGGCGAGCTTGCTCTCGGCCTCGGCACTCTTCTGGTATTCGCTCGGCTTATCGGTGTAGACGAGCTGCCAGCCGCTGGCGGCGAATCCGTCGAGCGGCGGCGCGTTCGCATCGACGCGCGAGCGCAAGAACTTCGCCCAGTCGTCGTCTACGATCGCGTCGAGCGTGGCGACGACATCATCGAACGTGTACGGCTTGACCGTCCAGCTGCCGTTGTCGACGCCGAAAAACGCGCGCGCGAAATCGTCGAGAGAGCGACGATCGTGCGAGCGCTCGCGCAAGCGCGCGTCGACCGCGAGCCAGATCAGCTGGCCCGCGGCGTAGTAATCCTCGCTCATCTGATAATTGCGATACGGCAACGGACGGCGCGCCGCGATGACCGGATCGCTGGTCGTGTCCTGCACGCTGCGCCACGAAAAACCGGGACGATTGTCGGCATAACGCGCAGCGACCATCGCTAGCGCATCGCGGGCTTGGTCCTCGGTCCACAAACCCGAACGCGCCGCCAGCACATAGCCCCAATATTGCGTCTGGCCTTCGTAGACCCAGAGCAGGCTGTCGCCCATCGGCACGTTGAAGCTCGGCGTCGCAAGGTCGGCCGGCCGGCGGAATTTTCCGTTCCAAGAATGCGTGTATTCGTGCGGCAGCAAGTCGCGCTTGATGGCCTGCTTATCCCAGCCGGTGAAATAGTCGGGATCGACGCCGTCCTCGCTGGAACGATGGTGTTCGAGCCCGATGCCGGACAGCTTGTCCGACAGCGAAAAGAGAAAATCGTAGTGATCGTAGTGATGCGATCCGTAGAGCTTGTACGCCTGCTGCACGAGCGCCAGATGCGGCTTCAGCTGCTCGGGCTTGATCTCGAGATCTTTTTCTTCGTCGGCCACGATGTTGAGGCGCACCGGCGCCTTCGCGCCGGGATCGAGTTCGACCCGCTTGAAATGGCGTCCCGCCAGCATCGGCGAATCGACCAGCGTTTCGAACGTGACCGGCTTGAACGAAACGCTGCCGTCGCTCGCGGCTGCGCCTTCGGCCTCCAGCGCCGTTCCGAACTGCCAGCCCGAAGGCAGCTTCACGCTCGGCGCGAACATCACGCGGCTTGCGTAGTGGCCGGCCGGATACAGCGCGACCGTATTCCATTGCACGTTGACGATTTCGGGCGTCATGACGACGCGACCCTGACTCGTATCCTGCGCCGACAGGAACTCGAAGTCGGCGACGAGCGTCGTCGCCCCGGCCGGTACGTCGACGCGGAACGCATACACGTCGAGCGAATCGCGCTTCCATGCGACGGGTTGTCCGTTCGCGCTCAGCTTCAAGCCGGCGAGCTTGTCGATCGGTCCGCGCGGCGCGTGGTTGCCGGGCAGCCATTGCGGATACAGCAGCGTCAAGGGGCCCGCGACGACGGGAATCTCTTCGTGCACGCGGAACACGCGATGATCGAGATCCGTCGCATCGACGCTTAGCCTCAATACACCCGGGTAGTCGATATCTGCCGGCTCGTGGATTTCGTTCGCAGCGGCGCTTACGGAAAAAAACCCCAACGAAACCGTCAATACCCATCTATTCACTAGCTGTCTCCATCCAATCGCGGACCCGGTGGGTAAACGTACGTTTTTTCCTAATGCGCTTATGCAACCGATCAAAGGGCGCTGACGAGGCCGGTACCTGTAAAGTACGAATTTCTTCGTTGAAATACGGAAACCGTCGTTCTAGTATTCGGGCATTGCGCGGAGCGGATCTCGGCAGCGGCGCGAAAGCGCCGATTCTCGCATAGGGCATCGGGGAGATCGCAGATGAGGAAAGTCACGCTCGCGATTGCGGCGCTGCCGGTCGTGATGTTCGTCTCGGCGACGGTCTGGCGCGTGCACGAATCCGAACCGAGGTCGCCTCGCCATAACGAAATCGAGCGCGAAGCCAAGGCATCGCCCGCGGAATCGGAATTCTGGAACTGGCGTGTCAGCTATCCGGCCGCACGTTTCAACTCGCGCTGGTACAGCGACGCGCTACCCCAACACGCGCGGATGGCAAAGAGCTTGCCGCGGGCGAAGCGCACCGGAGCGCCGCTTGGCGTGCTCGGCCAGGACCAAGTGGTCTCGCTCGGCCCCCTGCCGCTGGATTCAAGTCCGGCTTATCCATACGGCCTCGTCGGCGGACGGGCCAACGTCGTCGTGACTCACCCGACTCAAGCGAACGTGGCCTGGTTCGGATCGGACGGCGGCGGCGTGTGGAAGACCACGAACTGCTGCGGGCCGGACACGGTGTGGCAGCCGAAGACGGATTCGCCGCAAATCGCCAACATCGCGATCGGCGCGCTCGCGCTCGATCCGAACAATCCGGACGTGATCTACGCCGGCACCGGCGATTTCCGCCGCAACCGCCCGTTCACCTTCGGCGCGGGCGGCTTGCTCAAAAGCAGTGACGGCGGCGAGACCTGGCAGGTCTTGGGCGCGAATGTCTTCAATCCCGTCTACACCGAACCGCCGGGCACATTTCCTCAGTACCGCGCGATGAGCGCGGTCGTGGTCGACCCGCATGATTCCTCGCGACTCGCGGTCGGGACCAATCAAGGTCTCTATTTCAGTCACGACGGTGGCGCGAATTGGGATGGACCGTGCTTTACGAATGCATTTACGACGCAGCGCCAGGATACGAGCAGCCTCGTCGCGGTCGACACTGGAGCTTCCACCGACCTCATCGCTGCGATCGGTGCAATCGCGCGCAGTTCGGACAATCGCTACGACTTGCGCGAGAACGGTGCGAACGGTCTTTATCGCACGCCCATGCCAGTCTCCGGCTGTCCTTCGAGCTGGACGCTGATCTCGCGACCCGATAATGGCTGGCCGCTCGGAACGGGCAGCGGCGTGCCTGTCTACATGGCCGGCGGCAACCAGCTAAGGCGCCTGGATCTGGCGGTCGCGCCCGGTCATCCCGATATCCTTTACGTGCAGGCGATGTACATGGGCGTATGGCGCTCGACCGACGGCGGCGTCTCGTGGACCAACAGCGCAACGCCTCCGGACGATTTCTCCGTAGGCTGCGTGAACGACACCTACGACAACGGCATGCTCTTCGAGGACTACAACGCCGGGCTGCTGGTAAGTCCCACCGATCCGCAGACGGTTTTCCTGAGCTCGACAGATCTGTGGCGTTCCACGGACGGCGCGGACACGTTTACCGATCTCACCTGCGGCTATGACGAGACGGCGCCCGGACAACCCGGGACCGTGCATGTCGACAACCACGCGCGCGCGTTCGTCGCCGGCGACCCCGAGCGGGTATTGATCGGCAATGACGGCGGCGTCTACTACTCCGCCAACGCACTCGACCCGAGCCCGCAGTTCATCAATCTCAACGCAGGTACGAGCACGATCGAATTCTATTCGGGCGACATCACCGCGCGATTCAACGACCCCGCGACGACATTCCGCGGCATCATCGCCGGCGCGCAGGACAACGGCGGATCCACCCACGTGTGGGATTCCGGAGCGGTACCTCAAGCCGCGATCTGGAACATGCAATTCGGCGGCGACGGCATCTACAGCAAGATCGAGCCGATCCTTGGCCAGCGCTGGTACTACAGCTCGACGGGCGGCTATCTGATGGCGAGCGTCACCGGTCCCGATGGCGTTCCGGATCAGATGGTCGCGCCCTATGACGAGACGACGTTCGAATTGTGGAACGGCGATCGCGCGGGATTTCTCATGTACTACGACCTCTACAAATTCGGAGGCAGCGACACCTGCCCCGCCGCAACAGGTTGTCAGCGCATGATTGCCGGCACCTACCGCGTGTGGGAATCGCTGAGCGGCGGACTTCCGAACACGTCGTGGTACGTCAACAGCCCGGACCTGACCAAGGCGATCACGCAGAGCCCCGATCTGTCGATCATCAATCGAGTGCGTTTCGCCTATTCCGATCCCTCGCGCGCGGTCGTGGCGACCAACGACGGCAATGTCTGGTTCGGCTTCGGCCTCGGTGCAGGCACTGCCGACACGGCCACGTGGGTCGACGTCACCGGCGGCAACGCCGTGCTGCCCAATCGGCCCGTCATGGACGTCGTGACCGACCCCGCGACACCGACGATCGCCTATGCCGTGCTCGCCGGGTTCGACCAGAACACGCCGACGACGCCTGGACACGTCTATCGCGTCGACTGCACGACGAGCTGCGCGACATTCAGCTGGAGCGACCGCAGCGGAAATCTGCCGAATATTCCCGTCAACACGATCCTCATGAATCCGCATGTGCCTGGAGAAGCCTATATCGGCACGGACTGGGGCCTTTACTACACCGACGACATCACGGCGGCGACACCGGTTTGGAACCGATTCGACGCGGGGCTGCCCTCGGCAATGGTCTGGGATCTCGTGATCGATCGTGGCGCGACCACGTTGGCGATCTTCACTCGCTCGCGCGGCGCCTACGTGTGGCCGCTGCCGCAGGGCGACCGGATATTCAGCAACGGGTTCGATTGATGCGCGCCGGCGGCGGCAATGGCCTAGAATCGGTCGATCCGGCGCCTATATCGAACCCATGCTCTATCACTTGCACGAACTCAACCGCACGCTGCTGAATCCCTTCGTAGCCTGGTCCGGCGCCGCCGCCAAGGCGCTGGCCGCTCCCGACAACTGGCTCTCGCGCATGCCCGGCATGGATCGCATGGCCGCGGGCTACGAGCTTCTGTATCGGCTCGGTAAGGATTACGAGAAACCCGCGTTCGGCATCTCCTCGGTGCTGGCGCACGGACGCGAAGCGCCGGTCGTCGAAGAAAAAGTCATCGAGCTTCCGTTCTGCAATCTGCTGCGCTTCAAGCGCTGCAGCGACGATCCGGACGCGCTGACGCAATTGCGCAAGGATCCGGTCGTGCTGGTCGTCGCGCCGTTGTCCGGGCATCACGCCACGTTGCTGCGCGACACCGTGCGCACGCTGCTTCGCGATCACGAGGTCTACGTCACCGACTGGGTCGATGCGCGCATGGTGCCGCTCGCCGCGGGCTCGTTCCATCTCGACGATTACGTCGCGTACATGCGCCGGTTCATGACGCATCTTGGCGCCGCGCACCTGCACGTGATCTCGGTCTGCCAGCCGACCGTGCCCGTACTGGCCGCGGTGTCGCTGATGGCTTCCGCCGGCGAGGCGACGCCGCTGTCGATGACGCTTATGGGCGGCCCGATCGATTCGCGCAAATGTCCGACCAAGGTCAACGATCTCGCGCGCCTGCACGATTACGCGTGGTTCGAGACCAATGTCATCTTCGACGTGCCGCCGAACTATCCCGGCAACGGGCGCAAGGTTTATCCGGGATTCCTGCAGCATACGGGCTTCGTCGCGATGAATCCGAGCCGGCACATGAACGCACACTGGGATTTCTACCGCGATCTCGTGCGCGGCGATCTCGACGACGCCGAAGCGCACCGCCGCTTCTACGACGAATACAACGCCGTGCAGGACCTGCCGGCCGAGTATTACCTGGACACGATCCGCATCGTGTTCCAGGAACACCTGCTGCCGCTCGGCAAATGGTTCGTCAAAGACCAGCGCGTCGAACCCGAAGCCATCAAGCGCACTGCACTGCTGACGATCGAAGGCGAGCTCGACGATATCTCCGGCCTCGGCCAGACCGCGGCGGCGCAGGATCTTTGCACCGGTATTCCGGCGGCGCGGAAATCGCACCTCGAAGTCAAAGGCGCGGGCCACTACGGCATCTTCAGCGGACGACGCTGGCGCGATGTGGTTTATCCGGACGTGCGCGATTTCATCCGAAGGTTTCACAAGGCCGCGTAGTCCTCGCACACCTCGTCACGGCATTCCGCGAAGTCCGGAATGTCGAAGACCTGCGACTTCGCGCACGCCACGACGCTTCGTACGCGCCTAATCTGCGTAGCATCCGCACGTCGAGCACGCGTGCCATGAAGACGATCATCGTCATCGCAACGCTTCTCGCGGGCTTTTCGTCCAGCGCCGCATTCGCTCGATTGCCCAATCAAGCACCGCCGCTTCCGCCGCCCGATGCGAGCCTCACGATCGTCGACGTCAGCACGTCGCAGCAACTCGCCGATGCATGCTGGAATCTCCAGAGCAACCAGGCGATCGTGATCGCGCCGGGAACGTATCACCTCGATGCCGTGCAGTTTCCGAACGGCGTCGACGGACGGCTTACGGTCGGACATTACGGCGCCGCGCCGATCCAGAACATCCAGATTCGCGGTGCCAGCGGCAATCCGGCCGATGTCGTCATTCTGGGCGCGGGCATGCTCGATCCGATCGTGCCGTTCGGATTCCAGGTGTTCACGGCGACCGATGTCACGATCGCCGATCTTTCGATCGGCAACGTGTACTACCACGCGCTCGCCGTGCAGGGCGATCAAAGCGCGACGCGCGTTCGCGTTTATCACGCGCGCTTGTTCGACGCCGGTCAGCAAATCATCAAGGGCGTGCCGCGCGCGGACGATGTCACGATCGAATATTCCGAATTGTTCTTGAGTGCCGGCGCAGTCAATCATCCGGAAGGCGCCCCGCCGGGAAGCTGCTACACGAACGCGATCGACGGCGTCACCACGGATCGCTGGATCGTGCGCGATAACTTGATCCACGACATCTGGTGCCAGGATTCGACGCTCGCCGGCCCTGCCGTGCTGCTCTGGCAGGGATCGGCCGATACGCTCGTCGAGCGCAATACGATCCTCGATTCTTCGCGCGGAATATCGCTCGGCCTCATCGGCGCCGACGATCATTTCGGTGGCATCGCGCGCAACAATTTCATCCGCTGGGACGCGAACGCGCCGTATGCGATCGATGTTCCGATCTATACGACGTCGCCGGATTCCACGGTGCTGCACAACACGGCGTTGACGATGGGTCGCTATCCGAATGCCATCGAAGTGCGCTACGAAGGCGCGACCGGCGTCGTGGTCGAGAACAATCTGCTCGACGCTGCGATCCAGCCGCGCGACGGCGCAGCGCCGACCGTTTCGGGAAATCTCGTGAACGCCCTGCCCGCCTGGTTCGCCGATGTCGCCGCGGGTGATCTCCATCTCAACGCGAGCGCGACCCCGGCGATCGATCAGGTCACGCGTCTCGCGGATGCGCTCGATGATTTCGATGCGCAGAATCGGCCAGCCGGCGCGGGACTCGCGGATATCGGAGCGGACGAATCCGGAGCATCGTCGGATACGATCTTCGCCGACGGATTCGATTGAGGACTCCACTACCGCAACGCCACGAAGATCGCTTATCGTGCGCTCCGACTTCGGGAAGGAGCAGTCATGAGTGCATCGAACTCCCCTATCCGTCATCCCGGCGAAGGCCGGGATCCCATGTCTTCCAGCAGGAGCTGGCTTCCGGCCTTTGCCGGGACGACGAGACTACTGTTCGTGACCGCGATGCTGACTGGTGGGCTTGCGTACGCGGCAGAACCCGCACCGCCGAAAGCAAAGACGATGGCCGACGTCATCGCCGCCTCGAAACCTTCCGACTGGCGCGCGCTCGATCCCGAAAATACGCTCTATCTCGATCTCGCGGCCGGCCGCGTCGTGCTCGAGCTCGCGCCCGCGTATGCACCTTTGCACGCCGCCAATATCAAAACGATGGTGCGCGAGCATTATTTCGATGGCCTCGCGATCCTGCGCGTGCAGGACAACTTCGTCACGCAATGGGGCGATCCGGAAGGCGACAAGCCCGACAAGGCGCATCCGCTCGGCAAGGCCTCGAAAACGCTTGCGCCGGAATTCGAGCGCGCGATCGCAAGCGATCTTGCGTTCACGAAACTGCCGGACGGCGATGTTTTCGCGCCCGAAGTCGGCTTCTCGAACGGCATGCCGGCTGCGCGCGATCCGAAATCCGGAAAGACGTGGCTCGCGCATTGCTACGGCATGGTCGGTGCCGGGCGCGATGTCGCGGAAGATTCCGGTCCCGGCTCGGAACTTTATGTCGTCATCGGTCAGGCGCCACGTCAGCTCGATCGCAACATCGCGCTGGTCGGGCGCGTCGTGCAAGGCATGGAATTGTTGGCCGCATTGCCGCGCGGCACCGGCGCGCTCGGCTTCTACGAGAAACCCGAGCAGCGACTGCCGATCAAATCCGTGCGTCTCGCCACCGATGTACCCGAGGCCGAGCGCACCGCGCTCGAAGTCATGCGCACCGATACGCCGACATTCACGGCACTGATCGAAACGCGGCGCAACCGGCGCGACGACTGGTACAAGGTGCCGGCGGGCAAGATTGATCTGTGCAACGTGCCGATTCCGGTGCGCGCGCCGCCCAAAGCCGGCGCAGCCGCGCACTAGCTGAATAGTCGTTCATCGCAGAGTTCGCGAACGAGGCCTACGCTCCCGATCGCTACGGTTTTCGGGAGAGAGCCATGCGCCATCACTGGGATTTCTTCAAGGAATCCGATACTTCGTTCGGAGTCTTCTATCCGCTGCACTACATCGTCGCCGCGTTCGACACGATCGAGCGCGCCGACGAGATCAAGGCGAAATTCCTCGACGCCGGTTTCGCCGACAACGACGTTGCGACCGCGAGCGGACCGTTCGTCGTCGACAAGCTCGAATCCTCGGCCGGCGCGAGCTGGTTCGAGCGTTTCGAAGCCGGCTTCGCGAGCTTCCTCGGCACCGAGCTTGGCTACATCGACGATGATCGCAAGCTCGCCAAGCGCGGCTGCGCGTTCCTGTTCGCGTATACGCCGGACGACGCGTCGATCCATCGCGCCGAGGCGCTGCTGCAGCGCGCGCATCCGATGTCGGCGCGACGCTACGATCACGCCGGCATCCGGCGCTTGATCTATCCGCCGCAGGCGGCGCTGTAAATGGCCTGACAAGAAGGTATTTCTCGCTGAGACGCCAAGCGCGCGGAGAGAGCAAAGCGATTCTGGTTGCTCTCTCCGCGTTCTCTGCGTCTCTGCGAGATGATCTTCTTTCGATCGCCGCCTACGCTTTAGGCAAGCGCTCTATCGCCTTGCTGGCGTAAGCCATCAGCTCGGGATCGATGCCGGTGCGCTCGCGCATCGTCTGCGCTTCCTCGCGGAACATCGTATTCACCGAGCGCTGGATGCCCGCGTCGCCGCCGGTGAATTCGCGCACCAGCGATCGCCAGCGCAACGCGAGCGCCTGCACTTCCTCGCTCGCCGGATCCTTGCCGAGACGAAGCGCGGCCTGCATGCCCGCGATGACGTCCGGCCATTCGTTTTCGACGGCGCAGATGCGCTCGGTGCCGAGCTCCTCGCCACGGCGCTTGATCGACTGCATTTGTTCGGGTGTGAAGTATTTTTCCATGATGGTGCTGGCCTCGATGCTGGACAGAAGGGTTTCGGCATCGATCGCCTCGCCGTGCGCAACGCGTTGCGCGACGTGTTCCAGTCGATTCAATAGCTCGCGCTGGCGGACGACCGCATCCCGCAAGCGGACGACCTGACGCGCGAGCGCCTCGCCAAGCGAGGGCGCATCGGCATCGAGGCACGCGCGGATCTCCTCGAGAGAAAATCCGAGCGCCTTCAGCGACACGATGTGCTGCAGCCGTTTGAGCTCGCTCTCGCCATAGAGGCGATAGCCGGCATCGCTGCGCCGCGCGGGCTCGAGCAGCCCTTTCGCTTCGTAGTGATGCAGCGTGCGCACGGTCATGCCCGTGCGACGCGCGATTTCGCTGACGGTGAGAAGCTTCATCGTGTCGTGTCCGTTTGCGGCAGCGGCATCCTCGGGCCTGACGTCGCGTCAGGGTCAATACCCAAACCGGCGCCGTCAAGAATCCCAGCCGAAATAGAGCGCGACGACGCCGAACGTGTCGATGAAACCGTGCGCAAGGATCGTCGTCCAGAGATTGCGTCCCGACACGAGGTAGGCCGCGCCGAGGATCAGCCCCGCAACGCCGGAATCGACGATGCCGCTGGGTCCTTTGTAGTAATGGCCGTAGCCGAACAGAATCGCGGTGACGACGACGGCGATCCAGTAGGCCGCCGTGCTGCGCTTGCCGACGTCGGCCGCGCGATTCAAGAGATACCCGCGATAGCCGATCTCCTCGCCGAATGCAGCGAATGTCCAGACCAGGCCGAGGTAGAGCAGCGCCGTGCTCATGTTTCCCACGATCGACTCGGAGCCTGCGGGAGCCATCGCCGGTGGCCAGAACTGCGCTGTCAACGGATCGATGACGAAATCGCCGAGCATGATGCGAAGCGTTGCGGCCGCGAGCGCGATCGACACGATGCGCGTCCATGATGCCGGACGCCGGAAACCCATCGCCGCCCAGCCGCCGTTGCGCCAGCGGAAGGACACCAGGCCGAGCACGAAGAGGATCGGCACTTCGTTCGGCACGACGCCGAACACATTGTGACCGATCACTATCGCGGCGCCGAGCGCGAGCTCGGCTGCGCTCAAGAGGCGCGAATCGGCGATGCGAGAGGGCGCGGGTTGAATCATGCGCGGCTCCACGCGGCTCAGGCGGAGCCCGGCTTCACCAAAAGGCTTTTCGCGATCGCGCCCTGCACATGTCCGACGCCGCGCGCGAGATGCAGCATCGCGAACAGGAGGAACACGCCGATCGCGAACACGAGCGGCGTCAGAATCAACGGCGGCACGAACTGCGCGCCATCGAAGTAGATGCCGCCGCCGATCACGTCGTAGTACGCCAGTATCTCCATGATCGGCGCCGCCATCAACGCGAGCGACACGCTGATGCCCGTCACCGCGATCGTGAAATAGAGGATGCCGAGCGGCAGCATCAGCATCATGTAAAGCAATGTCGACCACGTGCGCGCATCGGTGAACATTTCCTTGATGCGCTCCTTGAGCGGCTTGCCGCGCTCGGCATACACGGGCCTACGCGGCATGCGCTCGCCGAGCATCACTTCGATGATGCGACCCTCGACCAGCGAGAGCACGCGCACCGTGCCGAAGAAAAGCACCGCGAACGCGATGCCGAAGATCAGTACCGAGAGACCGATCGAGAGCGAGATGCCCGTTACCGCCCAGGTGAAATAGAAGATGCCGGTCGCGAGCGAGAGCAGCATGTAGAAGAGCGATGCGTACGCGCGCGGATCGGCGCCGACGCCGAAGAATCGTCCAAGCGCGGTGCGCCGCGGTGGCGGCGGTGGCGAGCGCAGCGCTTCCTGGACCTGATGTTCCTTGTCGACGTAGATCTCGGCGACTTCCTCGGGCGCGCCATAGCTGGTCGCGATCTTGGCCAGCACTTCGGCTTCGGATTTGCCGGGATTCTCGGCGAGCTCCGAGCGCAGATGATCTTCCGCGTCGTAAAGCGCGTCCTGGATCAAGGCAGCGTCGGCGCCGCGCAGGGCGATGCGCAGCTGGTCGAGATACTGCTCGATGGTTCGCGGTGTCGATGCGCTCATGATCCCTCCAGGACGGTGTCCACGAAATCGCGGGTCGCGGTCCACGCGTAGGTCCATTCGTCCAGCACGCGGCGACCCAGCGGCGTGATGCGGTAATAACGTCGCGGCGGCCCGGCGACCGACGGCTCGACTTCGCTAGCGAGAAGTCCCGCCGCTTCGAGATTGCGCAGCACCGGATAGAGCGCGCTCTGCTTGCCGCTGAGAACGCCCTCGCCCGTCTCGTCGAGGCGCTTGGCGATCTGGTAGCCGTACATCGGCGACTTGGCGCGCGCGAGCACGGCCAGCAGCACCAGCGACACAATGCCGGCGCTGAGCTCCTTATGGAATTTCCAAAGGTGGGCTTGCGTCGTTTCCACCACTGCCGTTCACCTGACTGTAGTCGTGGGTTGACTATAGTGTTGAGTTGATACTAGTGAATCGGCCGGAAGTCATGCCTTCTGGCGGGAAGCGGCATGGGTTTTCGTATCGGAAAAGTACTCCGGTCCGGAAGCCAAGCCATGAACCTGTTCCTGCGCACCGCTACACCGCTTCTTTTCTCGCTCGCGTTCTCCTACGTGCCGCATGCCGATGCGTTCCTCTGGATTCCCAAGGAACAAGCCACCGGCACGCACGACGACTACAACGCCAACGAAGGAAAAGCCGTCGCCATGCTCGGCGACCTCCTGGTCGTCGGCGCAACCAATCTCGATCGGCCCGCTGGCGACGTAGGCGTCCCCCCATCGGTAGCCGATGCCGGCGGCGTGCAGGTCTACCACCGCCGCACCGGCGGCTGGACGCTGGACCAGACGCTGTTTTCGCCCAACGCCGCCATGGGAGCTCGCTTCGGCGCCTCCGTCGCGATTGCGGGCGACGTGCTCGTCGTGGGCGAGCCCGACTACACGCCGCCCAACATTTCCAACGCAGTTCGCAACGGGCACGCGCTCATCTATGTCCGTTCGCCGGCGACGGGCCGCTTCGTTTTCCGCAAGGAGATTTTCCGGCTCGGCTTTACGCACGACGCCAACGCGCGCATGCCCGAGTACGGAACCAGCGTCGACGTCGTATCGGGAGGCGGACACGAATACGCGATCGCGGTGGGCGCGCCCGGCGAAGACGGCGTCGACAATGGCAGCGGCGGCAGTTCGATCATGCCCGACATCGGTGCGGCGCTGACCGTGCGCATCCATACGACGGACGGCTACATCGAAGAAGACGATCTGCTCGACAATTCCTGGTATCTCCTGAATCGCACGCTGGAAGGCGGCGTTGCAGGCAGTCATGTCACGGCGTTCGGGCGTGAATCCTTCTTTGGCGAAAGTGTCGCGCTCGCGCGCGCCGCGTGCCTCGGCGCGAATTGCGAAAACCACTATTGGCTCGGCGTGGGTGCGCCGAACAGCAACATCGAAACCGGTGACGGCAGCGTCAATCAGCAGACAGACCAGCACGGTACGGCGCAACTCTTCGTCATCGATTCCGGTGGAGCCACCTCACCCTCGGATGTGCATCCGCAGAATCAGTATCTCTATTTCGACGCGAGTCATTCGCTGTATCTGCCGTTCTTCATCGGCTCGCTCGGCACGACCGGCCAGAGCAATCAGCATATCGGCGCGGCGATCGACCTGCGCATCGCGGACGACGACGCCGAAATGATCGTGGGCGCGCCGCAAGCACCTTCGGCGAATGGTGCCGTGCGGAGCGGAGCTGCGTATTACTACCGGCGTCATTCGGGAGATTGCTGCCTGCGCGGCGTGCAAACGCTGTACCCGCCGAATGCCAGCTCCCTGGTGAAATTCGGCGCGAGCGTCGCGTTCGCCGCCGATCGTCTACTCGTCGGATCGCCCGACTACGATCTGCAATCCGCCTTCGGCGGCGCCGCCTTCGTCTACGAAAAAGCGTCGGCGGACGCGTGGAATGTTCCGTTCCCCCTGTGGCTTCAAGACGCGACGCTCGACGGCGCCGTCGCGGGTTCGGCCGACTGGATAGCCGTCGGCGCACCGACGAATCATGGACGCACGCAGGCCTGGCAGCGCGGATGGAACCTGCACGTCGCGCCGCCGGATCATGGCGTCGTCCAGCTCGTTCCGCCGATCTATCCGGTATCGCCTGCGATCGTCTGTCCGCCCGATTGCGATCCGCCGTTCGAGAACGGCCGCGTGCTGCACCCGACTGCGATTCCGGACGACGCCTATACCTTCATCGATTGGACGGCGCCTGGAACGACCTGTGATAACGACACGTCGGCAACGTGCACGCTCGTCGTCGACAGCGACCGCACGCTGGCCGCGACATTCGCATTCGACGTCGGCAACACGCGTCACCTGCTCTTGGAACTCGCAGGCGGCAACGGCACGATCACGGTCACCGCGCCGGACAACAGCGAGCAATCGTGTCCCGAAGAGTGCAACCTCATCTATCCGAATGGCACGCCCTTGTCCTTGCTCGCACAACCCGCTCCCGGCTTCGAGTTCGCCGAATGGACGGGCGCTTGCGCGGCGAACGGCGGCAACACTTGTTCTCTCGTGCTGAACACCACGGCGCAGACGACGGCCGTGTTCCGGCCGATCGACGGCAATCACATCGTGCGAGTCCTTTTCGCCGGCGCCGGCCCGGGCCTCGTTACCTTGGCTTCCGCGGGAGCACCGCTCACGTGCGACGCCGACACTGCGTCGTGCAGCATCTCGCAGCCGGAGGGTTCGCAAGTCGGTGTTTTCGCCTGCACCACGAGCGGCGGCACGTTCACCGGCTGGGGCGGCGATTGCTCGGGCACCGATGCGTGCCTCTTCGATCTCGATAGCGACAAGGAAATCACCGCGACGTTCGAGCCGTCGGATTCGCTGTTCAAGAACGGATTCGAATATGTCGTCTGTCCCGAAGGCTGGTTCCGTCCGCTCGACTGACCGATTCGGCGAACAGCAAAAACCCGCGCGGGCCCGGGATGATCCGGGCCCGCGCGCTGCGGCTACTTCCTGCGCTGGGGGAGTTACGTTCCTGGCGGCAGCCGCGGCACCAGGAACGTGGGCTCATGCTCGCTATTGCACGGTCAGCGACACCGGCACCGCGAGACGTTTGTTGGTCAGATCGTTGTTGTAGATGCAGATGTTCGCCGAGTAGCTGCCGGCCGCGAGATCGGTCGCATCGAACGTCACCGTGATCGGCGTCATGCCGCCCGGCGCCGTCGAGCCGCGCCCGGAGCTGTACGAGAGCCACGGCACGTCGTTCGGATACGCGCACACGCCGCTGAGACGTGCGATGCCCATCGCGTCGAGCGACGCCGTCGTCGGATCGGCACCGATCGGAGAGACCAGCGTGGCTTCTCCGGTTTCGGTATTGATCGTGTACATGCCTTCGAGGCCGGCGTTGTTGTCGTAGGCGGCGAAGTACAGCGTGCCGGTGTAGTCGTCGAAATCCAGATCCGCATTGAAGTTCGCGTCGAAACCGATCGAGCCGATCGTCGAAGCTTCACCCGTGTTCTTGTCGATCGCGACCAGCGTGTCGGTGATGATGTCGACGCCATACAGAAGGCCGTTGGAATCGACCGCGATGTCGATGATCGCCACTCCGTCGCCGGTCGGATCGCCGACGCCGGTGATCTCGCCGACCAGCGTCGCGATCGCGTGCTGAAGATCGAGCTTGAACAGCCACGACTGCTTCGTGCGTCCGCCACCCGACGTGACCGCGTACATCGTGCTCGTCGTCGCGTCCCAGCTCATGCCGTTCCACGCGTCGGCGCTCGCCGGCGGCGGCACTTCGGTGATGTCGATCGGCGTCGTCGCGCCGGTCGTGGTGTCGACCTTGTAGAGGATGAAGCTTCGGTAGTCGATGCCGTACAGCGTGCTGAAATCCTCGCCCGCGAAATCGCCGGCCAGGAGCTGCAGGCCGTTGAGCGAGGCGATGGTGTTGAGCGTCGCAGGCTGCGTGACGTCGAGACTGACCAGGAGCGAGGTCGACACGTCGTTGCCGAACGCCGGCACGCCGTCGGCGAACGGAACGCCGAAGTGCGGCGCCGTCGGCTTGGCGTCGGCCGGAATCGGGTGCGGACCAACGTCGCTGAGATCGGGATTGCCCATCGGCAGCGCGAAGCGCGACACCGGCGGGAAGTGCGCGCGTGCGGCGACCTCGCCGATGTTCCAAGTGAGATCGCGGTTGCCGGAGTTGCCGATCGTCAGCGTGTCGGTCGTCGACGTGCCTGCGGTCAGAGTCTTGTCGAAGCTGGTCGGGTCGACGCTGATGACCGGCGCGCCGACATCGAGCGTGACCTGCTGCGAGGCCGTGTACGTAACCGGAGTGCTCGGCGTGTAGAGGATCGCCTTTTGTGGCACCAACGTCGGCTGATCGAACGAATATTGATTCGAGGTCGTCGCGTCGGCATTGACGCCGATGGTCGCGCTGGCACCGTCATCGCAGGTCGTCGTTCCGCAGGTGACGTCCTGATATTCGAACTGGATGTAGTTCGAGCCTTCGTACAGCACCGCTTCGAAAGTGATCGTCTCGCCGCCGCCGAAGCTGACCGGGAGGTTGTACCACTCGATGACGAACTGGCGGTTCGGCGCATCGCCCAGCGTTTGCACGAAGACGTTGCCGATGCCGTCGATGTAGTCCTGCTGGATATCGTCCCACCACGGCAGCATCGCAAGGCCGATGCGATGATCGGGCAGCGTGCGGTTTACCGGGCTGAGATAGTCGTCGCGGCCGCGCTGGCCCGGCACCTGGTCGAACAGGATGCCGCCGTTGTTGCTGACCGTCAGCGCGCTCGCGGTCTCGCCGTAGAACGTGAACGGGAAGCCGATGTCGGCGACGGTGTAATCGTCATCGTTGAGCAAGAGGCTCGTGCCCGTGCTCGAGATGTCGATGAAGTTGTACATCGCGGCCGGCCTGTCGAAGCCGAAGACGAAGATGGTGTCTCCCGAAGGGATATAGTCCCAGAAGACATAGTCCGGATGGACGTCGTACGCGGTCCAGGTCGACGTCGGCGCGATCGAATCGGTCGCGACGAGGAAGCGGTTGTACTGATAGCTCGCGCCCGGCGCGAGCGTGATCGGCGTTGCCGGGAAGATGATGCCGTCGAGATCGTCGGACAGCTTCTGATAGTTCAGCGTCGTGTCCGAGTTGTTGGTCACGACGTAGCAGACGTTGATCTGGTCGCCACGCGTCACCTGCAGCGTCGTGTCGGTGCCGCAGGCGCCTTGGGACACGTCGGTGCCGAGGCTGACGTCGAGGCTGATGCCGTCTCCCGCGGGCGCGGCTCGCGCCGGATCGGGTGAAGCCGCGAAGAGCGGCGTGGACAACAGCAGCGCTACGACCGCCGGCACGGCAGACCGGACAACGATGTGCATTCGAGACTCTCCTGACGCCACCCCTGTGTGGCCGGCCGAGTCTCCCACTTGATCCGCCGGCATGCATTGCCGAACGATTCGTCTTTGATTTCCGTTCGATGATTCGGGGCGATGCGGCCGCGTTTGTCGGTGCCCTTGTCGGAAAGAGCACGCGCGACTCCGCCTTACCGCGCAGCTTCGGTGCGATGCAGCAAATCGTCGCGATGCCGCGGCGCTATCGGCCGCGGAGTAACCGAGGCTTAGCGCCCCGGCGCGCTCCAGTCCGAAACGCGGCTGTCGCGGTCGAACACCACGCGGCCACCGCTCGAATCCGGATAGAACCAGACGTCGCCGAAGATGCCGGTCGTCGTCGCACCGGGTGCGCCGAGCAGCGCCTTGACCTCGCTCCAGCCCATGCCAAGGTGGAGCCCGGACCACGAGCTCGAATCCTGCCAGCGGTTGGATGTCTCGGCCGCGGTGCCTTTGAAGCCGGCGCCGCCGGTGATGCGGATCGCCGGTTTGCTCGGCGGCGCAGCGGACGGAGTCGCTGCCCCACCCTGGGCGACCGCAGGCGCCGGCGCTGTCGCAGCCGCCGACATCGCGCCGAGTTTCTGCTCTAACTCAGCGACGCGCTTCTCGAGCGCCTTGATCCGCGCATCGACCGCCGGATCCGCGGGCGGATCCGCCGCGTGCACGACCCCGCCGAGCGCCAATGCCATCGTGACCGGAATGAGCCAGGTGCGTCGCATCGCGTGTTCTCCTGAACGGATCGGCGCCGCGGTTCGGCACCCTTGAGTCATTCTAGCCCCATGCCACGCGGCCGGATCAACCTCCGGCCATCGAACGGGGCGTCGCGCTGTTCGCCGGAGCGAGATGCGCGATCGCCGCTTCCTCGTCGGCCAGCGGCTGCGTCCAGCGCTCGCCGGCCAGCCGGCGCGCCTGGGCGAAATACGAGCGTGCCAGATCCGGATCGCGCGTGGCCGCCGCAACCCGCGCCATCAGCAGCGCGATCTCGAAATCGTCTTCGGCATACGGCCCGACCACGCTCGCCGTCGAGCGCGCGATATCGATCGCCCCGGCGGCGAGCTGAAATTTCGCATACGGCACGGCCGCATCGCGCAGCACCATCGGCGTGCCGAATTCTCGCGCGAGTGCCAGCGCGTGTTGATAACGCTCGATTGCATCCGCCGCATCGCCCGTCTGTGCCGCCCACGCCGCGCGCGCGATCTCCGCATGCACGCGCGCCGGTGCGCTGGCATTCGCAGCCGTCCAGGCGGCGCGATCGTCGGTCAAAGCGACAGCGGCCTTGTGATCGCCGCTTGCGACATACGCGTTCAACAACGTCGCCAGCGCTTCGAGATTCCGATCCGGAGCGCTCGCCGCATCGTGCTCGCGACGCACCGCATCGGCAAGACGAACCGCAGCGCCGGCATCGCCGAGCGCGAGATGGATCTGCGCCTCGTCGAGCCGGACGTCGACGATCGCGTCCGTATCGACGTTCGCAGGCGCGCTGGCGGCAAGGCGCGCGAGCTCGGCCCGTGCTTCGGCGAACGCGCCGGTCTCGATCAACGCATTCGCGTAGGAGATCGACCCGAATTTATGCAACGCGGGATAGTCGACTTCCTTGAGCCGCGGCAGCAGCGCGCGCAATTTTTCGAGCGCGATCGCGTGATGCAGCAGATAGTGATGCGCCTGCGCGATGTTGAGGCGCGAGCCGAGCTCGGTCTCGTTGAGTCCGGCCGCCGCACCCATCGTCGCCGCCTGCTCGTACAGCATCAGCGCATCGGCCATGCGGCCGCGCGTCGTCGCGATGTAGCCGAGCCCGTCGGTGATGCGCGCCAGCAGCAGCCGATCGCCGACCGGTTCGAGCTCGAGCCGCGCGTGCAGATAGCTCTGCTCGGCGCCGTCGAGATCGTTGCGCACGATCTGCGCGATGCCGAGACCTCGCCACGCGAGCCCAAGACTGCGCCGATCCGCGATCGGCTCGAGCTGGATCGCGCGCCGGAAATACGCTTCGGCTTCGGCGGGATGTCCGCGCGCGAGCTCGCAATCGCCGAGCGCGCTCCACGCGCCCGGCAGCCAGCGCGGCGCTGTTGTTTCAGTCGCCGCGTGATCGACCAACGGCCGGAGCGCTGCGATCGCATCCTGGGCGCGTCCGAGCTGAAGCAGCGCTTCGACCTGCAGCAGCACGATCTCCGGCGTTTCGGCGATGGGCTTGGGCGCTTTTTCCAGCAACGCGATCGCGCGCCCGTTCTGCGCTTCGAGGATCGCCGCCTTCATGCGCATCGCAAGCGCCAGCGCTTCGCGCGGCAAGCCCTCGCCGGTTTCGCTCGCGCCTTCAGGCGCCAGCAACTCGCGAAGACTCCGCGCGAGACTGCTCGCGGCCGCGATTGGATCGCCGCCGCGCGCCGATACCAGCTGCGCGCTGCCGTCGGCGTTGAATACGGTCGCGTCGAACCGCCAGTCCTCGCCGACGCGCTCGGCGTCCGACGAGATCACGATCGCAGCGCCGGTCGAAGCACGCAACTGCTCGATGTCGGCATTCGATCCTGCGTGCGCGACGGCCGCGAGCGCGTTTTCGTCGGGAACGACGGCGTGCCCCGCGACCCCGGCCAGCGCCTGCGCGCTCAGCGACATGACGCCGAGCCGGATCCAACCGTCGTCGGGCGACATGCTGTGCACGTGCGTCGGCATGACGAGCACGAGTCCGGGCACGGTACCTTTCGCGGCTTCGTGCGCCTGTCGCGCGTCGGAAGTTGCCGGCGTGCGATCGCGCATCGATACGAGCGCGACGACCGCGGCGACCGCGAAAACGGCGGCGGCCGCAGCGAGAAATGCGCGCGAGCGATCGCGTCGTTTCGGTGTGTGAGGAAGATCGGTTTCCGCCGCGACCGCGAGTTCCTCGTTCGCATCGCCGCTCTCGGCGTTCACGGCTTTCTCGCGGAACGTCTCGACCGGATGCACGTCGTCGTTCGCCGACGCTTCGACCGTCGGCGCAACCCATTGATAGCCGAAACGCGCGACCGTGCGGATGCAATTCTGCGCATCGCCATCGTCGCCGAGCGCGCGACGCGCCTTCAGCACGGCCTGCGCCAATGTCGCATCGCCGCCGTCGATGCGGCCCCACACCGCGGACAGAAGCTCGTCGCGGCCGACCGCGCGCTGCCGGTTCTGCACCAGATACGCGATCGTCTCGAACACGCGAATGCCGATCGCCACATCGACGCCCGAATGCAGCAGGCGGCGCGTGTCGGGGATCAGCTCGTAGTCGTTGAAGCGATAGGACGGCATGGCGGGCGGAAGCACGGTTACCCGTATAGGATGCCAGAAGCCGGTTTGAGGCGACCGGCTCGTGCGCTGCGCCGATCGCAAATTCGCGATCGCGGGCATTTTCGCTAGGCTGGCTGCATACGCGAGGGTAATCGATGAGTCATCCCGAATTCCTGTTGGTGCCGCTTCTGATGATCAGCGACTACGTGCTGACGATCGCGGGCGCGCGTCTGCGCGAAGGCGGCTACGCTGAGCACATCCGCACGCAGCACTACGAGCTGAATCCAATTTGGCAGAAGGCGGTCCGTCGCGCGCGCTGGCTCAATCTGCGGCATCTCGCGCTGGTCGTGCTCGTGACGACGCTCTTCTTCGCGATCGGAAGTTTGTCGCGATCGCCCGATGATCCGCTGATCGCGTTCCTGATCGGCTTCGTGATCGGCATCCAGGGCGCAATCAACGGCCGGCATCTCGGCAACCTCGCGATCTTCGCCGCGATCCGTCGCCGGCCCGGTGACCTCCAAGGCGAGGTCACGATGAGCCACGAGCTGACATTGCGACTTTCGATGTTCCAGAACCTCGCCGTACTACTGCCGCTGGTGCTGCTTGTCGCCTTCGTCCCGAATCCAACGGTCTGGGGCGCGTGCGCGGGCGTCGCCGCGCTGATGCTGGTGCACATTCTCTGGATCGCGCGTCAGCGGCGCAGCATGCGCATGGCGGCCACTCAGGCCGGCGCCAGCGACGGATCGGCCGACTCGCTCTCCTTGTCCACCGCATCGGGCACGAACTTGCCCTGACCTGCGAGCTCGGCGAATAGTCCGCCCTGCGCGACGAGATCGTCGTAGCGCCCTTGCTCGACGAGCTCGCCTTCCTTGAGCACGAGAATCGTGTCCGCGTTGCGCACGGTCGTGAGTCGGTGCGCGATCACGAAGGTCGTGCGGTCCTTGGTCAGCTTGTTGAGCGCGCGCTGGATGCGCGCCTCGGTCGCGTTGTCGAGCGCGCTCGTGGCTTCGTCGAGGATCAGGATCGGCGCATCCTTCAGCATCGCGCGCGCGATCGCGAGACGCTGGCGCTCGCCGCCGGAGAGCGAGCGGCCGCGCTCGGCGACGAGCGTCGAGTAGCCTTCGGGTTTCACTACGATGAATGAATGCGCTTCCGCGGCGCGCGCGGCTTCCTCGATCTCGTCGTGCGTCGCGTCGGGATCGCCGATGCGAAGGTTGTCGGCGATCGAGCGGTAGAAAAGCCCAGGGTCCTGGAACACGACGGCGATGTGCCTGCGCAGCGATTCGACGTTGACTTCGCGAATGTCGATGCCGTCGATCGTGATGCGTCCCTCGCTCGGATCGTAGGCGCGGTAAAGAAGGCTGAGCGCGGTCGTTTTTCCGGCGCCGGTCGGACCGACAAGCGCCACCGTTCCGCCGGCGCGGACGCGGAAACTCAAGTGCTTGAGCGCCGGGCGCGCCGAGTCGTAGCCGAACGAGACGTTCTCGAACACGACTTCGCCGCGCACCGTCGGCAGATCTGGCGCGCCGGATTTTTCCTTGAAACCGCCCTTCGCATCGAGCACGCCGAAGAAATCGCCGAGCGAATGGGTCTGGAAGAAGAGGCCGGAGATGAAGCTTGCGAACTGTTCGAGACGCCCGATCAGCATCATCGCGAAGCCGACGAAGCTGACGATGTTGCCGACGCTGACCTCGCCCTTCGCGTTGAGCGATGCACCGAGCGCGAAAATGGCGACGATCGTCAATGTGCTCGCGGCGCGATTGAACACGGACAATATGGCCCAGCCGTGCAGCACCGGATATTGCGCGGCGAGCGCGCGCTTCATCATGTCGCGGATCGCGGTGACTTCGGTCGCGTGCTGCGTGAAGCTCTGCACGACCAGCACGTTGCCGAGCACGTCGCCGGCGCGCTCGGAGATTTCGTGGTGGAGCTCCTCGACTTCGCCTTGCGCCTTGTGCGTGCGGCGCATCGCGATCGCGTTGAAGAGCGCGAAGCTCACCATCAGTCCGACCATCAGCAGCGCGAGCTTCCAGTTGATCCACAGCGCCAGCGGAACCATGACCAGGATCGACAGCAGCGTCGCCAGATGCTCGCGGAAGAACCCGAGCCAGAGCGCGAAGAGATTGCTGCTGCCGTTGTGCATGATGCGCAGCAGCCGGCCGGTGTGGTGCTCGCCGTGGAACGAAAGCGGCAACGCGATCGCGTGCTCGAAGAATTGCGCGATCGCAGCCTGACGCCGGCGATGCGCGAGACGATCCGCGTGCAGCGAAACGAGAACGCTGGCGACGACGCCGCCGAAGCCGACGCCGGCCCACGTGAGGATCAGGCGCCAGGCTTCGGCCGTCTTGGTGCCGGCGAGCGCGTCGACGACGCGGCCGAACAGCCACGGCTCCAGGAAATAGACGCCGGCGAGCGCGAGATTGGCCAGGGCAAGCAGGATCGCGAGGCCCTTTTCCGGAGCCAAGAGACCCAGCACGCGCATGTAGATTCGGAGCAAAGACAAGTGCCGAGTCCGGCATGGCCTGCGTCGGAGCGTATCAAAACGCGGCTCTGCCGCGGCGCGCCGGAAGTCGCGATTTCGTCGGTTTCCAGTCAGCTGGCGTACGGCATTCTTTGCGTCATGAACGCCATCCAAACCCGCCGATTCATGCCGGCCAGCCTGCGCTCGCTGGCTCTCGTTTCAACGCTGCTGATCGCCGGCTGCGCCACTGGCCCCGGCACCATTTTCTCGACCACGCCGAAACCGATACCGCCCGAAGAAACCGGACATTACGAAATCGTCGCCGGACGCGGACCGGAGATCGTCGCGGATCTACGCGCCTCGCCTGCGCCGGCGGAACCCACCGTCACCGAAGGCAAGAACCTCAGCGTCGATGGGAAGAAATTCGGCGCGCAGAGCCTGATGCACATCGGCACATCGCATTTTCCCGCGGCCGATGCTGAGGCGCGCGAAAACGCAATCCGCCAAGGCAAGCGCGTCGGCGCCGATCGTATTGTCCTTTATCCATCGACGGGCACGGGCGATCTCGTCGTCGGCTATTACGTCCGATTCAAGCTTCCGTTCGGCGCGACGTTCCGCGATCTTCGCGCAGCGGAGATGAGCGAGCTCGGTACCGGCGGCGGTGTCGCGATCGGATCGGTCATCGACGATTCTCCCGCCGCGCGAGCGAATCTCCTCACCGGCGATATCGTGCTGAAGTGCGACGACAAGCCGATCGTCGATCGCGCCGATTTCCAGAACCAGCTGCGCGCGAAGGCCGGGCATCCGGTGACGCTGACGATCGTGCGCAATGGGGAGACGTTGCAGCGCGTCGTTCGCCTGGGGCCGATGGCGAATGCAGGTTGAACTCGCGGCGATTCGGGAGTGGGAAAAGAAAATAAAAAAAGGCGGGCCGAAGCCCGCCTTTTTATTCCGATGCGAAGCGAAGATCAGGCAGCGCCTTTCTCTTCCTCGGCAACCGCCTTCATCGACAGGCGAATACGACCCTGCTTGTCGACCTCGAGCACCTTGACCTTGACGATGTCGCCTTCCTTGAGCTTGTCGGAGACTTTCTCGACGCGCTCGTTGGAGATCTGCGAGACGTGCACGAGACCGTCCTTGCCGGGAAGGATCGTGACGAACGCGCCGAAATCCATCAGCTTGGCGACCTTGCCTTCGTAGATGCGGCCGGGCTCGACGTCGGAGACGATCTGCTCGATGCGCTTCTTCGCGGCGTCCGCGGCTTCGCGGTTGACCGAGGCGATGACGACCGTGCCGTCGTCGCTGATGTCGATCGTGGTGCCGGTCTCTTCCGTAATAGAACGAATGGTCGCGCCGCCCTTGCCGATGACTTCGCGGATCTTGTCCGGATGGATCTTCATCGTGAGGAGGCGCGGAGCGAACTCGCTCATTTCCGTGCGCGAGGTGCTGATGACCTTGGCCATCTCGCCGAGGATGTGCAGACGACCGCGCTTGGCCTGTTCCAGCGCCGTGCGCATGATCTCTTCGGTGATGCCGTCGATCTTGATGTCCATCTGCAGCGCGGACACGCCGTTCGCCGTGCCGGCGACCTTGAAATCCATGTCGCCGAGGTGATCCTCGTCGCCGAGGATGTCGGAGAGCACGACGAAGTCGCTGCCTTCCTTGACCAGGCCCATTGCGATGCCCGCGACCGGCGCGGACAGCGGAACGCCCGCGTCCATCATCGCGAGCGACGATCCGCAGACCGAGGCCATCGACGAGGAGCCGTTCGACTCGGTGATTTCCGAGACGACGCGCACGACGTACGGGAACGCTTCCATCGACGGCTTGACGGCCTGCACGCCGCGCTTGGCGAGACGGCCGTGGCCGATTTCGCGGCGCTTGGGACCTGCCATGCGGCCGGTTTCACCGACCGAGAACGGCGGGAAGTTGTAGTGGAAGAGGAACGGATCCTTGGACTCGCCTTCCGGCGCGTCGACAATCTGCGAGTCGCGCGCGGTGCCGAGCGTGACGGTGACCAGCGCCTGCGTCTCGCCGCGCGTGAACAGCGCGGAACCATGCGTGCGCGGCAACACGCCGACGCGCACCGTGATCGGGCGGATGTCGTCGAGATTGCGGCCGTCGATGCGCTGCTTGGTCTTGAGAACGCCTTCGCGCAGCGTCGAGTATTCGAGATCGGCGAATTCCTTGGCGAGATCGGCGGTGTTCCAGCCTTTCGTTTCGGCGGTCGCGGCGAGCGATTCGAGCGCGTCCTTCTTGAGCGCGCCGATCGCATCGCGACGCTGCAGCTTGTCGCGGATCTGGAAGGCATCGGCGAGGTTGTTGCCGACCGCGCTCTTGAGCGCTGCGACCAGCTCGGCGTTGCGCGCCGGCGCCTGCCAGTTCCACGACGGTTTCGCGGCTTGCGTGGCGAGCTCGCTGATCGCGTGGATCGCCTTCTGCATTTCGCGATGACCGAACGTGACCGCGCCGAGCATGACTTCTTCGGAGAGAAGCTTGGCTTCGGATTCGACCATCAGCACGGCGTTCGCGGTGCCGGCGACGACGAGATCGAGATCAGACGTCTCGAGCTCGGTCTTGGTCGGATTGAGAAGATACTGGCCGTTGGCGTAGCCGACGCGCGCGGCGCCGATCGGACCCTTGAACGGAATGCCGGCGAGGCTGAGCGCCGCCGATGCGCCGATCAGCGCGGGGATGTCGCCGTCGATCTCGGGGTTCATCGAAAGCACGGTCGCGATGACCTGCACTTCGTTCTTGAACTCTTCCGGGAACAGCGGGCGCACCGGGCGATCGATCAGGCGCGAGGTCAGCGTTTCCTTTTCGGTCGGACGACCTTCGCGCTTGAAGAAGCCGCCGGGAATGCGGCCTGCGGAGTAGAACTTTTCCTGGTAGTCGACGGTAAGCGGGAAGAAATCCTGCCCTTCGCGCGCCTTGGGCGCTGCGACCGCAGTGACCAGCACGACCGTGCCGCCCATGCTCACCACCACCGCGCCGGACGCCTGGCGGGCGATTTCGCCCGTTTCCAGCGTCACTTCATGATTTCCGTATTGGAACGACTTGCTGACTTTCGCCACGATATTTTTCCTGATGTGCGGACCGGCCCCATGGCCGATCTCGCTGGCACACGCTCATCTCCAACGTTTCTTGCGAAAAACCGAAAAGAGCGTGCTGTATTTCAAAGGTGCGGCCAAGGATGGCCGCTTCTGGACTTCATTCCGAATCAGCCGACACGATGAGCCGAGCGATCATGACGCGGCGTTCAAGGACGAACGCATGAACATGCGTCCCGAAGCCGGCGGAACTCAATTAACGACGCAGGCCAAGGCGTTCAATGAGCGTCTTGTAGCGATCGCCGTCCTTGCCCTTGAGATAGCCGAGCAGGCGGCGGCGCTGGTTGACCATCTTCAGGAGGCCGCGACGCGAATGGTGATCCTTGTCGTGGTCGGCGAAGTGCTTGGCCAGATGTTCGATGCGCGCGGAAAGAAGCGCGACCTGGACTTCGGGCGAGCCCGTGTCGTTGGCGGCGCGGCGATAGTCCGCAATGATCTTGGTGGTCTGTTCGTTGGAAAGGGACATCTCTTGAATCCTGGAAGCAAGAGCGAGACTTGCGAACGGCCACTGGGCGGAAGGCAGCTCCGCAACCAGCGCGTGGACGTTCGCAAGCCCCGCGGGTTATACATAGGGGTCGGAGTGAACGGGGTATTTTAACCGGCGGGGTTCCGGCAAAACAAGCGCTTACGGACGCGCAAACCTGTCCGATGCCCAGCAGCCATCGGCTCAAGGTAGCCGGTTGAAACCTCGCTGCGTGCGCAGCAAGCCGTCGCCACCGCATTCGACCAGCGCCACGGCCCGTCCACCGGAATCGATCGCCACATAGCGGCCCATCGCGGTGCGGGCGTACCCGTCGACCGGCTGGCCCTGGCGAAGGCGCAGCGCAACGGCCTCGTCGACCATGATCTGCGGATAGCCGGCGAGACCTATTTCGAGCGGCTGCAAAAGCGCGTCGAGCGCCTCGAAGCCGCCGGATTTCGCGATCGCCTCGAGCTCGTCCAGACGATGCATGCGCGGAGTCATGAAGGGCTCGACCCAGAGCCGCCGCAACATCGTCACGTGCGCGCCGCAGCCGAGGTGCTCGCCGAGATCGCGGACTAGGCTTCGGACATAGGTTCCGGAGCCGCATTCGACATGCAGACGCAGCCGATCCGGCAGGATCTCGATCAGATCGAAGCGATGCACGTCGACCTCGCGCGGCCGAGTTTCGACGGCCTCGCCGCGACGCGCCTTCCGGTACATCGGCTCGCCGTCTTGCTTGAGCGCCGAATACGCCGGCGGCTTCTGCACGATGCGGCCGCGGAGTGCCGCCAGTGCTTCGTCGATCCTCGCCGCATCGAGCTCGGGTACCGGACGCTCGGACGTGATCCTGCCTTCGGCGTCGTCGGTGTCCGTCGTCGCGCCGAGCCGGCATTCGGTGTCGTAGGCCTTGCGCGATCCGAGCAGGAGACCTGCGATCTTGGTCGCTTCGCCGAAGCAGATCGGAAGAAGTCCCGTCGCGAGCGGATCGAGGCTGCCGGTGTGACCGGCTTTGGCCGCGTCGAAAAGACGGCGCACGGTCTGCAGCGCCTGATTCGAGCTCAAGCCTTGCGGCTTGTCGAAGAGGAGGATGCCGTGGACGTCGCGTTGTTCGTTGCGGGACATGTTCTCGTCATTCCGGCGAAAGCGGAATCCTGCATTTCGCTTGGCATCGATCGGGGGAAAAAGCGGGATCCCGGTCTGCGCCGGGATGACGGCAGGGAAAGTCCGGCGCAGCGCGCGGATCAGCCCTTCGCGCCGCGATCCTCTCGCAGCAGCGATTCGATGCGCTCGCCTTTGTCGACCGAATCGTCGTAGCGGAAACGAAGCTCCGGCACGCGCCGGATGCTGAGCGTGCGCGAGAGCTCGCGGCGAAACTCGCGCGCCAGCTCGTTCAGAGCATCGACCGCGGCCTTGCTCTGATCGGAAGCGAGCGTCGTAACGTAAACAGTCGCGACATCGAGATCGCGCGAGGTTTCGACATCGGACACGCTCGCCGACGGCAGCGCGTGATCGCGCACGGCCGCATGCACGAGCAGCGCGAGCTCCTTGCGCAGCTGCGTCGCGATGCGGTCCGTGCGATTGAAGGACTTGGACGGCATTACAGCGTCCTTGCCACCTCGATGCGCTCGAAGCATTCGATCTGATCGCCCGGCTTGACGTCGTTGTACTGCTTGACGCCGATGCCGCACTCCATGCCGTTGCGCACTTCGTCGACGTTTTCCTTGAAGCGGCGCAGCGATTCG
>Ga0268265_10000712_pt1 | contig 32721 bp, 29 predicted proteins | sample KBSSwiS52_FD_190355 | JGI IMG/M metagenome (GOLD analysis project Ga0268265, IMG submission 190355) | Switchgrass rhizosphere microbial communities from Kellogg Biological Station, Michigan, USA - KBS Switchgrass S5-2 (SPAdes) (version 2) | ecosystem: Host-associated > Plants > Roots >...
GTGATGCGCAACTATCTCGCCGGGCTCGACCTGTTCGATGCCTATCGCAAGGGCGAAGGGCCGGAGACGATCCTGATCCACGGCCGGCCGATCCGCGGCAGCTCGCTCTACGGCCAGGCCATGGAATCGGGCATGGCGTTCCTGGAGGATGCGCGGCGCGACCTGTCGAAGATCCAGGTGCCGGTGGTCTGGATCCTCGGCACGTACGACTGCTGGGTGACGCGCTCGCGGGTGCGGTCGCTGCTCGACGCGCCGGGCGGCGGCGTGCGCGAGGTGTTCGAGTGCGCCACCGGGCACGTGCTCAAGACCGGGGCCGAGGCGATCGAGCTGTTCAAGCTGGTGAGCGAGTCGATCTCGAAGCACCTGTTCCGCTCGGACCGGCCGGCGCGCGATCCGGACCTCGCCCGCTTCGCCAGCCAGAGCGAGGCCGAGTGGTCGCGGGTGCGGCGCCAGGAGCTGGGCGACGCCGAGGGCTTCTGGAAGGAGCACCTGCTCGGCGCGCCGGGCGATGACGTCGGGTACGACATCCTCCTGGAGCATCCGGAGTATCCGCTCTTCCTGGCGCGCCAGGTCGAGCTGCTCGATCCGCGGCCGGGCGAGGACGTCGCCGACTTCGGCTGCGGCACCGGCAACCTGGCGATCGCCATGCTCGACGCCTACGCGCCGGGCACGGCTCCGGCTTCGATCACCTACGTCGATCTCGTGCTGGAAGGGGTTGAGCGCACCGCGGAGAAGATCCAGGCCTGGTTCGCGGCGCGCGGCGTGCCCATGCCGGTCTGCCGCGGGGTGGTGGCGGACCTGGAGGTCTCGCGCTTCGCCGCCGTGGCCGACTTCCTGAACGGCCGGCTGCATGGGATCGAGGGGCTGGTGGAGCGGGTGGAGGGGCTGACGCTCGCCACGGCGCGCAAGGTCGCGGCGCGCTACGGCAAGGAGATGCACGCGATCCTGCGCGGGGCTCCCGAGCGGGCGGCCCGCGTGCGGGAGCTCTGCCCGGAGCTCGACGAGCGCGAGGCCGAGGTGGTGCTGGAGCTCGGGCGGGCCGCGCGCTTCCTGCTCGGCCGCACCCATGCCGAGGACCTGCGGCCGGGCGCGGCGATCTCCGGCGTGGCCGGCTCGGCGCGCGACCTCCGTTTCCAGCACCTGCGCTTCGGCGACGCCTCGGCGTGCCTGGAGCTCGATCTTCCCGACGGTGCCTTCCACCGGATCGGTTGCTCGCTGGTCGTGCCATACCTCTACGATCCGCTGGCCACGCTGCGCGAAATGCACCGGCTGCTGCGGCCCGGCGGCACGCTGGTGGTCTCCTCGATCCTGCCGAACTTCGACCCTTCGAAGCTCTATACCGAGGGGGTGGACATCCTGGCGAGGCAGGCGGAGGAGGGGGACGCCCTGGCCGGGCGTAAAATGGAGGCGTTGCGACACTACGGCGACATGGTCAGCCGATTGATCGAGCTGGAGGAGGACGGGCGCTTCCGGTTCCTGGACCGGGCGGCGCTGACCACCCTGGTGAGCGAAGCGGGCTTCGCCCGGGTCCACGCCTTCCATGCCTTCGGCTCGCCGCCCACCGCCATCCTGGTGCGGGCAGAGAAATAGATTGGCCCATCCCGATCTGGACTCGCGGCGCTCCCCCCGGCTCGCCGGGTTCGAAGCGGCCTTCCGGCAGGAGACCGGGCAGCTCTTCCTCGAGCGCGCCCGTTTCCTCCTCAAGGTCACGCTCGTCCTCTATCCGGCCTTCGGGCTCCTCGACCTGGCCATGGCTCCGGAGAAGGCCGGCGGGTTCCTGCAGATCCGGGCCGCGGTCTGCGCTCTCTACCTGATCTCGCTGGCCGCGGTGTACTCGCGGCACGCCGGGCGCCTGGCCCAGCCCCTGGTCATGCTCTCGGCCCTGGCGTCCGCGGCCGGCATCTCGGTCATGTCCAACCAGCTCGGCGGGTACGCCGGCAACTACTTCGCCGGCAACATGATCGTCCTCTTCGTGATCGGCTTCTTCCTGCCTTGGGAGCTGGGCGCGGCGGCGCTGCTGAGCACGCTGATCATCGGCGCGGACCTGGCGATCAACCTCGCGGCGCATCCCCCCTCGCGCGCCATGGTGGGGCCGCTGTTCTTCCTGATCGGCTCGGCCGTGTTCACCTGGCTCGCGACGCTGTCGAGCCGGCGCACCCGGCGCCGCGACCTCTCTCTGCGGCTGCGTCTGGAGACGGCGAACGAGGAGCTCAAGGAGCTGGACCGGGTCAAGAGCCGCTTCTTCGCCAACGTCACGCACGAGCTGCGCACGCCGCTCACGCTGCTCCTCGGTCCGCTGGAGACGCTGCTCGGCGAGGCCGCCGAGGCCGGCAACCCCGATCGGCAGCGGCTGCTCCAGTCGATGATCACGAACGCCCACCGTTTGCTGCGCCAGGTGGACGCGCTGCTCGAAAGCGCCCGGCTGGAGTCGGGCCGCCTGCGCCTGGAGCCGGAGCCGGGGAACGTGGGGACGCTCCTCGCCGAGCTGGTCGTCGCCGCGGTCCCGCTCGCCGAGCGCCGCGGGATCGAGCTGTCCGCCGAAGCGCTGGAAGCGCTTCCGGACGGCACCTTCGATCCCGAGAAGGTGGAGATCATCGCGTCGAACCTCGTGTCGAACGCGCTCAAGTTCACGCCGCGCGGCGGGAAGGTGACGGTGCGTTCGGTTGTGTCGGACGAGGGCTGGGTCGCCTTCGAGGTGGAGGACACCGGCCCGGGCATTCCGGCCGAGGAGCTGGAGCTGATCTTCGAGCGCTTCCATCAGGTGGAGGGCACGTCGGCCGGCACGGGGCTGGGCCTGGCGCTCTCCCGCGAGCTGGCGCGGCTCCATGGGGGCGACGTCCTGGTGCGCAGCGAGCCCGGGCGGGGCGCGAGGTTCCGCGTGGAGCTGCCCCGCGAGGCGCGGGCCCAGGCCGAGCGCCGCCGCCAGCCGCGGCGCCGGGAGGACCAGCTCGCCCTGGCCCGCGCCGAGGCCCTGACCGTGCGCGAGTATTCCCGGCGCTCCCAGCGCGAGACCCTCCTGGCCGACGTGGAGCTGCCGCGCCTCAAAGGGGATGTCGAGCCGCGGCCGCAGCCTCCCGCGGATGCGCCGCGTATCCTCCTTGTGGAGGACAACGAGGAGCTGCGCGACTTCATGGCCCGGCGGCTCGCGGCCACCTATCAGGTGGAAGAGGCGAAGGACGGCGAGGCCGGCCTCGCGGCGGCCCGGCGGACGACGCCCGACCTGATCGTCTCGGATGTCATGATGCCGGGCATGGACGGTCACGAGCTCTGCCGGCGGCTGCGCGCCGATCCGGGCCTCGCGACCGTGCCGGTGATCCTGTTGACGGCGCGGGCGGGCTCCGAGGCCATCGTGGAGGGGCTGGAGGTGGGGGCGGATGACTACGTGGTCAAGCCGTTCGCCCTGCGCGAGCTGGAGGCGCGCATCGCCGCGCACCTGCGGGCGCGGGAGACCGAGCGCCAGCTCCACGAGCGCGAGAGCCGGCTGGTGGCGATCGGGCAGATGACGAGCTCCGTGGTGCACGACCTGCGCAATCCCCTGACTCTCCTCAAAGGGTATGCGGACCTGGCGCACCGGCTGGCCGTGCGCGGCGGCGAGAGCGTCATCGCCGAGGAGCTGGAGCAGGTGCAGGCGGCGTCGGACCGACTGCGGCGGATGATCGAGGAGATCCTGGAGTTCGCGCGCGGCGGCACGCCGAAGCTGATGCTGGAGACGCTGCCGGCCCGCGCCCTCCTCGACGAGATGCTGACCCCCCTCGCCGCCGACCTGGAGGAGCGCGGGATCGCGACCGAGGTCCACCTCAAGCTGGACGATGAGGTGAAGGTCACGCTGGACCGGGACCGGATGCAGCGGGTGCTGGAGAACCTCCTCAAGAACGCCCGCGAGGCGGTCTTGGCGGGAGTGACGGGTCCGAGGGGGCGGCGGGTCTTTCTCCGCGCCTGGGTGGAGGACGGGGACGCGCTGGCGATCCGCGTCGCGGACACCGGCCCGGGCATCGCGCACGAGCTGGCCGGCCATCTCTTCGAGCCCTTCGCCACGACCGGCAAGAAGCAGGGGACCGGCCTGGGCCTGGTCACGGTGCGCAACCTGGTCAAGGCGCACGGCGGCGAGATCCGCGTCGAGACCTCCGCCCCCGAAGGGGGAGCGGCGTTCACGGTGACGCTGCCGCTGACTCCGGCGGAATCGGAGCCGGTGGTGGCGAAGCGGGGGCAGGTGGCGTAGGGCTGATGTAGTGGAGTACACTACGGCCGCAGTGAATTACACTGCGAACGCTCCGTCACTCGATCAATTGTTCGGATCAAGGATCCGGGCGAGGGTGCTCGGCTGGCTTCTCTCCCACCCCGGCGAGCGCTACTTCGTACGGCAACTGGCGGGGATCCTGTCCGAAGATCCCACGAATCTCAGCCGTGAGCTGGCGCGTCTCGCCGCTCTGGGCATCCTGACCGGTACCACGGAAGGGCAGCAGAAGTACTACTGCGCGAACGCTTCCAGCCCGATCTATCCGGAGCTGCGCAGCCTGTTCGCCAAGACGGCGGGCATAGGAGCGATCCTTCGCGGCGCGCTGGAGCCGCTCGCGGACCGCATCCAATGGGCCTTCCTCTTCGGCTCGGTCGCCGCGGGCCGGGAGGCCCAGGCGAGCGACGTCGACGTGATGGTGATCGGCGGGGTCAGCCTGGAAGAGCTGGTCGGGGTTCTCAGCCCCCTCCAGAACCAGCTCGGGCGCGAGGTCAACCCTTCGATCTATACTGCCGCCGAATTCCGGGAGAGGCTCGCCCGGGGCAACCACTTTTTGATCTCGGTGCTGAACGGACCCAAGCTGTTCCTGATCGGGAGCGCGCATGAGCTTGAGCGACTGGCTGAAGTTCGGGTGGCTGACTGAGCACCAGCCCACGGCATCGGAGATCCGCGACCTGTTCGCGCTGGTCGAGCGCGACCTGGCCGATGCCGAGGTCGAAGCGCTGAGCGCCGACTGGCGGCTGAACATCGCCTACAACGCCGCGCTGCAGGCCGCGACAGCGGCTCTGGCGGCGAGCGGCTTCCGCGCCTCCCGCGAGTCGCACCACTACCGGGTCATCCAGTCCCTCGGCTCGACGATCGGAGCGCCGCCCGGCCTCGTCGCACGATTCGACCTCTTCCGCAAGAAGCGGAACCTCGGAGGCTATGAGAGAGCTGGCGCCGTCTCCGATCAGGAGGCCCGGGAGATGCTCACGCTCGCCCGGGACCTCGCCGCCGGCGTGCGCCGGTGGCTCGAAGCGAACCATCCCGATCTCCTGTAGCCGTTGAAGCTGTCCCGCCTTTGCCCCCGGCCTGCACTCCTCTATCAGTTTGTAGGTCTGTTATCTTATTTGGGAGGGGCTCGTCCATGCGTAAGCACCTGCTGTCGTATTCCATTCTGCTCATCGTCTCGATCGCGGGGCTCCTGGTCCTGCTGGGCGTCGGCGCGAAGCTTCAGCCGCCGGTTGCCTTGGCGCAGGCTGCGGCAGCCTCGTCCGACCTGACCGCCGGCATCCGCGAGACCCTGGCGGACCCTCTGAGCCGGCTGCTGCTCCAGATCGTCGTGATCGTGGTCGCGGCCCGGCTCGCGGGGAAGCTCTTCCGGCGGATCGGACAGCCTCCCGTGATCGGCGAGATGGTGGCCGGCATCCTGCTCGGACCCTCTCTGCTCGGATTGCTCTTCCCCGATGCGTTGACCTTTCTGTTCCCGGCGCCCTCTCTCGGCGCGCTGAAGCTGTTCAGCCAGGTCGGCGTCATCCTGTTCATGTTCCTGGTCGGCATGGACCTCGACCTCCGCCACCTGCGCGAGAAGGCGCACTCGGCGGTCATGGTCAGCCACGCGAGCATCCTGCTGCCCATGCTCATGGGCGTGGGGCTCTCGCTGTTCCTCTACCGCACGCAGGCGCCCGCGGGCGTGGCCTTCTCGTCCTTCGCCCTGTTCATGGGGATCGCCATGAGCATCACGGCCTTTCCCGTGCTGGCGCGCATCCTGGAGGAGCGCAAGCTCTCGAAGACGCCCCTCGGCACGGCCTCGATCGCCTGCGCCGCGGTCGACGACGTCACGGCCTGGTGCCTGCTCGCCGTGGTCGTGGCGCTCGCGCGCTCGCACGGCATGGCGCCGGCGTTCCTGACCATCGGTCTCGCACTCGCCTTCGTCGGCTTCATGCTCCTGGTCGTCCGCCCCTGGGTCGACCGGACCCTGGCGAACACGAAGCTCAACAGCAAGACGATCATGGCGGGCACGCTGGTGTTCGCCTTCGCCGCGGCCTGGTTCACCGAGGTGATCGGCATCCATGCCCTGTTCGGCGCCTTCCTGGCCGGCGTCGTGGCGCCGTCGGACAAGGCGTTCCGGGCCGGGCTGCGCGAGCGCCTGGAGATCCTCGTGTCGGTCTTTCTCCTGCCGCTCTTCTTCGCCTTCACCGGCCTGCGCACCCAGATCGGGTTGCTCGACGATGCCGCGAGCTGGCTGATCTGCGCCGCGGTGGTCGCGGTCGCCATCGTCGGCAAGCTGGGCGGCAGCACTCTCGCTGCGCGCTGGACCGGCATGAGCTGGCGCGACTCCTTCTCGATCGGCGCCCTGATGAACACCCGCGGCCTCATGGAGCTGATCGTGCTCAACATCGGCTACGACCTGGGCATCCTCTCCCAGAAGGTCTTCGCGGTCATGGTCATCATGGCCCTCGGGACCACGTTCATGACCGGACCGCTCCTCGAGATCGTGGAGGCTCGCAAGCGCAAGGAGTCTCTTCAAGAATCCCTCGCCTCCATCTGATCCAAAAAGTTGATCTTCATCCGGAAAACCGGAATCGTTCTCCAAGGTTTTGAACGCCGCGGCGGCCCCTTGACGGGTCGCCGCGGCTCAAGCCGTTGAGACCAAAGACTTCCCTCTCCTGGGCATCCTTCTTGCCCTGAGTCGTCGGACAGACTGATTGATCAGGAGGTCCGAACGATGCGAGGACCCAGCCGGGTCGTTCTCTGTGTGACGTGTGTCTTTTTCTCGCTGGCGGCCGGCGCCCAGGTGACGATGCCGCTGGCCGAGTACGAAGCGCTGCGCGACCGGGCCAACCCGGAGGCAGAGCCCAACCCTTCGCCGCCGGCGCCGTTCGCGTTCGAGTCGGCCGACGTCGTCATCGCCATCGATGGGGAGAGCGCGCGGGTCGTGCAGACCCTGGGTCTGACCCTGTTCGCCGACGGCTGGCAGAAGGTGCCGCTGGGCGAGGCCGGCTCGTTCATCGCCGCGAGGTTCGGCGGCCTCGACGGGCGGGTAAACGTGGCGAATGACTCGGAGGGGGGCTGGTCGCTCCAGGTCCAGGGCCGGGGCCGGCACCAGGTGGTGCTGGAGTCGGTCGTGCCCGTGCGGCGCGACGAGACCTCCACCCGGCCCACCTGGCAGCTCGGCCTGCGCCTCCCTCCGGCCGCGGTCGTGCGCGGACGGATCGAGGCGCCCGGTACGGTGGAGGAGGTGGAGCTGGAGGGTGCGGGACTGGTCCGGCGCGGGGAAGGAGCGTGGAGCTTCGTGGCCGCGCCCACGCCGGAGCCGGTCGGATTCACCCTGCGCGGCCGCCGCACGCTGCCCGAGCGCGCCCAGCTCCCGCTGCGCTTCGAGACCACCTCGGCGACCGCCGCCGTGCTCTCCCGCACGCGGCTGGAGGTCCATGGCTGGATCGAGGCGCGCGTGTCCCAGGGGCGGCTGCCCGAGCTGAAGGTTCCGCTGCCGGCCGGCTTCGAGGTCGTCTCCGTCCAGGGTCCCGTCGCCGGCTGGAACGTGACCGGCGACCGGCTCGTGATCACACCGCTGGAGCCGGTCGAATCCTCCCTCGCCGTCCAGATCGAGCTGTCGGCTCCTCCCGTGCAGGAGCTGGCGAGCCCGCTCCTGGTGCCGGCCGACGCGCATCGGACGCTCCTGCTCACCAAGGCCTCGATCCGGGGGGACGGCCTCCTGGAGCTGACCGATCCCGGAGCGGTACGCGCCCCGGCCGAGACCGAGACCGTGGGGCTGTCCGACGACGTCCGCGGCGCGCCGGGCGTGCTGGTGGCCGTGGTCGATCCCGCCCGGCCGCCGCGCTGGCGGGCCGAGTGGGCCGATCAGACCGAGGTGCTCGCCGCCCAGGTGGACCGTCTGCTCGTGGACGTGGCCGTGGGCGAGTCGGGCCGCGCCGCCTACCAGGTCTGGGCCGAGGTCCGCAACCGGGGCGCGCAGCAGCTCGTGATCACTCCGCCTCCCGGGTTCGAGCTGATCGCCGGCCATCGCGACGGCGAGCCCATGAGCCCCGGGGCGGCCGGAGCCGGGCTCGCCGTGCCGCTCTCGTCCGGAGAAGGCGCGCAGGTCATCCACCTGGCCGGGCTCCTGGCGCTGGAATTGCCCAGGGGCAAGGGCGAGATCTTGCTGCCGCTGCCGTCGCTCTCGGCCCCGGCGGCCCGCGTCGAGGTCCGCCTGGTCCTGCCGGGCGGGCGCGAGTACCACCTGGCCGAGCCCTCGCGCGCCGGGCCGGTCGGGCCGCCCCCGGGCCATGCCGAGCGCAGCGCGCGCAAGGACGAGGTGCTCTCCTCGAACAGGATCGCGAAGCAGGTGCTCTCCCTGCCGGGGGCCGCGGTCACGCCGTCCAGCCTCTTCCCCCAACCGCCGGGCTTCTGCCAGGTCCACGCGGCCTGGAGCGCTCTCTCCCCCACGCCGGGACCCCTGGCGGTCCGCGTCGAGAACGACAAGGAGGATCTCGAATGGTTCTGAAGCGGCTTCTTCCCATCGGGTTGGCGGTCTTCCTCCTCGTTCCGGCCCTGCGCGCGGGGGAGGGGAGGCCGGGCGAGGTGGTGCTCCCCCTCAAGGATTACCTGGCTCTGGTCGAAGCGGCCGAGGCGGCGCAGAAGACACGGGCGGAGCGGGCGCGGCTGCAGGCGGCTCCCCTGGTCGAGATCGTGTCCCAGAGCGTGGCTGCGTTCGTCGAGGACGGCGAGGCGCGGGTGACCTCGGAGTTCGAGGTGCTCGTCCAGGGCCGTCCGGACCGGCCCGTCGCCCTCCCCCTGGCCGGCTATCCGGCCACGGTCGAGGTCCTGCGAGACGGCCGTCCCGAGCCGGGCGCGGCGGTGAGCGCGCTCCATGGCGGAAAGGGCGGGGTGCTCCTGGTGGCGCCCGAGCCCGGGAAGTACCGGGTTCGCATCCAGGGGCGCACGGCGGTGGAGAACCTGGGCGGCATCGGCCGCCTGACCTTCCCGCCGGCCGCGGCGCCGGTCTCGGTGACCGAGATCGACCTGCCGGCCGAGACCTCCTGGACCGCGCCGGGCGGGGTGGTGGTGGAGGACCGCGAGCAGGGTGGACGCCGCACGGTGCGGCTGGCCTCGAAGCGCGGCGAGGCGCAGATGCTGGAGCTGAAGCGCCGCTTCGACAGCGCCGAGGCCGACCGGCTTCTCGTCCAGGCCGTCGCGCTGACCCTCTTCCAGCTCCGGCCGGAGGGGCCGCGCCGGCACGACGTGGTGCTCTACGAGGTCTCGCGGGGGAGCCTGCCGAGCTTCTCGGTGGACCTGCCGCCGGGCGTCGAGGTGGAGCAGGCGGGCACGGACGAAGGGCCGGCCGTGCCGGACGTCGAGAACGGGAAGCTGACCGTGCACCGCCACCGCCAGCTCCAGGGCATCGGCTACCTCGTGCTGACCTCGACGCCGCCCGCGAACGTCCTCGCCGAGGGGACGGCGCTGGCGGCGGCCCTCCCCACGGGGATCGACGTGCGCGCCCGCTATCTCGCCGTGGCCTCGTCGATCGCGGCCGAGGCGCGGCCCCTGCCCGACGCCGCCTGGGCGCGGGTGGATCTCGAAGACCTGCCGGCGTCGCTCTCCGAGGCGCTGGAAGTGATCGACCTGGCGGCGGCGTGGCGCCTCTCCGACGTTGCGGCGACCGGTACCCGTCTTGCCGTCTCCGCCCTGCCGCCGGCCCCGAGCCGGGAGGAGCCGGTGCGGCTGCGCGATACCACGACGCTCCTCACCGTGGACGGCACGCTGCTGCACCGCGATCTCTTCACGCTGGGGCCGGTAACCCGGGCAGGGGCGGCGCTCGACCTGATCCTGCCGGCGGGAGCGCAGCTCTGGTCGGCGCGGGTCGGGACGCAGGCGGTCCGTCCGCTGGAGCGCGGCGGCAGGCTCTCCATCCCTCTCGGGTTCGCGGGAGGCACGGAGACGGTGGTCGAGGTGGTGGCGGTCCTGGAGAAGGCGGTCCCCGGGGGACGGTCCGAGCTCGGCATGGAGCTGGCGCAGGTGATGCTGCCGGTGCTGGAGCACCGCTGGCGTCTGCTGCTGCCCGAGGGCAACCGCTATCGCTTCCGCTCCGGCGACCTGCGGCCGACGGGGCAACCTGCGGACAGGATTACGGTTGGTGGGAATGAGTCGCAACTCTTTGCCGCCCAGGGTCTGGGCGGCAGCTCGTCCGTCCACGGCCGGGTGGTGGACGATCAGGGCTCGCCTCTGCCCGGGGTCGCCGTGACGCTGCTCGGGGGGACCAATCCCCTGGTCCAGATCACGGACGCCCAGGGCCAGTTCCGCTTCGTCACGCTCCCGCCCGGGTCTTACATGCTCCAGGCCGAGCTGGAGGGCTTCTCCACCGTGGAGTATCCGAACGTCGTGGTGAGCGGCGGCGCGGCCACCCTGGAGATCACGATGAGCAGCGCGGTCGAGGACGTGATCACGGTCACCGCCGAGTCGCCGGCGCTCGACGAGCGGAAGACGGGGCGGACCGAGACGATCCCGCTGAACCAGGGCACGGGAGGCGGCAACCTGAGCTTCAACTTCGGACGCAAGAAGAAGCCCGCGGCGCCGGCGCAGGATCTGGATACGGTGCCCACGGCGCGCGACTCCTTTGCGATCCTGGACGAGCTGAAGCAGGGGCTGGTGGGGGGCGTCCGCCCGCTGCCGGTCGCGATCCCGGAGTCGGGCAAGGCGCTCTACCTGACCGGGGTGCTCCCTCCGGCGCAGGTGTCGGTGAAGCTGGACGTCAAGGCGAAGAAGTGAAGTAGAAGACAAAAAGAAAAAGCCCGGGAACCCCCGGGCTCGATCTGAACCACCTCAACCCTGATCGGAAAACGACAAACAGCAGGTCAACTCCCTCCGGACAGCATGAGCTTCAAAAGAACTTCAGACTTCAGGCAACTCGGTCACTGTCGCCTTGGTGAATGGAGAGTAACAAGGAAGCTCTAAAAGATCCTCAGGATTGGCCCCGGGGAGCCTCAAACTTCCTCAAAGAAGGTCAAAGAGAGCCTGTCTTTCGCCCGTTCACCGCCAAAAGACCCCCAGATGTAGTAGTAGCGCTCTCACCACCCCCAGGAATTGTGGAGGTCGCGCCGACAGCCCGGGCTTGCCGGAATCCTCGATCCGAAACAGAATATGGAGTCTTTTTCAAGATACGCTCGGATGCTTCCTCGGGGAGGTTTGCCGAGGCATGGAGGACGCTTGCTGAGACAATTCCTGCGCCGGATCCCCCTGTTCGCCGACCTGGAGGACAGCCAGATCCAGCGGCTCGAAGGGATGATCCGGGAGGAGGACAGCCCGGCGAAGCGGGTCATCTTCCGCGAGGGGGACCCCGTGGACGCCTTCTACATCGTCAAGGACGGCCTGGTGACGGTGTACCGCGAGGAGAAGGGCAAGCCCCTGCAGGTGCTGGCTCGCCTGGAGCAGGGAGGCTATTTCGGCGAGATGGGGCTGCTCAACGACAAGTCCCGGCGCTTCGCCTCGGCGCGCACCACGCTGCCCTCGGTCCTGCTGCGGATCGAGAAGACCGACCTCGTGCACCTGCTGGCCGAGATTCCGATCCTGGAGCTCAAGTTCCGCGCCGAGGTGATCCGCCGGCACGGCATGAACGTCTCGGCCCTCCTCGCCCTGGCGGGGCAGCGGGACGTCCGCATCCGCCTCGGAGTGGACGCCGTGATGGTCCTGGAGGACGGCCGCTCGATGCCCGTGAAGCTGGAGAACCTGTCGATCGGCGGGATCGGACTGAGCGGCGGGCCGCCCTGGGAGGTGAAGCAGCCCGTGCGCTTCTCCGTGGCGCTCCCCGAAGAGGAGCCGATCCTGGAGGTCATGGGCACCGTCACCTGGAAGGAAGGCGACACGATCGGGATCGCCTTCGACCCGGACGTGGCCGGCGATCCCAACCGGATTCACCGGGTGATCCGAAGGTTCCTCGACAGCCGGCGGTAGGGGTCCCGGAAAGGACCTCAAGGACACCAAGGACCTCAAGGACACCAGGGACAGGAAGTCCTTTGTCCTTGAGGTCCTTGGTGTCCTTGGTGTCCTTGGTGTCCTTTCCGGCCTCAACCCTCCGGCGAGATCTCCACTTCCACCCGCTGCCCGAGCTTGAGGGGCGTCTTTCCGTCGAGCGCAATCTTCACGAGCAGCACGCGGGTGTCCGACGGGCGCCCCGGGTCCTGCGGCTTGAGGCGCCGGGGGACGACCGCATCCGGAATCTCCTCGATGCGGGCCGGCCAGGACTGGCCCGTGTAGCCCTCGGCCGTCACCTGGACGGGCGCTCCCAGCGCCACGCGGCCGGCGTCGAACTCGTCCACCTCGGCCTCGACGCGGGTGCGGTCGAGGTTGGCGACCGTCACCAGCGGCTCTCCGGCCTCCAGGTGCTCGCCGGGCTGCACCGAGCGGGCGATCACCACGCCGTCGATCGGCGAGACGATCCGGGTCTTGGCGATCACGGCCTGCAGGCGGCTCACCGAGGCGGCGGCGGTCTCCCGCCGGGCCGATGCGGCGTCGCGGTTGCGGCGGGCGCGGTCCGCCATCTCCTGCGTGCCCACCTTCTCGGCCAGGAGGCGGTCGGCGCGGCCGAGGTCCACCTCGGCGAAGCGGATGTCGGCCTCGGCTTCATCGACTCGCGCCCGGGCCTCGGACAGCTCGGCGCGCAGGTCGTCGGCGCGCAGCTCGGCGATCGCCTGGCCCTTGCGCACGCGGTCCTTCTCGTCGACCAGCAGCCGGACCACCATGCCGGGCAGCTCCGTGGCCACCACCACCTCGGCCCCGGGATAGGCCACGAGGCGGCCCTCGGCTACCACGCGCCCGTCCTGCACCGGCTCGGCGGCCGGCGCAGCTTCCACGGTATCGGTTCCGCGTCCGTTCCGGAGCTGACCCACGAGCACCAGGGTCAACAGGACGCCGATCAGGGGCAACAGCGACTTGCGGAAAATCTTGACGATCATTGGAAGGTTCCCTTTCAAGCGGCCAGACGGCCGTCGCGGATCTGTACCACCCGGTCGGCGATGGTCCGGACCTTGGGATCGTGAGTGACGATCAGCAAGGCCCGGTTCTCCTGCTTGGCGAGGTCGCGGAACATCTCCAAGACCTGCATCCCCACGTGCGAGTCGAGGTTGGCCGTGGGCTCGTCCGCCAGGACCACGGGCGGCGCGCCGGCGAGAGCCCGGGCGATGGCCACGCGCTGCTTCTGCCCTCCTGAAAGATCGCGCGGGAGGAAGCGGAGGCGGTCGCCGAGGCCTACGGCCTCCAGCACCCGCTGCGCCTCCCTGCGCGCCTCGCGGCCCGGCACGCCCTTGATGTTCAGCGCGTACTCCACGTTTTCGAGCGCGGTCAGGGCGGGGAACAGGTTGAACTGCTGGAACACGAACCCGATCGACCGCTTGCGGATGTCCGGCAGCCGTCCCGGCCGGTTCGCGTCCACTTCCTGGCCGTCCACCACGACCCGGCCGGCGGTCGGGGTGAGGATGCAGCCGAGGATCGAGAGGAAGGTGGTCTTGCCCGATCCCGAGGGACCTTCCAGGGCGACCACCTCGCCGCGCTCCACCAGGAGGCTCGCGCCATTGAGCACGGAGACCGTTTCGCGCCCCTCCTGGAAAATCTTCGTGACGTCGTGAGCCTGCAGCACACTCATTTCTCTCTCCTCACGTGCGGCTCAGGTCCTGAAGACGAGGGCCGGATCGATGCGGGCCACCTTGCGGAACGAGATCATGGCGGCGGCGAGGCACAGCGCGAGCGTGCCCACGCCCACCAGGGCGGCGAAGGACGACGAGATGATCAGCTTGAGTCCGATGTTGGCCATGGCCGGGCGCAGGAACCAGGACATGACCCCGCCCAGGAGGAAGCCGACGACCGCGGCGATCGCGGCCTGCTCGCCCAGGATTTTGTAGATGTCCCAGTTGCTGCCGCCGATCGCCTTGACCGTGCCGAACTCCTTGATGTGCTCCATGGTCGAGGTGTAGAGCGTCTGCGCCACGACCACGATGCCGACCAGGCAGCCGAGGAACACGGTCATGGCCAGGTTGAGCCCCAGGCCCGTGCTCTCCACCCAGTAGCGGCGGGACTGCGAGGCCCACTCGGAGCGCGTGTGCACGTCGTTGTGGGGGAGCCGGCGCTTGATCTCGCGGCGCACCGATTCCACGTCGGCTCCCGGGGCGAGCCTGACCAGGACGTAGGTCGTGTTTCCGGACAGCTCGTCGGGCGACATCTCCTGCGCCTTCCGGTAGTCGAGGAAGACGATCGGCGTCGTGCTGAACGACAGCGCATCCCTGGTGCGGCCGATGATCTTCATGCGATGGCCGATGACCTCGCGGTACTCGCCGATGCGGAAGTCGCCGAAGCGCTTCTCGGCCGAGTCGTCGAGGAAAAGATAGTTGCCGCGCCGTAGGTCGGTCAGGTCCCCCTCGACCACGTTCCAGGGGAACTTCCAGCGCTCGAAATCCTCCAGCGCGTAGACCAGCGTCCCCTCCTTGGCGCCGGTGGGAAGGGCCACGGTCATGAACCAGACGATGAGGTTGTCGGCGCGCTCGACCCCCGGCACCGAGCGCACGCGCTGCACCGCCGTCTCGGGGAAGGTCTGGGCGAAGTCGACGTTCGGGGTGTTCTTGGACGTCACCCAGAGGTCGGCGTCGATGTGCTCGATGGTGATCGAGGCGTTGTCCAGGAGCCCCATGAAGAGGCCCACCTGGACGAACACCAGGGTCACCGCGAACGCCACGCCCGACACGGTGATCAGGAAGCGCAGCTTGTCGTGCAGCAGGTTCTTGCGCGCGAGATCGACGGCCATGTCACTCTCCCTCTCGGAGGATGCCGCGCAGGGTGGCCTCCATGAGCAGCTCGGCGACCTCCAGCGGCGGCTGCCAGTCGACCCAGTGGTCGTTGCACTTGGCGATCTGGAGCGACACCACGCCGTGCACCGAGCCCCAGACCGCCTGGGCCACGAGGTCGGGATCCTGAAGCTCCGGGCGCAGCCGGCCGGACTCGATGGCCTCGGCCACGGTGCCGCGCAGGAAGGCCCAGGCGTCCTCCTCGGGATTGCCCACCCGGATGTCCGACTCGTCCGGCCCGTGGTCCGGGTGCGGGGTCATGAACATCCAGCGGTAGTGGTTGGGGTGCTCCAGCGCGAAGCGGATGTAGGCCCGGCCGCTCTGCCGCATACGCTCGACCGGGTCCTCGACGCGGCCGATCTTCTGGAGCTCGCGCGCCAGGCGCAGGAAGTCCTCGTCGCAGAGCGCGATCAGGACCGAGCGCTTGTCCTTGAAGTGCAGGTAGATGGCGGTGGGGGAGTACTCGATCTTCTCCGCGATCTTGCGCATGCTGACCGCGTCGTAGCCCTCCTGGACGAAGAGCTCGCGCGCGGCGTCGAGGATCTTCCCCCGGATCTCCTCCTTCTCCCGCTCCCGCCGTTCCTTGGTTCCCAAAACGCCGCTCCTTTTGTTAACGCCGTTCACTGAACAGCGTTAACCTACTTGACGGCGTATCGGGATGTCAAGGGGGGCGTACAATGAATCTACCGATGACCTGCTGCTATCTGGTCCAGAGCCACTGCGATCCCGGGCAGGTGCTCCGGCTTGCCGCGACGATCAAGCGGTCCTCGCCGGAAGCGCTGGTGCTGGTGGTGCACGACGGGCGGACGGTCGAGCTCGATCCCGGGCCGTTCCGGGAGCTCCCCGGGGTGGAGGTCCTGGTCCGGCACGAGCGGGTGGCCCGCGGCGAGCTCTCCGTCCTCTCGCCTCTCTTCGCGGGTTTGAAGGAGCTGGTCGGACGCCGGTCCTTCGATTGGCTGGTCTATCTCTCGGGCCAGGACTACCCGGTCCGCCCGCTGGCCGATTTCGAGGCGGAGCTGGCCACGACCCGTTACGACGGGTTCCTGAGCTGGTGGGACGCGCTCGGGCCGGAGAGCCCGTGGCGGCCGCGGCAGGGGAGGACCCGCTATTACTCGCAGTACCGCCGCCTGCCGGACTGGACGATGGGACCGCTCAAGGCGGCCCGCTTTCTGGGCAAGGTCTCGCCCCTTCGGTTCCACCTCCACTACGGCCCGTTCCTGGGCTGGGAGCCCCGGCGCAATCCGTTCGAGGAGCCGGTCCGCTGCTATGGCGGCTGGCAGTGGTGGACCCTCTCCCGGCCGGCGGTGGAGCACCTCTGGCAGGCGATCTCCAGGGACGACCCGCTTGTCCGCTGGTTCCGCCGCACGGTGGCCCCCTGCGAGGCCCTGGTGCCGACGGTCCTCGTCAACAGCGGACGCTTCGAGCTGTGCCCGGACAACCGGCGATACACGGATTTCGCGGGGAGCCGGGACGGCCGGCCCCGCACCCTGACGCGGGACGACCTGCCGCGGTTCGCGGCAGGCCGTTTCGACTTTGCCCGCAAGCTCGAGATGGCGAGAGACCCGGAGCTCCTGGACCTGATCGACTCGCAGGTGCTCGGGCTGGCTTGATGGATTCCTAGTCGACGACCTCCAGGTGGATCAGCCGGTAGCCCTTGCCGAGCATGTCGCGCCACTTGGCGACGAGAGCCGGACCGTCGAGCATCCCGGGCAGCTCCTCCTTGCTGGACCCGCCGAGGACCACGCCGTCGTAAAGCCTCTTGCCGCCGTCCGTGTAGGTCACGATCTCCCAAAGTCCGCTGCCGCCTCCCCACTTCTGCTGGAACTGCTCCCAGGTGGTGCCGGTCCAGATGCCGTAGCTGCCGGGGGCCTCGATGAAGACGCCGGCGTAGAGGTTGCGGTTGTTGGCCTTGTACACCTCGAGGTCGATCAGCCGCAGGTCCTGGTTGACGAGCTGCTGCCACTTCCTGAGGAAGTCGGGGCGGTCCTGGCCGATCCAGAGGGCATGCGTCTCGGTGCCGTTGCGGAACACGCCGGCGAACAGGTTCTTCCCCTTTTCGGAGTAGATCTCCATGTCGACGAGCTGCATCTGGTCGTCCTGGTTCTCGGCTTCGGCCAGCTTCGTGTACTGCTCCTGGAACTTTTCCCACTCCAGGCCGGGGATGACCTTGGAGCTGTCCGGGCCGCTGCGGAAGATCCCGGCCCACATGCGCTTGCCGCCGTCGACCCAGGTCTCCACGTCGACGGGGTGCACGCCCTTGCTGGCGAGCGCCTTCATCTCCTTCTCGAAGGCGGGCCATTCCATTCCCAGGACCACCGCGTGGCCGCTGGGCTCGCCCTCCTTGCGGAAGACCGCCAGGAACTGGCGCTGCGGCGGGGTCTTGACCGCCTTGGCGCTCGCGGGAGGCGCGGCGGAGGGGGCAGTCAGGGTGGAGCGGATGCTGTCCGCGAGCACGGTGAGGACCACCGTCGCCTGGTCGGGGTTGTCGAGCTTGAGCTCGTAGTTGCCGCCGCCCTCCAGCGCGAGCGAGGCGGTCGCGGCCTCGTCCCAGCTCGCGCCGAACAGGCCGTCGTCCTCGTACAGCGTGCAGCTCACCGTCGCCGGGTACGAGGCGATCTCGATCTGCTTGTTGATCGGGAGCGTCTGGGGGTTCGTGGCGATGGCGGCGGGGATCATCTCCACCGTCTTGCCTCCGTACTGACAGGTCAGCCGGAGCTCGCACGATCCCATCTCCTCGCAGTTCTGGATGTACATCTGGGTGACCGTGACACGGCCCTGCGCGTGCGCCGCGACCGCGCCGCCCAGGAGCAGGACGCAGACGACCGCCAACGGGGTTCGAGCTTTCATGGGGTTGCCTCCTCGGTTCGGCTCCATGGTAAGGGTGTTGCCCTTCCGATACGCTCATCCTTCCGGGTGTTTCTACCCTATCCCAAAGGGGGGGGAGTGTGAAACATTTCCCCGCTGTCCGGAGGCAGACATCCGACTCGCCGCATTCCTCTCACTTCACCTGCTGGTGCTCGCTCTCCTGGCCGCCACGGCCTGGGTGGCCGGGCGTCTGGCCATCCGGCGGTGGATCGGGATGGAGGGCCTGGAGCGGTTCGCGGTCTCGACCGCCCTCGGGCTCTCGCTCCTGGCCCATGCGGCGTTCGGGCTCGGGGCGCTCGGACTCCTGAACCGGGGCGCGATCGTCGCCCTGGTCGCGGCGATCCACCTGCTGGGCCTTCCGGTCTGGCGGGAGGCGCTCGGCGCCTGGAGGTGGAAGGCCGCGCCGGGTCTGCTTCTGGCCGCGGCACCCCTCTTCCTCCTCGCCCTCTATCCGCCGACCGCCTTCGACGAGACCCTGTACCACCTTCCCTATGCGCGCGCCTTCGCCCGCACGGGCTCGATCCCGTTCCTGCCCGAGCTGCGCTATCCCATCTTTCCGCAGCTCGCCGAGCTGCTCTTCACGGGCATGCTCCTCCTGGCCGGCGACGTGGCGACTCACCTGGTCCAGCTCCTCGCCACCCTGGTCACCGCGGCGCTCCTTATGGCGTGGATCATGGCCTGGGGAGGCCGGAGCGGATGGCTGGCGGCCGCCGTCTTCCTGGGCAACCCGATTGTGGTCCACCTCGCGGGGACGGCGTATGTCGAGCCGGTCCTGACCCTGTTCGCCACTGCGGCGGTCTACTCCCTGGAGCGTTGGCGCGAGACGCGGGCGCAGCCGTGGCTGGTCCTCCTGGGTGTGTTTGCGGGCTCGGCGGCGGCGGTCAAGTACCTGGGGCTCTTCTTCGTCGGAGCGGTGCTCGCCGCCCTGCTGCCGGCCGCGGTTCGCGAGCGCAGGCTGCGCGATCTGGCCGTGGCCTCGGCCGCGGCCCTGGCCGTGCTCGCGCCCTGGTACGGCCGCATCCTCCTGCACACGGGCAACCCGCTGTTCCCGTTCTATCCCCAGGTGTTCGGCCCGAACCCGTGGGCCCCGGACCCGGCCGTGCACGGGACCCTGGCGGAGAGGGCCGTCGCCTATCTGAGGTTCTCCTGGGACGTGGTCTTCGAGCGCGGCGCCGTGGGCAGCCAGCCGCCCTGGTCTCCCGTCTACCTTCTCGGCCTGCCGCTGCTCGCCTTCGGGCTCGTCCGGGAACCGCGGGTGAGACGGCTCGTGGGGATCCCCCTGGCCTACTCGCTTCTCTTCTTCATCCTGCCGCCGGACTCCCGCTACATGACGCCGATTCTCCCCGCGGTGAGCTTGGCGCTGGCCGTGACCCTGTCGCGCTGGCCGCTGCGCAGGTGGGTGCTGCCGGCCCTCGCCCTCCTCCTCTTCCTGCCGGGATGGGCCTACGGCATCTACCGGATGGAACAGCAAGGGCCGCCGCCGGTGATAGCCCGGGAGCGGAACTTCTACCTGGCCCGGAAGCTGCCGGCCTATGCCGCCGTAGATCACTTGAACGATCTGCGCGGCGAGAGCTACACCGTCTACGCCTTCTTCGCCGAGAACATGGTCTACCACGCGGCCGGCACCCTGTTGGGGGATTGGAGCGGTCCGGCGCGGTATTCACGGCTCTACCCCGGGCTGAAAGATCCGGAGCTGCTCCATCGGCGCCTGCGGGAGCTGGGAGCCGACTACCTTCTGATCGTGCGCGGGAGAGGCGTTCGACTGCCGGAAGGGAACCGGCGCTTCCGCAGGATCTATTCGGACTGCTGGACCGAGGTCTATCAGATTCCGTAGTACCGGTGGAGCAGGGTCCAGAAGGCGACGCCCAGGGCGGCCAGGCTGAGCCACGGCAGCACCCGGTTCAGGAGCGCGGGCTCGGCGGGGAAGCGGCGGGTGTGGAAGATCCATGCCGCGGCCGGCACCAGGGAGAGGAAGTACCGGCCCTGGATCCCCTCGACGTGATCGGCTCCGTAGGGCGTCCAACTGGCGTATTGCGAAGCGCTGATCAGCGCCATCGTGGAGAGCGCGATCAGGACCAGGAGCGCTCGTTGCCATGGGCGCACGGCCACCTCTCGGCGGGCATCCAGCACCGTCAGCAGGCCGAGCACGAAGACATAACCCCACAGCAGTGGCTTCGGCAGGTTCACGTCGAGCCAGCCGAGCTGCCCCACGATCTGCGCCACGTAGCGGCTGCCCTGGCGCAGGTAGTCCTCTGCGAGAATCCCGGCCACACGGAGAGGGTCGGCCAGGGCATCCGAGATCTGGCGCTCCGGATCGGTCGGGGCGTCCGGGCGGATGGAGACGTCGACGGCGGCGGCGGTCGCCATGGCCAGGGTGAAAGCGGCGGCGGTGATCGCCCCATGGAGAAGCAGGACCATACCTCGCCGGCCGCCGGGAAGGCGGGCAGCGGGGATCAGGAGCACCAGGGCGGCGAGGGGCAAGTACACCGGCTTCGAGAGGCAGAGCGCCGCCGAGCAGGCAGTCAGGACGGCGACATCCTGCCAGCCTCCCTGCTCCTCTTCTCCCCAGGCGAGCCTCGCGACGGTGCCAGCCGCCAGGAACGCCGCAGCCGTGCTGAGCCCGTCCGCCGAGGCTGAGGCGCGCAGGAAGAGGGCCATCGGCGTGAGCGCCACCATCGTGAACAGCCACGAGTAGGAAGGCAGCCGGCGCAGGGCGATCGCGATCAGGACGGTCGCGGCAAGGAGGTTGGCCAGCCGCGCTGCATAGAGCAGGCCCAGGGCGGGAGCTCCGAGCCACCGGGCTACCAGGATCCCTGCCGCCTGGGGGACGTACGACACGGGCGCGAACAGCGCCGAGGTCCGGTAGTCGGTGAACCGGCGCCGCTCCGGCTCCAGAGGGACCTGCAGGGCCTGGAAGATCTTCTCCGTCCGGATCTTCCGTTCGGGATGGAACGGCAAGTCGCCCTTGAGATCGCTCCCCAGCTCCTGCAGGCTGGCGGGCAGCACCGCGCCGAATCCTTCCTCTCCGCGCCGTGCCGAGAGGTTCCCTTCGCTCACGGCATAGGCGCGGTAGAAGTGGCTCGTCTCGTCCGGAGCCTGGAACGGCGGGGTGCCGAACACGAAGGCGAGGCCGCACGCCAGACCGGCGACGAGAAAGAACCTGTCGGGTCTCATTCGAGAATTCTGTCACCCTTTGAGCTAGCTGACGGCACTCTAGAGGGAAGCCGGGAAGAATCCGGCCATCTCATCTCATGCTCATCTCATGATTTTCGGGGGAGGCTGCAACGTGGAAAGGGTCTGTGTCGTCGGTGCCGGTCTGGTCGGTTCCCTGCTCTCCAACTTTCTCGCCCGCGAGGGCCATGACGTCCATCTCTTCGACCGCCAGGCGGACCCGCGCCGCGGGCGCCGCGCTTCGGGCCGGTCGATCAACCTGACGATCTGCGAACGCGGCTTCGCAGCCCTGGACCGGGTCGGGGCCGGCGACCGGGTGCGGGAGATCTCGGTCCCCTGCTACGGCCGCTACATCCATTCCGTGGATGGCACGGTCGACTACCAGCCGTACGGCAACCGCCGCGAAGCCATCCATTCCGTGGCCCGCAACGAGCTCAACGACGTGCTGATCGACCTCGCCCTGGCGCAGCGCGGCATCCACGTCCATTTCGAGGAGAAGTGCCTGGAGGTCGACCTGGAGACCCCGGAGGTCGCCTTCCAGAGCCTGCGCACCGACGAGGTCACCCGCTTCCGGGCGGACCGAGTGTTCGGCGCCGACGGCGCCAACTCCCGGGTGCGGGCGGCGATGCAGCTCGTCGCGGGCTTCCGCCAGCGGCAGGAGTTCTTCGAGCAGGCCTACAAGGAGATCTCGGTGCCGCCCGCGTCGTCCGGGGACTGGGCGCTCCCGGCCGACGCGATCCACATCTGGCCGCGGCGCCACTACATGCTGATCGGCTTCCCGAACCGCGATTGTACTTTTACCTTTGCGCTCCACATGCCGTTCGAGGGGGAGCCCTCGTTCGCGTCGCTGCGGACGCCGGAGGCGCTCCTGGAGCTCTTCCGCCGCTCGTTCCCGGACGCGCTGCCGTACGTCCCGAACCTGATCGAGGACTACTTCGGCCGGCCCGAGAGCAAGATGATCACGGTGCGCTGCGCGCCCTGGACCCATGGCGACAAGGTGGCCCTGATCGGCGACGCCGCGCACGCCATCGTCCCCTCCTACGGCCAGGGCGCGAACTGCGGCTTCGAGGACTGCTCGGTCTTCTACGACTGCCTGCAGGGCGCCGCCGGCGACTGGGGCCAGGCGCTTCGGGACTACGAGGCGAGCCGCAAGCCGAACGCGGACGCGATCGCCGACCTGGCGCTGGAGCACTTCCACGAGCTGCGCGACTTCGTGGGCAGCTCCGAGTTCCTGCTGCGCAAGGAGCTGGAGCGCTGGGTGAACGACCTCTACCCGGACCGCTACGCGCCGCTCTACTCGCTGATCTCGTTCACTAACGTGCCCTACGCCGAGTCCATGCGCCAGGACCGCGAGCAGCGCACCCTGGTGGATCGGCTGCTGGAGATCCCGGACGTCCGCGGGAAGCTCGGCAGCCCCGAGTTGCGGGCGATGGTCGATCAGTTCATGGCGTCTGTGCCGCCGCAGATGAAGACGTTGGAGGCTTCAGGAACCTCGGTGTAGCGACACCTCCAGTCGAGATCCGCATGGCCGCGTCCCCGATGTCGGAGGGAACGCGGCCATTCTCTTTTTTCCTCACCTCGATCCTCATCGCGGGACGGCCATGGCCATCGGAGCCTTGGCGATGGAGCTTTCCGTCACGGAAAAGCCCATTCGCCCCGTCCCGATGTCCATCGGAGAGATCGCCGTCGAGATTGCAGGCTGCCCGAAACGCATTTCCGTCGCGGCAAAGAGCATTTCCAAGCGCCAATGCCCGTTGGAGCCTCGGAAATGCCGCCATTGGCGCCCGGAAATACCCATCGGAGCCGTGGCCATGGAGATCGGAGCGTCGCCGATCGGCATTTCCGTCCGCCAATGGCGATGGGCGGAACGGCAATGGGGAAAGCCGGGGCGCCGACGAGTATTTCCGGCCGGCAATGGGAATCGGCGACCCGGCGATGAGTATTTCCCGAGCGCCGATGGCTTGAGCCGAGGAGCAAATGCCTATTGCCGGACGTCCAACGCGCATTGCCGGGCAGCCATGGACATCGGAGGAGCGCCAATGGGAATCGGAGAGGCGGCAATGGGGAAAGCCGAGCCTCCAATCCGCAAAGCGAGGCGCCGATGGACATCGGCGAAGCGCCAATGGGCTTTTCCGAGACGCCAATGGAGTTTGCCGGGCCTCCAATGTGTTTCGGCGAGGCTCGTAACGCCAGCCACGAAGTAGTGCCACCTGGGGTGAGTCAGTCCAACCACCATTCGAAGCGTCTCCCCGGATCGGCCACGAAGAGCAGCCAGGCGAGAAGGAAGATGAGCCAGAGCATCCGCCGGGTGGTGAGATTTCTCGTAGGAAGCTAGCGAGTCCGGATGCCTTTGCCTGTCACCACGAACAGGTGCCCGGTCAAATTCAGCCCGAGAAGCCGAGGCAGGTGCTTCTGGACGAAAGCAAGGGTCGCCCCTCGGCCTGTGGAGCCTGGGCGGAAGAGGACGATGCCCGGGTAGGCTTCGGGATTGTAGGAACGGATGTCTCCGATCCCTTTGTCCAGGGTCAGGAGGATTCTCTCCTCCTCACGGACTCGGGCCAGGATCGTGGAATCCGGTTCACCGTCGAGTTTTTCGTCGTAGACGGAATCCGCCTCATATCCGGCCGAGCGCAGCTCGGCCAGGATCTCGACGGGGAGGTTCTCGTCGAGCTTGAACCTCATGGAGCAGCCAGGGGAAGCAAGGTCTCCTCGTGAGCTAGCTCGGCAGCGTAGGCCAGTGCCGCATCGATGTGGTTCGGCTTGAGGGAGGGATAGCTCTGGAGGATCTCCTCTCGGGAGGAGCCTTCCGCCAAGCTGTCCAGGATGTTGATCACCAGCACCCGGGTACCCCTCGCACAGAGCCGGCCTCCGCAGATGGCCGGATCGGCAGACAGAAGCTCTCTCCAATTGATCATGACCGTTCCCTCGTGGAAACGATAGCACGCCCTCCAGACCTCTTCTCATCTCGCCAGGAGAGATTCCTGCCTACGCCCCGGCAAGGCCTTCGAGAGGACAAGGAGTTCCTGGCCCGGCTCTTTCCACCTGCAAGCCGCTCGGACCTTGACCGGCAAGCCCGACGATCCTCTACCATGGAGAGCCATGAATCTGAAAAGGCCTGTGCAGGGCATCGCCATCGGGCTGGTAGCCCTGGTGCTCACCGCATGCGACCTGTTGTGGATCTCCTACCCGGACCACAAGCAGTACGTGCCGGTCGTCGAGGCGGTTCGGGGCCTCGATCTGGAGCCTGGCGAGAGCCAGCGCTACCGGCTCGGCGATCCGGCTGATGGCACGACACTGCGTCTCGATCGGGAGAGCCCGGAACCGGATCGTGGCGCAGGGGCGGGAATCGTCTGGGCGGAGAAGGACGAGGCAGGGCGCCTCCTCGTGGCCATCGAGACCCTGGACCATGGCCACGCCGGTGAGTTCGGCCTCCTCTTTGCCGATCCCGGTGCGATTGCGCCGAGGACCTATAACGAGCTGGTCCATGGACCGGGTCGGGAGTGGAACCTCGAGCGGGATCTCGGCGGCGGCTGGTGGAGAGTCGCCTATCGTTTGGGGTGAGCCCTATGCCCACCCTGGACTTCAGCTTCGTTCGCGCCGAAGGGCCGCCCAGCAGCCACGCCAGCGACAGGATCACCAGGGTCACGAGGAAGATCGTAAGCCAGGATTTCGGGTGAGAGCCCCGCCACCTGGGCCGGCAGCGCCGGTCGTGCTGCGCAGGACAAGAAGGCGAGTGATTGAGGGATGTGCAAGCGCCTTTGCGCGAGACCCCAGTTGGGCCCTTGTCGTAGCTCGGGCGACCCACGGCTCAGCGGGGATGGCTCAGCCCCCGGGTCGGACGGCCCGGAGCGCCGGACGGATTGCTCGAACGCCGGTACAATTGATTCGGACGGCAGTACAGACGTCTTGGACCGCGGTACGAGCGGCTCGTCCCGGGTTACGGTCGGCTCCCGCCGCCGTACGGACGCCTCGGATGGCGATACGGACGACTCACCTCACGGTACGGATATCTCGTAACTGCGTACGGACGGCTCCCCCGGCCGCACGGGCGGTCTGTTCGCCTGTACGGGCGGTTCCCCTCCGCGGATGGACGGTCTGTACGCTTGTACGGACGGTTTCCCCACCTGTACGGACGGTTCCCCCGGGCGTACGGACAGTTCATACGCCTGTACGAACCGCTCCCCCGGCTGTACAGACGGTTCGTACGCTTGTACGGACAGTTCCCCCAGGCCCCCGAACCGTTCGTACGCCGGTCCCAACCGTCCGTACCTCGGTTCCTGAGGCTCGGACGGCCGCTCCTGCCTTCCGGATCACCGTCCGCGAGGCCCGGTCCGCGTCCCGAGCCGCCCGCGGGCCGGTCAGGCCCGTTCCCGCCGCTGGGAGGCTCGCATCTCTTCCATCATCCGGCCCAGGTAGAACCCCGACCACAGGAGCAGCGGCAGCCCGAGCTTGAACGGCAGGTCGAGCAGGTGCCGGACGAGCCCGTAGGCGTTGCGGGCGAAGGGGCCGTAGTGCGCGAGGCTCCAGGCGCCGAGCTTCGTAGCGTAGGCCGCCTTGACTACGAAGAAGCAGAGGAAGAGGTCGAAGAAGACCGTCACGAGCACGGCCCAGCCGAGGTTCTCCAGCTTCTTTCCCCAGGGGACCCCCGGCACGGCCAGGAAGAGGGCTCCCAGCAGCACCAGGTGGAAGTGAATGTCGGTCACTCGGAACGCGTGCGCCAGGCTCTTGGCGGGGGGGAGGTCGCGGCGCTGGACGTAGGCGTCGTGCCGTCCCCGCAGGTAGATGTCGGTTGCGTTCGGGCTCTCCGAGATCTGCAGGAGGTTCTCGGCCGCCGTGACCAGGAAGCGGTTGTAGACGGGGGTGAGCAGCGTCCAGGCCGCCCAGGCCGGGATCACCCAGAGGAGGACGTTGCGCACCAGCCGTCCGGCCCAGCTCATTCGGTGGCAGGCTCGCGGGGGGCTCCGAGCCGGTTCGCCCAGAGGATCCAGAGCAGAACGCTGAACAGGATCACCACCGTCTGCCAGACCACGGTGTGCGACGCGTCGAACCAGGAGGGGAAGTAGGCGCCGGTCAGGTAGAGGGCGACGACCCGCACCAGATTGACCGCCTGGATCGCGACCGCGCCGACCGCGAGCCCCACGAGCCGCGCCCGCCACCGGGCGGGGAAGGCGAGCACGGCCGCGAGGAAGATCAGCATGGCCTCGATTCCGTTGCAGCCGTTGCGGATGTTCACGGCGAACCGGCTCCCGCGGATGATCGTCCCCTGCATGCGGACGTCCTGTCCGAGGAGGTCGAGCGTCGCGCCGCTCACCCGCGCGATTCCGCCGGTGAACGGCTCGATGACATGGTCGTTGACCCAGTTCACCGACACCAGCGTGAAGCTCCCGCCGAGCAGCACCGCGAACAGGATGAGGAACGTCAGCTCCCGCCGGTTCCGCTGCCAGAAGGGCGGCTGGGACTCGGTTGGAGCCGGAGCGCTGGGTCGTTTGCGGGACATTACGAGAAGATCTGCCTCAGAGCGCCACGAGCCTCATCCAGGACCCGGGCGGACAGCCAGAGAGAGGTGTTCGAGAGCGCCTCCAGCGTTGCCTCCGCCTCGGCACGGTTGAAATGTCCCACGGCAGCAGCCCAAAGGACCACGCCGAGGGAGCCGTGGACCTCCAGCCCCAGACGGGAGGCCACGAGGCGAGCCGCCGTGTCGTCCGTCAGAAGCCACTCAGCGTGAAGCTGGTTGGCCAACGCCAGAGCTTCAGCCTCGCCCGGATCGAGCAGGCCGGCTTTCATCCAATCGGCAGCTTGGCCATGAAAGGAGGGCTGGAGAGGGACGTTCTCGATCCATTCTGGCCTGTCGAGGCTCCATGCGACATCCAGAGCGGCGATCTCGGTTTCCACCGCAGGAGGAATGAATACCTGCCCCGCAGGGCGCAGGGTTTCGAGCGTCCCTGCTTCCCGGAGGTGCAGAAGGGGGCCCGTGTCCGAGACGATCCGCCTAACGCCGGGCATCCTTGAGGCTCAGAGCCCAGCGGATGTCGTCCCGTTGAAACTGCTCCTGGAGCTGGAAGCGATGGCGGTGTACAAACTCGGTCAAAGCCTGGCGGACGAGTTCGGACTCATCAGCGAACCAGCCATCCCGCACGAGCCCTTCTACTGCCTCGGCGAGCCGTTCCGGAACCTCTAGCTTGAGCGTCTTCATCGGCATCGATCCTACCAGAGCTACTCCCGCTCAGGCTCCTGAGCGGCCCGCCAGATCTCCCGGTACTTCTCCCGGACATAGGGGTGGAGGTCCTCTGCCGTCGCTTCGGGCAGCTTCAGGATGCGGACGAGCTCGAGCACGTCCGCGAGGTCCTTCAGGCGGTGCGGCGCCGAGATTCCGGAAGCCAGCTTGAGCTCGATCAGCGTCGGCAGCGGGAGCAGCGCGACCCGCTCGCCCCGTACGGCGACAACGGCGGGGTCTGGGAATGCGACCGGCTTGGGACGGCCGTCGCCGGGGTACTCACCGGTCAGGAGCACGTCGATCGCGACCCCGTTTTCCGTGTCGCGAAGGCTCTTGCTGCCCGGAAACTTCGGGAGATAGCCCAACCCCAGGTGCTTCGCCTTGAACTCGTCGAGGCCGGAGGAGGTCAGGAGGATGTCCACGTCGACGGTGAGACGGCGGTAGCCGTAGGCGTTCAGGGCCATCGCTCCGACGATGGCATAGGGGATGCCGTCCTCCTCCAGCAGCCGTGCGATCTTCTCCAAAGCATGCTGCACATCGGAGTTACCCATGAAGAACCTGGTTGCCTCCTCCGCTCCCTGAAAGAGCCGGTCTTCCTCCTCCCGGCTGAGCCGTCGAGCCCCTGCGCGTGGCATGGCTTCAGGGTAGCACGCCTCCCTTCATTGACAACCGCCGTCCCCCAGCCATACCATCCCCCGGACCCGGAGGCCCCCTGAACACATGCACAAGAACCTGACGCCGAAGAGCACGATCCTCGACGCCCAAGAGATGGCGCGGATCATTCGGCGGATGGCGGTCGAGATCGTCGAGCGCAACGGCGGCGTTGCCGGACTGATGCTCGCCGGCATCCGCACCCGCGGCGTGCCGCTCGCCGAGCGCATCGCCGCCGAGATCGAGCGCATGGAGGGGCAGAAGGTCCCCTTGGGCGCCCTCGACATCACCCTCTACCGCGACGATCTCTCGACCATCGCGGCCCAGCCCCAGGTCAAGGGCACCCACCTGCCGATGCCCATCGACGACATCGTGGTGGTGCTCTGCGACGACGTGCTCTACACCGGCCGCACCGTGCGCGCCGCCCTGGACGAGCTGATCGACTTCGGGCGCCCCAAGGCCGTCCAACTCGCCGTCCTCGTCGACCGCGGCCACCGCGAGCTGCCCATCCAGGCCGACTTCGTGGGCAAGATGGTCCCCACCTCCCAGTACGAGGTCATCGAGGTCTCCTTCCACTCCACCGATGACACCGAGCAGGTGCGCATCCTGGAGCGCCCGAACCACTGATGGCCGATCCGCAGGTGCGGTGGGACCGCAAGGACCTCCTGGGGATCGCCGAGCTGTCACCCGAAGAGATCTCCCTGATCCTGGACACCGCCGAGTCGTTCGCCGAGGTCGGCGAGCGTTCCATCAAGAAGGTCCCGACGCTGCGCGGCAAGACGGTCATGAACCTCTTCTTCGAGGCCTCGACCCGCACGCGCTCCAGCTTCGAGATCGCCGAGAAGCGCCTGTCCGCCGACAACCTGAACTTCTCGACCTCGGGCTCCGCCCTGGAGAAGGGCGAGAGCCTGATCGACACCGCCATGAACCTGCAGGCCATGGCGCCCGACCTCGTGGTCATCCGCCACGCCTACCCGGGCACGCCCCACATGCTCTCGAAGCGGCTCAAGGCGGGCGTCATCAACGCCGGCGACGGCGCCCACGAGCATCCCACCCAGGCTCTCCTCGACGCCTTCACGATCCGCCGCCACAAGGGGCGGCTCGCCGGCCTGCGCATCGCGGTGATCGGCGACATCGAGCACAGCCGGGTGGTGCGCTCGAACATCCACCTGCTGACGAAAATGGGCGCCACCGTGGTCGTCGGCGGCCCGCGCACCATGATGCCGGCCGAGATCGGGAGGATGGGCGTCGAGGTCGCCCACACGCTCCAGGACGCCATCCGCGACGCCGACGTGATCATGATGCTGCGCATCCAGCTCGAGCGGCAGGGCAGGCTGGCGTTCCCCTCGGTGCGCGAGTACTTCGAGCTCTTCGGTCTCACCACCGAGCGGCTCCAGGGGGCGAAGGAGGACGTCATCATCATGCATCCGGGTCCGATGAACCGCGGCGTCGAGATCGCGAGCGAGCTGGCCGACGGCCCCTGCTCGGTCATCCTGGAGCAGGTCACCCACGGCGTCTCGGTCCGCATGGCCGTCCTCTATCTCTGCTCGATGGTCCACCGGGAGGGCGTGTGAATCGGATCTTGATTCAAGGCGGCCGGGTGATCGATCCGAGCCAGGACCTCGACGGGACGCTCGACGTCCTGATCGAGGACGGCGCGATTGCGAAGATCGACGGCCGGATCGACACGAAAGACGCCGAGGTGATCGATGCCGCCGGCCTGGTCGTCGCGCCCGGGCTGATCGACATCCATGTCCACCTGCGCGAGCCGGGCCAGGAGTACAAGGAGACGGTGCGCACCGGCACGATGGCCGCGGCGGCCGGCGGCTTCACGGGGGTGGCCTGCATGGCCAACACCGAGCCGGTCAACGACAGTCGATCCGTGACCGAGCACATCCTCCTCGAAGCCCGTCGCCATGGCTTTGCCCGGGTGCATCCGATCGGCGCGATCAGCAAGGGGCAGAAGGGCGAGGAGCTGGCCGAGATCGGCGAGATGATCCGCGCCGGCGCGGTGGCCGTGTCGGACGACGGCCGGCCGGTCATGAACGCCGAGCTGATGCGCCGCGCCCTGCTCTATGCCCAGCACTTCGACGTGGCGGTCATCCAGCACGCCGAGGACCTGAATCTGACCGGAAAGGGCGTGATGCACGAGGGCGAGTGGTCCACCCGGCTCGGCCTGCCCGGCATCCCGGGCTCGGCCGAGGACGTGATGATCGCCCGCGACATCATCCTGACCGAGGACACGGGCGGCCGCTATCACGTGGCCCACCTCTCGACCGCGCGCGCCCTCGACATGGTCCGCCGCGCCCGCGCCCAGGGCCTGCGGGTCACCTGCGAGGTGGCGCCGCACCACCTGATCCTCACCGACGAGGAGGTGGCGAAGAGCGGCTTCTCGACGAACACCAAGATGAAGCCGCCGCTGCGCTCCGAGCGCGACCGGGACGCGCTGGTGAATGGCCTCGCGGACGGCACGGTCGACTGCATCGCGAGCGATCATGCGCCGCACCATGCGGACGAGAAGGACGTGGAGTTCAACCTCGCGCCGTTCGGCATCCTGGGCCTGGAGACCACCCTCGCCCTCTGCCTGGATCGCCTCGTCCATCCCGGCATCATCAGCCTGAAGCGCCTGATCGAGCTGCTCTCGACCGGACCGGCCCGCATCCTGGGCCTGCCCGGCGGCACGCTCGCGCCCGGCAGCGCCGCGGACGTCACCCTCTTCCATCCGGACGAAGAGGTCAGGATCCGCGCTGCCGCGTTCCGCAGCAAGTCGCGCAACACCCCCTTCGACGGCTGGAAGCTCCGAGGCCGTCCCGCGGGCACGATTCTAGGCGGCCGCCGGATCGTGCTGCCCGACCGGTAATCAGTTCATCTCGCAAGCATCGGCGCGCTCGTGCGGCGCGCGAACAGGGGAGCACAACATGGCATCGGACATCGAAATCGCACAACAGGCCCGGCTCGAGCGCATCCCGCGGATTGCGGAAAAGCTCGGCATTCCCGAGGAGCAGCTCGAGCCCTACGGACACAACAAGGCAAAGATTGCGCTCGATTATCTCGCCGGCCTGGAGGACAGGCCCGAGGGCAAGCTGATCCTGGTCACGGCCATGACGCCCACGCCTGCCGGCGAGGGCAAGACCACGACCACGGTGGGCCTGGGCGACGCCCTGAACCTGCTGGGGAAGAAAGCGGCGATCTGCCTGCGCGAGCCGTCGCTCGGACCCGTGTTCGGGATGAAGGGCGGCGCAGCGGGCGGCGGCTACGCGCAGGTCGTGCCCATGGAGGATATCAACCTCCACTTCACCGGCGACTTCAACGCCATCGCCCTCGCCAACAACCTGCTGTCCGCGCTGCTCGACAACCATGTCCACTGGGGGCACGAGCCCGCGGTGGATGTGCGGCGCATCACCTGGCGCCGGGTCATGGACATGAACGACCGGGCTCTGCGCGAGATCACGGTCGGCCTCGGCGGCCCCGGCAACGGCTTCCCGCGGCTGGACGGCTTCGACATCATCGCGGCTTCCGAGATCATGGCGATCCTCTGTCTCGCCACCTCGCTCCGCGACTTGAAGGAGCGCCTGGGCAACATCGTCGTGGCCTCGACCCGCGAGCGCAAGCCGATCACGGCCCGCGACCTCGGAGACCAGGGCGCGATGGCCGTCCTGCTCAAGGATGCGATCAAGCCCAACCTGGTGCAGACGCTCGAAAACAACCCGGCGTTCGTCCACGGCGGTCCGTTCGCGAACATCGCCCATGGCTGCAACTCGGTGATCGCGACGCGCACCGCGCTGAGGCTCGCGGATTACGTGGTCACCGAGGCGGGCTTCGGCGCCGATCTGGGGGCCGAGAAGTTCATCGACATCAAGTGCCGCAAGGCGGGATTGAAGCCGGCCGCGGCCGTGGTCGTGGCCACGGTGCGCGCTCTCAAGTATCACGGCGGCGCGGACCTCAAGACCATCACCCGCGAGGATCTCGGGGCCCTGGAGAAGGGCCTCGCCAACCTGGAGCGCCACGTCGAGAACGTACAGCAACATTATGGTCTCGCGTGCGTGGTTGCGATCAATCGCTTTACCTCCGACACCCCCGCGGAGCTCGCGCTGATCGAATCGCGGATGCGCGCGATCGGCGTGCCTGCCGTCCAGGCGTCGCACTGGGCCGACGGCGGCAAGGGCGCGCTGGATCTTGCCAGGGCCGTGGTAGAGCTTTGCGAGCAGCCGTCCAGCTTCCAGTTCGTCTACGAGGACGGCGATCCTCTCTGGGAGAAGATTGAAAAGATTTCCAGGAAGATCTATCGCGCCGCGCATGTCAACGCGGATGCCAAGGTCCGCGAACAGATCGATCGGTTGCAGGCGGACGGCTACGGGCACTTCCCCGTGTGCGTGGCCAAGACGCAATATTCGTTCTCGACCGACGCGCAGCTGCGCGGCGCGCCCACCGGCCACACGATCAACGTGCGCGAGGTGCGCCTGTCCGCGGGCGCCGAGTTCGTGGTCATGATCTGCGGCGACATCATGACCATGCCGGGCCTGCCCAAGACGCCCGCGGCCCAGAAGATCGACATCGGCGACGACGGCAGGGTGGTCGGGCTGTTCTGAGATGTCGTTCCTGGACCGTTCCGCCGGCGATCTCCTCGACCTCTTCGCGGCGGGCAAGACCACCCCCGGCGCCGGCAGCGCCGCGGCCCTCCAGGGGGCGCTCGCCGGCAGCCTGGTCCAGGCGGTCGCAAAGTACTCGCGGGCCGAAGGAGCGCTCAACGAGGCGCGCGAGAGGAGCGAGCGCCTGCG
>Ga0268265_10000713_pt1 | contig 32711 bp, 25 predicted proteins | sample KBSSwiS52_FD_190355 | JGI IMG/M metagenome (GOLD analysis project Ga0268265, IMG submission 190355) | Switchgrass rhizosphere microbial communities from Kellogg Biological Station, Michigan, USA - KBS Switchgrass S5-2 (SPAdes) (version 2) | ecosystem: Host-associated > Plants > Roots >...
GGGCGCGCCAGATGCGTGAGCGGCGGGAACGAGTGGACGATGGTGGACGTAGCTCAGTTGGTAGAGCCCCGGATTGTGATTCCGGCCGTCGTGGGTTCGAGTCCCATCGTCCACCCCATCTTCAAGATGGAAACAAGGATCGCGTGGGCTGTTAGCTCAATTGGTAGAGCAGCTGACTCTTAATCAGTTGGTTATAGGTTCGAGTCCTATACGGCCCACCAACTTCCCCGACGACGTACCCTTGTGCTTCACTCCTGGAGCCAGGGCACAACAATGAACCGCGCGATAGTCGTCCTCCTTGGGCTGATCGGTCTGTGCACACAAGCAGCGACTCACGCTGCTTCCACTGCCCCCGTGGCGGCGGAGCACGGGATGGTGGTGTCCGCGCAGCATCTCGCGACGCGCGTTGGCGTCGACATCCTCCAACGCGGCGGAACCGCGATCGATGCGTCTATCGCCGTCGGTTATGCGCTCGCTGTAACCTTTCCTGCCGCAGGCAATCTCGGTGGCGGCGGGTTCATGACGATCCAGCTTGCCGACGGCCGCAAGATCTTCATCGATTTTCGCGAGACGGCGCCGCTGGCAGCAACGGCGGACATGTATCTCGATGCGAATGGCAATCTCATCCCCGATCGCAGCCTCCGCGGACATCTCGCGGTCGGCGTGCCAGGCACGGTCTCCGGGTTCGAGTACGTGCGCGAGAAATACGGGACGTTGCCGCGCGCGGCGCTGATCGCACCGGCGATCGCTCTTGCCGAGCAAGGGTTCGTGCTCGAGCAGGGCGATGTCGATCTGCTGAACGAAGCGACCGAGGATTTTCGCAAGGATGCGCCGTCCGCGGCGATCTTCCTGAAACGCGGCGAGCGGTATGAGGCGGGAGACAGATTGGTTCAGTCCGATCTCGCGCGCACGCTGCGTGCGGTTTCACGCGGCGGTGTTGCGGGTTTCTACAAAGGCCCCGTGGCGACAGCAATCGTTGCGGCGAGCAAGGGCGGCGGAGGCATCATCACGCAAGCGGATCTCGATGCGTACCAAACGCGCGAGCTGCCGCCGCTCGAGTGTGACTATCGCGATTTTCACATCGTGTCAGCGCCGCCACCGAGCTCGGGCGGGGGCACGCTGTGCCAGCTGCTGTTGATTCTCGAGGGCTACCCGCTGCGTGAGCTCGGGTACGGCTCCGCGCAAGCGCTGCATTACCAGATCGAAGCGATGCGACATGCATTTGTCGATCGCAACCACCTGCTGGGCGATCCGGCGTTCGTGAAGAATCCGCTCGATCGGCTCCTGGATCGCAACTATGCGCGAGCGATCCGCGCTGCGATCGACCCGAAGCGGGCAGGGGATTCGTCGAAGATCAGTCCGGGCGTCGCGCCGCACGAGGGCAAACACACGACTCATTACTCCATCGCGGATGCAAAGGGCAACGCAGTGTCAGTGACGTACACGCTGAACGATTGGTTCGGCGCGCGCGTCACGGCCGCAGGCACCGGCATCATGCTCAATGATGAGATGGACGACTTCACCGCCAAGGTCGGGGCACCGAATCTCTATGGCCTGGTGCAGGGCACTGCCAACCGGATCGAGCCGGGCAAGCGGCCGCTGAGCTCGATGACGCCGACGATCGTGACACGCGAAGGCAAGCCGTGGCTGATCGTCGGCACCATGGAAGGCAGTCGCATCATCACGGCAGTGCTGCTCACGATGTTAAACGTCATGGATTTCGGGATGGACATACAGGAAGCGGTCGACGCACCGCGAATTCACCAGCAGTGGCAACCCGAGACGACATCGGTCGAGCGGTTTGCGCTGAGCCCGGACACGCGCCGTGTGCTGAGCGACATGGGGCACAAGTTCACGGAGTCGGCGCCCGCGAATCACATGACCGCCATCCTGATCGGCGCGCCAGCACTCAACGCGAAGCCGGTCGCGCGCAATCGTTTCTACGGCGCGAACGATCCGCGGCAGCGGACCGGGCTGGCGCTCGGGTACTAGCGCCGACTACTGCCGCCGCCTCCTTCGGAAACTGCGGGCTCATGGAAGGAACGCGACAACTGCCAGAGCCAAGCACGCTATTCCAATGATGAGGCTTACGAGCGTCACAGCGTCCTGGAATGAGAAGCTGCCTTCGAATTTGAATTTGATGCTCACGGTGTTTCCTGCGCCGAAGCCGCTGTCGTCGAACCAGCTGTGTTTTTGACCCTTCGAAGAGTTGAGCGCCGATCATGTGTCCCCGATAGAGCGGACCGGGGCTTCAGGCCGACTGAGCCTCACAAACAGGACATTTCTCAGTTGTAAAAAAGGGATAGCCCCGAGCGCAGCCGCCTTGCGTGTCCCCGCTGCGCTCGCGGGCCCAGGTCAGCGAGGCGCTTGCTTGTCGGCAGAGATTCTTGGATTGCTTGTCAGCTCTTGCCGCGGAGAGTACGGCGTTAGGTTCAGCGTCCGGTCCTGAATCTCTCCCACGAGGTTGCCGTACTTCGCGGCGGTCTCCTTCTTTATCGCTGACCACTCCTGGTCGGCCATGAACTTCGCCCAGCGATCCTTCATCGTCGCCTCGTCCGGCCATTCGAGCAGGTAGACGAATTCGGTGCGCTCGCCGTTCTTCGCTTCCCACATCGCGACTAGATGGAAGTCGTACTTCTTCATGATGCGCATTGCATGGTCGCGGAAGCGGTCGTGGAAGGCTTGCTTGTTGTGGTCGAAGATTTCGTAGATGCGGAGTTGGTGGACGGGTGCCGCGGCATGAGTTGCCAGCGGCAGAGCGAGTAGCAGCAGGGAGAACAGAAGAAGAGTCGGGCTGAAGCCCGACCTACAGCGTCTTGTCATGGCGGTTACCTCGAATGGCCATTCGGCTGCACATCCCACAGGCCGACGCGCCGCACGATCGCCTGAAACTCCGCAAGCCCGCGCAGGCGATCGAACTTCGGATTCGCCTGCAGCGAGATGAGCGGCACTGCGCGTTCCTCGCAGGCCTGTTCGAGCAGGCGGATTGCCTCGTCGGCCTCACCCAGACCAGCGTGAATCTCGGCCAGAAAATACGCCGACACGTAGCGCTCGCGCGCGAGCGCACGCAGTCGATCCATGCATTCCCGTGCTTCTGCCACGCGTCCAGTGGCTGCCAACACATGAGCTTTGCCAACCAGTGCCTGCACCTCTGCGCCCGGAAGGGCCAGGATCGCCTCGGACTGCTCCAGCGCTGCGGCGTAGTGACCCGCTTCGTGCAATGCCTGACCGAGTCGATAACGTGCGTACGCGGAATCCGGGGCGAGGGCAACGCAGTTGCGCAGCTCCTGGATTGCTTCCTCGTAGCGTCGGGAGCGATACAGCGTGAAACCGATATTGGCGCGGATGACGACCGAAGTCGGCTCGAGCTCGCGCGCGAGCCCCAACTGTTCCAGTGCTTCCGCCATTCGACCTACGCTTGCGAGTCCCATCGCGTAGAACTGGTGCGCAGTCGCGTTGTTCGGCTTGAGTCCAAGAGCGCGCTGCAGGTGAGCTTCGGCCGCAGGCCAATTCCAGTCGAAATTGAGCGCCGCGTGTCCCAGGACGGCATGCGCCTCGCTCAGCCTGTCATCAATTGCCAGAGCACGTTGTGCGGCCGCCAGCGCCAGTGGTATCACTTCGCGCGGTGCGACCGCCTCGACCGTCGCGCTCGCGATGGATAAGAAAGCGTACGCTTCGGCGATGCTGGCGTGCGCGAGTGCGTATTGCGGATCGAGCAGCACGGCGCGCTCGAAGCATCCGACGGCCTTGCCTATCGATTCACCGGTGCGACGGCTCAACCAGAAGCGCCCGCGGAGATAAAGATCGTAAGCCTCGGCGTTCTGCGTCGATCGCCGGCTCAGCGAGCTGCGCTCCTGTCCGGTGAGCTCGGGCGCCAGTGCATCGACGACGCGTTCGGAAATCGAATCCTCGATGGCAAAGATGTCCGCCGGTGCTTCGTCGAACTTGTCTGCCCACAGCGCCGACTCCGTCGCCACGTCGATCAACTGCACGGTCACACGCACCTGCGCTGCCGAGCGGCGGACCGAGCCGCAGAGCACGACATCGGCACGCACTTCGCGACCGATTTCGCCCGGCGATGCCGTCGCATCCAGATAGCGTGTGATCGACGTCGTCGGCCGCACGGCGATCTCCTTGATCCGGCTGAGCCGCGTGATCAGTGCGTCGGCCATGCCGAACGACAGACGCTTGTCGTCTTCCGTGCCGCCGACCGCCGCAAACGGCAGGACTGCGAGCGCCTTGCAACCCGCTGCGGCCGGCGCGGCAGCACGCAGCACATTCCGCACGTCTGCATCGAGCCGATAGCCCCGTCGTGCAACTGTCACGATACAGTCGGCCGAGTCGCCGAGCGCCTTGCGTAGGTCAGAAATGACGCGTGCGAGGCTGTTCTCTTCGACGACCAGTCCCGGCCACAGCTGCGCGAGCAATTCGTCTTTCGGTAGGAGTTGGTTGCTGCGTTCGGCTAGCAGCTTCAGCGCATCGAACGCGCGGGGATACAAGGGTACGGCGCAGCCGGCGCGCTCGAGCACACGGCGGCCGGGATCGAGCCGCAGCCCCGCAAACTCGTAGACGGCGGGGGAGGTCACGCCCTCTTTCAGAGTTGCGTCAGGGTTTTTCATCGAAACCACAGGATTTCCGCGTTCGCCTCGGTGAGTATGCATCATAGGCGGAGCGATCGGAGGTACGCGGTGAACAACGAGCAGGCAGTCCCGCTGCCCGGCGCGCAGCGCGCGAGGACGCAACCGCAGGTCGGGCCATTGACGTGGCGACAGTGGCTGGTCTGTGCGGTCGCCGGCGTCGGCTTCCTGTTCGACACCTACGAGATCGTCGTGCAAGGCATCGTCGTTCGCCCGGCGCTCCTCGATCTCACGGGCTGGGCCGCAGGCTCACCGCAATTCAATCGCTGGGTCGGCTGGATTCTCTACTTCCCGTTTCTGGCCGGCGGCATAGCCGGGCTCGTCGGCGGCTATCTGACAGATCGCTTCGGCCGGCGCCGCATGCTGGTGGCGAGCATCGTGCTGTACGGGGCCGCAACCTTCGGTGCAGCGTGCGCGACTTCGCCAGCAGAGCTGCTGCTCTGGCGCTGCCTGACGATCGTGGGCGTGTGCACCGAATGGATCGCGGCCACGGCGTGGATCACGGAGCTCTTCGACGATCGCCGTCGCCGCGATGCGGCTCTCGGATTCACTCAGGCGATGGCGGGTATCGGTGTGTTCATGGTGGCCGTGGTGTACTACCTCGGCGTCACCTACGGTCACCTGCTACCGGCAATTCAGCAAAGCCATGCAGGATGGCGCTACGCATTGCTGTTCGGCGCATTGCCGGTCTTGCCGGTGCTGCTCGCCCGATTGCGATTGCCCGAGTCGCCCCGCTGGCTGCAGCTGCATGCGGCTGGTTCGTTGCGGCGCCCGGCGTTCCGCGAGCTGTTCCAGCCACAGCTGCGGAGAATCACGATCGTCAGCTCGGTGATGGTTGCGAGCATCTACGGCATCGCGTTCGGAGTGATGCTCCACCTGCCGCGCATCGTGCCGGGGCTCGAGGGCATTCGCGATCTGCCGCGCATGCAGCAGGAGCAGAGCGTGAGCCTGGTGCATTTCATCGCCGACATCGGCAGCTTCATCGGCCGGTTCGCGCTGGCGTTCCTCGCCATTTCGTTGCTGACGCGCCGGCAGGTGTTGAGCTGTTTTCAGTTGCCGGGACTCGTGATCATTCCAATCTTGTTTGCGGCCGCGCCGTACCTCGACGTTACGGTACTGGCGTGCGGCGCGCTGCTTGCAGCTGTCGCTCTCAACGGGCAGATCAACTTCATCGGCAACTACCTGCCGCAGATATATCCGGCGCGGCTGCGAGGCACCGGCGAGAGCTTCGCGATCAGCGTCGGCGGGCGCATCGTCGGCACGTCGACATCGTTGATCACGCCGTGGCTCGCGAACTTCGCGCCCGGCGCGAGTGCGAGCTCGAAGCTTGCCGTGGCAGCGGCGACCATGGCCGTCGTGGCCTGCGTCCTCGGACTGGTGACGACTCGTTTCCTGGTCGAGCCACGGCAGGACATCACTGCGGAGGGATCATGAGCGCTGCAGATTACGTGTTCGATAACGCCGACTCGATCGCCGGTCAGCGGCTGCAGCTGCTCGCCGAGATTTTCGATCCTGTCTCGCATGCCTGCTTCGAGCGCATCGGCGTCGCGCCGGGCTGGTCCTGCTGGGAAGTCGGCGCGGGTTACGGAACCATTGCACAGTGGTTGCACGAGCGTGTCGCGCCCGCAGGTCAGGTGCTGGCGACAGACCTGGATCCGCGATTCCTCGCGCGGCTTACGCAACACAACCTGCGGGTGATGCGACACGACATCGTCGGGGGAGCGCTTCCCAGCCAGTCCTTCGATGTCATTCACGCACGGCTGCTGCTGTGTCACCTGCCGACCCGCGAGCACGTGCTGGATCGAATGATCGCCGCGCTGAAGCCGGGTGGCTGGCTGGTGATCGAGGATTTCGACGGGCTGTCGATGCTGCCGGATCCGACGCTCAATCCGGCCGAAAAGTCACTGCGCAGCTCGGCAGCAGTGCGTGAGCTGCTGCGTAGTGCCGGTGCGGAGTTGAATTTCGGACGACGCGTCGCAGGACTCTTGCGGGCGCGGGGCATGAGCAACATCTCTGCAGAGGGTCGCACATTCATGTCCGACGAGGAGCGGCTCGCTCGATTTCAACGTCTGACGATCGAGCAGGTCCGGGACGAGCTGCTGGCGCGCGGGCTCGTCTCACGCGAGGAGCTCGAGCGCGACCTCGCGACGCTGGGGCAGGGATACATGGTGTTGCTGCCGACGATGTGGAGCGTCGTCGCGCGACGGTCGGAGCCTACTGCGCGATCGTAGCGGGCGATGCTGGCGTTACCGGCATGACTTTCGGCTTGCTCGCTTCGAGAACGCGCGCGAGATCGGCGCGGCTCAGCGGCTTCGTGATGTAGTCGTTCATGCCCGCGGCGAGACAGCGCTCGCGGTCGCCCTGCATCGCGTTCGCGGTGAGTGCGATGATCGGCAACTGCGTAGCCGGTGACTGGCCGACGCGCGAGCTGCCTTCCCACGCGCGGATTGCGCGAGTCGCCTCGAAGCCATCCATCTCCGGCATCTGGCAATCCATGAATACGAGGTCGAACGGGATGCTCTGAACCATTTTCAGCGCTTCGTGTCCGTTGCTCGCGACGTCGACGCTGCAACCGAGGCGTTCGAGCAAGCGCACAGCGAGCTTGGCATTGACGACGTTGTCCTCCGCGAGCAGCACGCGGCGCGGCGTCATCTTCGTGGTTTCCAGGAACGACGCTGCAGCAGGAGTCGCGTGGCTGACATCAGTCACGGGCGCAGGACCTTCGCCAATCGTGCGCGGCGCCGCGTTCATCGCCGCTTGCAGGACGTTCAGCAGTTGCCGTGCGCGCACCACCGGCTTGACCATCACCGCGAAGAATCCTGCTTCGTGGAAGCGCTTCGCGTTCTGCTGACCGGCGGAAGAGAGCATCACCAGCGCTGTGTGTTGCAGCTCGCGGTCGTCGGTGATCTGCCGTCCCAGGGTCAGGCCGTCGACGTCCGGCATCATGTGATCGATCAGCGCGAGCCGATACGGCATGCCCTTCGCGATCGCTGCGCGCAACGCTGCGATCGCATCGGCCGCGCCGTTCACGCATTCATGGTCGATGCGCCAGCTGGTGAGCTGCCGCGACAACACGCGCCGATTGATTTCGAGATCATCGACGACCAGCACGCGGCCGGGCGTCGCGAACGACGGCGGCAGCATCAACGTGGCGGACGGCGCCACGCGCAGCGGCAGGCGGAACCAGAACGTCGAGCCGCCGCCTTCTCGGCCGCGCATGCCGATCTCGCCGCCCATCAGCTCGACCAGGCTTTTGCAGATCGCGAGGCCCAGGCCGGTGCCGCCGTAGCGGCGAGTCGTCGACGAATCGGCCTGGCTGAAGCGCTTGAACAGCACGTGCTCACGCTCGGCAGGCACGCCGATGCCCGTGTCGCTGACGGTGAACATCAGCTGTTGCGCGCCAGGAGTGCCATCGCTCGATGGCTGCTCGTCGAGGCGCACGGCGACGTGCACGTAGCCTCGATCGGTGAACTTGACGCCGTTGCCGACGAGGTTCAGCAACACCTGGCGCACGCGGCCGACGTCGCCGATCAGCCCGCGCGGCACGTTGTCTGCGACCTCGAGCGCGAGCTCGATGTTCTTCTCCGTGGCGCGGGCCGTGAGCAGGTCGAGGACTTCTTCGATCGCCTGATCGAGATCGTAGGCGACGTCTTCCAGTTCGATGCGGCCCGCCTCGACCTTGGAGAAGTCGAGGATGTCGTTGATGATGACCAGCAGGCTCTCGGCCGAGCCGCGGATCGTGCGCGCGAAATCGGTCTGCTCCAGATCGAGCTTGGTATCGAGCAGCAGGTTGCTGAAGCCGATCACTCCGTTCATCGGCGTGCGGATCTCGTGGCTCATCGCCGCAAGGAATTCGCTCTTGGCGCGGTTGGCGGCTTCGGCCTCGTCGCGCGCTTCGGCCATCTGCGTCCCGTGCGCGTCGATGCGCACCAACGCGTCGTCGAGCGTGCGTGCGAGCTCGCCGAGCTCGTCGTCCGGTGCGACACGCTGCAGCGCTGCCAGATCGCCGGAGCGGCGTTTGTCCACGGCGACGCCAATGCGGCCCACCGGGCGCAATACGTGATGTTGCAATTGGCGCCACGCTGCCACCGACAGCAATACGACGACAGCAAACAGGCCCGCAGCGACTTGCATCGCATCGTGGATCAGGTCCTGGAGGATCGCGCGCATGTCCATGCGGACCAGGACAGCGCCGCGCTGCTCGCGATCGGTGCCGATGAGCGCGCTGTTGATCGCGATCGGCGCGACGAAATCGAAGTCAGTGCCGTTGATATGCTCGAGGAAACGCTCTTTCGTCGTGATGACACGACTGATATCGGCGGCGCTGTCCAGCTTCGGATCGCCATTCGCCTGGCGATCGATCAGGTTCGAGCGGCTCGCCGCGATGATGCGCTGGTTCTGATCGACGACGATGATCAGCGAGGTGTCGGGCGACACGCTCATGGCGAGCACGGAGTGCTGCAGCTCCTTGATCTCGTCGAGGCTCTCGCTGCCGACGCTGACGGTGTCGATGATCTGTACCGCGCGGTAGCGCAGCTGACGCACGAGCTGCGCTTCGATGCTGAAGTACGCCAACACCCCGATCACGACTGCCGACAGGATGCCGATCGCCAGCAGCGGCAGCATCACCTTCTGTCGCAGCGCTCGCGCAGAACGCCTGCTCATGGCTCGACCGCCAGCGCAGCCGGAGCGCCATTCAACAGATCATGCTCGGCGTGCACGCCGGAAAGCAGGCCCTTCTCTTTCAGCACCTGCGAGACGCGGGCCGTGACTGCCGGCAGGCTCGAATCCTTGCCGAGAAATTTCTGCTGGTCGGCGAGCGGCACCAGCGTGATGCCGGTCTGCAGCGCCGCGCGAAACTCTTCGGGCGTCACGCGCTCGCGCGCCGACATGATCTGCCACGCTTCCTCGGGATGTTCCTGCGCGAAGCGCACGGCGCGGTAGAACGCGCGAATCACGCCGGCGACATCGTCCGGACGCTGGCGAATGACGGCTTCGTCGAGCGCGAGCACGTCGACGATCTCGCCGGGGATGTGGCTGCTGGAGAAAATGGGGCGCGCGATGCCGGCGTTTTCGACCTCGGTGCTGTTCGGCGGATATGCGGTGATCGCATCGACCTTGCCGTCGCGCAGCGCTTCGGCCATGTCGGCCGTACGCACGTAGACGAGCGAAACGTCCTGCAGCGACATGCCGTGCAGTTCGAGCGCGCGCGTCAGGAAAAAGATATCGAGCGGGGAGAGCGTCACGCCGACGCGGTGGCCGCGGAGGCTCCGGACATCCGCGATCTCGGGCCGGGCCAGCAGCAAGTCGGCGCCGTCGGAGAAGTCGATCACCAGCGGGACCTGCATCTTGCGCGTCAGCTGGTCGCGGTTCTGCAGCACCTGGAACAGCGAAAACGTGCCGCCGTCGATCTTGTCGTGCTCGAAGGCGCGCTGCGTGTCGTTTACCGCGACGAATTCGATCAGGCGCACTTCCACGCCTTCCTCGGCGAAATAGCCCTTCTCCTGCGCGAGGTGCAGGAACTCGAAGGGCGGCCAGCGGATCAGCGCGATGCGCAGCGGCGGCTCGTAGGACATGCAGCTCGCAAGTCCCAGGATCGCCGCCGCGGCCACGAGCACCCGGGCCAGTGAAGAGGTCGGTTTCACACGCAGGGTATCGGCCTGCTCCAGCGAGTCTTGATGCTGCGCCTCGGGTATACTCCGCGGCCCCCGCGAAAGTGGCGGAACTGGTAGACGCGCTGGATTTAGGTTCCAGTGGGTAACCCCCGTGCGGGTTCGAGTCCCGCCTTTCGCACCAGCCGCTGACCGGGGCGTTAAGTCACGGATACATAAAGTAAAGTCGCGCCAAGAGGTCTTGGGTCCCATGCAGGTTTCGGTAGAGTCGACCGGCACGCTGGAGCGCCGGATGGAAGTCCAGGTGCCCGCCGAGCAGATCGATAAGGCGGTCGATGAAAGGCTGCAGCGGCTGAGCCGCACGGTGCGCCTGAAGGGCTTCCGGCCCGGCAAGGTGCCGGTCAAAGTCGTGCGCCAGCAGTTCGGCCAGCAGGTGCGTCAGGAAGTGCTCGGCGACGTGATGCAGTCGAGCTTCGCCGAGGCGGTCGAGCAGGAGAAGCTGACGCCGGCCGGCGGGCCGCGGATCGAGCCGATCAACGTCGGCGAAGGCGATCTCAAATACCGCGCCGTGTTCGAGATCGTGCCGCAGATCCAGCTCAAGGGTCTCGACACGCTACCCGTCGAGCGCCCGGTCACGGACGTCACAGCCGCCGACATCGACGCGATGATCCAGAACCTGCGCGAGCAGAAGCCGACGTTCACGAGCGTCGAGCGCGAAGCGTGGGACACCGATCGCGTCACCATCGATTTCAACGGCACGATCGACGGGCAGCCGTTCGAGGGCGGCGCCGGCGAGAACATTCCGATCGTGCTCGGCGCGGGCCGCATGCTCGCCGATTTCGAAGCGGGCCTGCTGGGCGCGCGTGCCGGTGAGCAGCGCACGATCAAGCTGACGTTTCCGCAGAACTACGGCGCCCCGGCGCTGGCGGGCAAGCAAGCCGAGTTCGCGGTGAGCGTGAAGTCGGTCGAGGAGCGTCATCTGCCGGAGCTCGACGAGGAATTCTGCAAGCTGTACGGCGTGGAGCAGGGCGGCATCGAGCAGCTGCGTCGCGAAGTGGAAGAGAACATGCGCCGCGAGCTCACCGATGCGGTCCGCGCACGAGTGAAGAAGCAGGTGCTGGACGGCTTGGCTGCGGCGAATCCGCTCGAGCTGCCGAAGTCGATGGTCGATGCGCAAGTCCGTGACATGCAGATCGATGCTGCGCGCCGCATGGGTGCGCGCGACGCTTCGCAGATTCCGCCGCCCGATGCGTTCCAGGAAGGCGCGCGCCGACGTGTGCAGCTGAGCCTGTTGGTTGGCGAAGTCATCAAGGCAGCGAACATTCAGCTCAACCAGACGCAGGTCCAGACGCGCTTCCAGGAGCTCGCGCAGCAGTACCCGGACGCGGCGCAGGCCGTGGAGCAGTACCGGACCAATCCGCAGATGCGTCGCCAGATGGAAGCGGCCGTATTGGAGGATCAGGTGGTGGACTGGCTGCTGGAACGCGCTCGCGTGACGGACAAAGAGTCTTCGTTCAAGGAGCTCATGAATTTCGGCGCGTAGCCCAAGTCATCGAAATGCACCGCCGGATGGCCGGGTGGTCCGCAGACCCGCGTGTGACGTAATCTCTCAACGGCTTCTCACTAATTGCATGTCAACCATGATGAATCTCGTTCCGATGGTCGTCGAGCAGACTGCTCGCGGCGAACGTGCGTACGACATTTACTCGCGGCTCCTCAAGGAGCGCGTGATCTTCATCGTCGGCCAGGTCGAAGATCACATGGCGAACCTGGTGGTCGCGCAGCTGTTGTTCCTGGAGTCGGAAAATCCGGACAAGGACATCGCGCTGTACATCAACTCCCCCGGCGGCTCCGTCAGCGCCGGTCTGTCGATCTATGACACGATGCAATTCATCAAGCCGGACGTGAGCACGATGTGCGTGGGCCAGGCCGCGAGCATGGGCGCGATCCTGCTGGCGGGCGGCACCAAAGGTAAGCGCTACGCGCTGCCGCACTCGCGCATGATGATTCACCAGCCGCTCGAGGCCGACCAGGCCGAGGCGTCGGACATCGACATCCACGCGCGCGAAGTCCTCGAAACTCGCGACCGCCTGAATCGGATTCTGTCGAAGCACACCGGCCAGACGGTCGAGAAAATCGGCCGGGACACCGAGCGCGACAACTTCATGGGCGGCGATGCAGCCGTGTCCTACGGACTGATCGACCGCGTGATGGAGCGGCGCGGCGAGGCGACGACTCCTCCTGCTAAGTAACTCAGCAACATCAGGTTTTCCCGTAGCTGTCGGCCTGAGTTACAGGCCGGGCGGGGCGTCTTTGCAGGCTGGTGGCACCGCATGCTATATACCCCCGCAACGCTCCCAATCCCTTGCGCCGCGCACGCAAATGACTGGTCTGCGCTGACCTGTTGAGGATCATCCATGTCAGACGATTCACGCGGTAAACACGACGACGGCAAGCTGCTGTACTGCTCCTTCTGCGGCAAGAGCCAGCACGAAGTACGCAAGCTCATCGCCGGTCCGTCCGTGTTTGTCTGCGACGAGTGCGTAGAGCTCTGCAACGACATCATTCGCGAAGAGCTGGAAGAGCGCGCCGAGCGCACCCGCGACAAGCTGCCGCGGCCGCACGAGATCAAGAAGGTGCTCGATGAGTACGTGATCGGGCAGCAGCGCGCGAAGAAGGTGCTGTCGGTTGCCGTCTACAACCACTACAAGCGCCTGCAGACCAAGACCGGCGAGCAACGCTCGAAGGACGAAGTCGAGCTCGCGAAGAGCAACATCCTTCTCATCGGCCCGACCGGTTGCGGCAAGACGCTGCTCGCCGAGACGCTGGCGCGTCTGTTGAACGTACCGTTCACGATCGCCGACGCAACGACGCTCACCGAAGCGGGCTACGTCGGCGAGGACGTCGAGAACATCATTCAGAAGCTGCTGCAGAAGTGCGACTACGACGTCGAGAAGGCGCAGACGGGTATCGTCTACATCGACGAGATCGACAAGATCTCGCGCAAGTCGGACAACCCCTCGATCACGCGCGACGTTTCGGGCGAGGGCGTGCAGCAGGCGCTGCTGAAGCTGATCGAAGGCACGATTGCCTCGGTGCCGCCGCAGGGCGGCCGCAAGCATCCGCAGCAGGAATTCCTGCAGGTCGACACGACCAACATCCTGTTCATCTGCGGTGGTGCATTCGCGGGCCTCGAGAAGATCATCCTGAATCGCACGCAGAAGACCGGCATCGGCTTTACTGCGGACGTGCGCCAGGTGAACGACCGCCCGCACGGCAGCGACGTGTTCCACGACGTCGAGCCGGAAGACCTGATCAAGTACGGCCTGATTCCGGAATTCGTCGGCCGCCTGCCGGTGGTCGCGACGCTGGACGAGCTCGACGAGGCGGCGCTGGTTTCGATCCTTCTCGAGCCGAAGAACGCGCTCAGCAAACAGTATCGCAAGCTGTTCGACATGGAAGGCGTCGAGCTGGAGTTCCGCCAGGACGCGCTCAAGGCCGTCGCGAAGAAGGCGATGCAGCGCAAGACCGGCGCGCGCGGACTGCGCACGATCCTCGAGAACGTGTTGCTCGAAACGATGTACGAGCTGCCCTCGCTGCGCAACGTGCAGAAAGTCGTGGTCGACGAGCAGGTGATTCTCGGCGAGAGCAAGCCCTACGTTCTGTATGGCACCCCCGACGACGCGCGGCTCGCTGCAGTGGAAGAGCGCCGTCCGACAGGAAGCGATCATCACTGAGCAAATCTTGCACCGCTCCAATGAAGCAGGGCGCCCGTGCGGCGCCCTTCTTCTTTGTGGCAATGAGTGCAACCCTGAATTCGCAGGAATCGGCGAAAGCCGCAGCAAACTCCGTGCCTTCGCCGCTGGCAGCGTCGCGCCGCTTCCGTTATGTTTCCAGTCAACCTCGCATTAGGAATTCCGCGTGAGCACCGACGACACTCCCGAAACCGAAAGCAACGTGCCTGCCGCACTGCCGGTGCTGCCGCTACGCGACGTGGTCGTGTATCCGCACATGGTCATCCCGCTGTTCGTCGGCCGCGAGAAATCGATCCTCGCGCTCGACCAGGCGATGCGCTCCGGCAAGCAGATCCTGCTGGTTGCGCAGAAACAGGCGGACGTCGATGACCCGGGTGCGCAGGATCTCTACCGTCTCGGCACGATCGCGACGATCCTGCAGCTGCTGAAGCTGCCGGACGGCACGGTCAAGGTGCTGGTCGAAGGCGCCGAGCGCGCCAAGATCGAGAAGCTGCACACCGGCCAGTACTTCTCTGCAGAAGTGTCGCCCTTCAAGGATGTCGAGCAGTACGACGAGCGCGAGATGGACGTGCTCGCGCGCTCTGTCACCTCGCAGTTCGAGCAGTACGTGAAGCTCAACCGCAAGGTGCCGCCGGAAGTACTCACTGCGCTTGCGGGTATCGAGCAGCCGGGCCGGCTCGCCGACAACGTCGCCGCGCACATGTCTCTCAAGCTCGACGCCAAGCAGAAGGTCCTGGAGATCCAGGACGTGCGCAAGCGGCTCGAGCACATCCTCGCCCTGATCGAGGGCGAGATGGACGTGCTGCAGATCGAAAAGCGCATCCGCGGGCGCGTCAAGCAGCAGATGGAGAAGAGCCAGCGCGAGTACTACCTCAACGAGCAGATGAAGGCGATCCAGAAGGAGCTGGGCGAGATCGAGGACGCGCCGAACGAGCTCGCCGAGCTGGAGCAGCGCATCCAGAAGGCCGGCATGCCGAAGGAAGCGCGCGACAAGGCGATGAGCGAGCTGAACAAGCTCAAGCTGATGTCGCCGATGTCAGCCGAGGCTACCGTGGTGCGCAACTACGTCGACTGGCTGGTCAAGTGCCCGTGGAAGAAGAAGACCAAGGTGCACACCGACGTGGTCGTCGCCGAGAAGGTGCTCGACGAAGATCACTACGGTCTGGAAAAGGTGAAAGAGCGCATCGTCGAGTACCTCGCGGTCCAGCAGCGTGTGAAGACGCTGAAGGGCCCGATCCTGTGCCTGGTCGGTCCGCCGGGCGTCGGCAAGACTTCACTCGGCCAGTCGATCGCGCGCGCGACCAACCGCAAGTTCGTACGCATGTCGCTCGGCGGCGTGCGCGACGAGGCTGAGATTCGCGGCCACCGCCGCACCTACATCGGCTCGATGCCGGGCAAGATCATCCAGAACATGGTCAAGACCGGCTTCCACAATCCGCTGTTCCTGCTCGACGAAGTCGACAAGATGGCGATGGATTTCCGCGGCGACCCGTCTTCGGCGCTGCTCGAAGTGCTCGACCCGGAGCAGAACTCGACGTTCAACGACCATTACCTGGAAGTGGACTTCGATCTGTCCGAAGTGATGTTCGTGTGCACGGCGAACAGCCTGAACATTCCGGCGCCGCTCCTCGACCGCATGGAAGTGATCCGCCTGCCCGGCTACACCGAGGACGAGAAGAGCGCGATCGCGCAGCGTTACCTCGTGCCGAAGCAGATGAAGCAGAACGGCCTGAAGGATGACGAGCTGAAAGTTTCCGAGAACACGCTGCTCGACATCATCCGCTACTACACCCGCGAAGCCGGCGTGCGCAATCTCGAGCGCGAGATCTCCAAGATCTGCCGCAAGTCGGTCAAGCAGCTGCTGGCGAAGCCCGACACCAAAGCGATCAACGTCTCGCCGCGCAACTTGAGCAAGTATCTCGGCGTGCGCCGCTTCCGTTACGGCCGCGCGGAGGAGCAGGACCACATCGGGCAGGTCACCGGGCTCGCGTGGACCGAAGTCGGCGGCGAGCTGCTGACGATCGAAGCCGCGGTCGTGGCGGGCAAGGGCAAGCTCACGCACACCGGCCAGCTCGGCGAAGTGATGCAGGAGTCGATCCAGGCTGCGATGACCGTCGTCCGCAGCCGCGCGGTGGTGCTCGGCCTCGATCCCGATTTCTATCAGAAGGCCGATGTGCACATTCACGTGCCGGAGGGCGCAACGCCGAAAGACGGCCCGAGCGCTGGCATCGGCATGTGCACGGCGCTGGTCTCGGCGCTGACCAAAGTGCCGGTGCGTTCGGACGTGGCGATGACCGGCGAGATCACGCTGCGCGGGCAGGTGCTGCCGATCGGCGGACTGAAGGAAAAGCTGCTCGCTGCGCATCGCGGCGGCATCCGCATGGTGCTCATCCCGGACGACAACACCAAGGATCTCGCGGAGATTCCGCAGAACATCAAAGAGAGCCTCGAGATCAAGCCGGTGAAGTGGATCGACGAGGTGTTGCAGGTGGCGCTACGCCACATGCCGGCGACGATCCCGGCCGCTTCCGACGCGTCGCGCAGCAACGACAAGCCGCGTACACGCAGGGTCGCGAAGCGCGCCAGCAAGCAGGTCAGAGCGCACTGAAAAGCAGCGGATGGCGACCAACGTCGCTATCCGCTCTGCGCTGCTTCTGCTATAACGCGCGCCCCAACAAGAAGGACGCCGACATGAACAAAGCCGAGCTGATCGAAGCGGTGAGCACGCAGACGAGCTTGCAGAAGGCAGACGCCACGCGCGCCGTGGATGCCGTGTTCGATTCGATTACGTCGGCGCTCAAGTCGGGCGACACGGTCGCGCTGCTCGGGTTCGGCACTTTCGTCGTCAAAGCGCGCGCCGCACGTGCCGGACGCAATCCGCGCACCAACGAAACGATCCAGATTCCGGCCAGCAAAGTGCCGGGCTTCAAAGCTGGCAAGGCCTTGAAGGATGCTGTAAATTAGCGCGCCTTCGACGGCGCCCACCCTGCGGGGGCAGGTCGCAATCCTCGGATAGGGTGCTTAGCTCAGCGGTAGAGCGTCGCCCTTACAAGGCGAATGTCGGGGGTTCGATCCCCTCAGCACCCACCACGCCTTTCGGTGTGGAACATGCGGTGCCGAACGTCGAAACAGTTCCAGCGCGGAGCGGTAGTTCAGCTGGTTAGAATACCGGCCTGTCACGCCGGGGGTCGCGGGTTCGAGTCCCGTCCGCTCCGCCATTTCTTCACCTCACCGATACCGAACATTCCGAGCAGGAACAGCGACAGCGTGCCGGGCTCCGGCACGGGCACGGCGGCGCTGATCGTGAACGAGCTGATCGTGAAGTTCGTGTTGACGTCGCTCGTGAGGAAGCACAGGTCGTTCGTGCAGGTTTCCGTTTCCTGCTGGAACGAACCGAAGACCTGACGCAGCGGAATGTTCAGCAGGTCGAGCGGCTCGAAGGGATTGCTGAGGTCGACGAGTCCCAGCTGATTGTCCGGATCGAACCAGCTGAAGCTGAGCGAGCGCCCATCGAACGCGCCATTCAACGGTTCAGCGAAAATCCGCGGGAAGTTGGTCGAGCGGTGACCTACCCCGACCGAGTCGGGAGTGAGAGACGAGCAGCCCTCGCCGCACGGCGTCGGCCCGCTCGAATCGAGAATCTGCAGCGATCCGGAATCGTTGTCGTAGGCACCGACGTCGATGGCAGTGCCGCCGATAGTCAGCGTGCTCGAGAACAACCCGCCATTGGTGGGCTGGAAGAAAAACAGGAACGTGCCGAAATCGACGGTGAACGTGTCTCGCAGCAGCCCTTCGGTCTCGACAACGATCGCGCCGCCAACGTCCTCGCCGTCGTGCGAGTGATCGTAGGTTGCGTTGCCAAACTCGTCGAACAGGATCGTTTCCCGCACGGTCCCGGTGAAGGCGAAAGTGAGCGGGATGGCCTGGGCGGAGCCCGCGCCGAGTGCGAGTGCCATGACCACGGCCGTGTGTGCAAGGAGTCGCTGAGCCCTCTTCATGAGGATCCCCTTCTTAGACGTCTTGTTGGATGTTCTTCGATCCGTCGTCCCTTACCCGACGCGTGGCAGTTTATGTCCAAGCAGTTCCGGCGTTGCGGCAAAGTGACATAACCGTCGACGATTTGTAGACTACGCGCCCTCTTTCCGGACTCGATTCCGACCGCATGCTGCAGACCATCCGCGACAAGATCTCGGGCCTCGTGGCCACGGTGTTTCTCGGGGCGATCGCGCTCGTGTTCATCTTCTGGGGCGCCCACGGCCTGGTCGATTTCAACGTCGGCCCGAAGACCTACGCTGCCAAGGTCGACGGCGAGCCCATTCCCACGGAGCTCGTACGGCGTGCGTGGCAGCAGCGGCAGTCGCAGCTCCAACAGATGCTGCGCAACGAGCTGCCGCCCGAGATGGTCAAGTCGCAGCAGGAAACGTTGCTCAATCAGTTCGTGCAGGAGTCGCTGCTGAAGCAACGCGCCGAGCGCTACGGCTACCGCATCAGCGACCAGGAGCTGGCGCAGCGCGTGATGGAAATGCCGCAGTTCCAGGTCGAAGGTAAATTCTCCAAGGATCGCTACAACGCGCTGGTGCGCAACACCGGGCTGACGGAGACGCAGTTCGAGGCGGAGATGCAGAACAGCCTGCTCATCGACCAGCTGCGCAACGCCGTGGTCGAGTCCGCGTTCGTCGCGCCGTACGAGCTCGATCGCCGCTACGCGATGGAGCGGCAGGAGCGCGAGATCGATTACGCGCTGATCGCGGCCTCGTCGTTCGAAGCGAGCACCTCGATCAGCGACGAGCAGGTGAAGAAGTGGTACGAGGACAACCAGGACAAGTACCTGCTGCCGGAGACGGTGAATCTGCAATACGTCGAGCTGACGCGCGAGCGGGCCGAGAGCAGCATCGAGGTTACCGAGCAGGGGCTGAAGGACTACTACGAGCAGGTCAAGGATCGCTTCACGTCGCAGGAGCGGCGTCATGGCCGGCATATCCTGATCACCGTCGGCGACGGCGTGGATGACGCAGCCGCGCGCAAGAAGGCGGAAGAGCTCACGGCCAAGGCGAAGGGCGGCGCGGATTTCGCGCAGCTGGCGAAAGAGAATTCCAAGGACCCGGGCTCGGCGCAGCAGGGCGGCGATCTCGGCTGGGCGCAGCGCGGGATGTTCGTCGGACCGTTCGAGGACGCGTTGTTCGCCATGTCGGTGGGCGAGATCCGCGGCCCGGTGAAGAGCGACTTCGGCTATCACGTGCTGCAGCTCCAGGAAGTCGAGCCGGGCCACGTCAAGACGTTCGAGGAAGCGCGCGCCGAAGTCGAAGCGGACTACCGCAAGGACCGTGCGCAGAACATTTTCTACGACGAATCGCAGAAGCTCGCGGACCAGGCGTTCGCCGCGTTGACGGAGCTCGATTCCGTCGCGAAGACGCTGAATCTGCCGGTGAAGACGGTGACCGGTTTCACGCGCGAGGGTGGCGGCGAATTCGGCGAGGAGCCCGCCGTGATCGAAGCAGCGTTCAGCGACGACGTGCTGGAGCGTCGGCAGAACAGCCCGCTGGTGACAGTCGGCGAGGATCGCGCACTGGTGTTGCGAGTGACCGATCACAAGGCTGCCGAGCCGCGGCCGTTCGAAAGCGTCAGCGCGCAGATTCGCGAGCAGCTGAAGACGCAGCGCATGCGCGAAGCAGCGGCAGCGCAGGGCGCCTTTGCGATGGCGCGCCTGCAGAAGGGCGAGACGTGGGCCGGCGTAACGAGTGCTCTGAAGCTCAATGCGGTAGGCAAGCGCTTCATGTCACGCCAGGACGGCGTCACGCCTCAAGCGATCCTGCGCTCCGCGTTCAATGCGCCGAACAACGAGATTTCCGAGGCGAAGCCGTACTTCGGCGGAGTGACGACGGATGACGGCAACTATGCCGTGTACGCCGTGGTGCAGGTTCGCAACGCGGATCCGTCGAAGGAAGCGGCCAACGAGAAAACTGCGCGCAAGCGCCGCGCGGAAATGCAGCACGGCCAGGGCGAATTCTCCGCGTACCTCGACGAAGCCGAGCGCACGACGAAGATCGTCAAGAACGAAAAATTATTCGAGTAGGTCGGCGGCCTATTCGCCTTCGTTGAACGACATGCCGACGCTGCTGAAGCCGCCGTCGACGTAGATCACTTCGCCGGTGATGCCGGCGGCGAGGTCGGAGCACAGGAATGCAGCCGCGTTGCCGACGTCCTCGATAGTGACGTTGCGGCGCAGAGGCGCGACTCCCGCCACGTGACCAAGCATCTTGCGGAAGCCGGCGATGCCGGCGGCTGCGAGCGTCTTGATCGGGCCCGCTGAGATCGCATTGACGCGGATGCCCTTCGGCCCGAGATCCGCAGCCAGGAAACGCACGCTGGCTTCGAGGCTCGCCTTGGCGACACCCATGACGTTGTAGTTCGGTACCGAGCGCACGGCGCCCAGATACGTCAGCGTCAGCAATGCGCCGGCGCGGCCGCGCAACATCGGTTCGGCTGCCTTGGCGAGCGCAGTGAGGCTGTAGCTGGAGATGTCGTGCGCAATGCGGAAGTTCTCGCGCGTCGTGGACTCGACGAAGCCGCCGCGAATCGCGTCGCTGGGAGCAAACGCCACCGCGTGCACCACGACGTCGAGCGCGTCCCACTTCTTACCGAGCGTTGCGAAGGCTGCTGCGATGCTCTCGTCGCTCGCGACGTCCATCTCGAACACGCCGCCCGCGCCGAACTCCGCGGCCATCGCTTCGACGCGATCCTTGAAGCGCTCCTGATAGCTGAAGGCGAGCTCGGCGCCTTCGCGGTGCATCGCCTGAGCGATGCCGTACGCGATCGAGCGCTCGGTCGCGAGGCCGACGATCAGGACGCGTTTGCCGGCGAGAAATCCCATGGGCTGCTCCGCAGGTGGACCAGCCGCAAGTGTATCGCAAGCGCACTTGCGATCAGATTCCGGCGCGCTGATCGTCGGCGACGTACATGACCAGGCGCTGGCCCGGCTTGATCACGCTGCGCGAGTTGAGGTCGTTCCAGCCGAGCAGGTCGGACAGGCGAATGCGGAACTTGGTAGCGATCCGCGACAGCGTGTCGCCGCGCCGCACGACGTAGGTGGTCGAGCGAGTCTCCACTGCACTCGTGTCGGTCGAGGCGAGCGTCGTCGTGCCGGGAATCTGCAGCACCTGGCCGACCGCGAGCGTGTCGCCACTCGAGAGGCTGTTGCTGCTGGCGATGCTCTCCATGGTCACGCCGTGCGAGCGTGCGATGCTCCACAGCGTGTCGCCGCGACGCACGATGTGCTTGTCGGAAGTGTTGCGCGGCTCGCGAGCTGCGATCAACGTCGTGCTCGTGGCGGCGCCCATGCCCGTCGGCGCCGCGGTGATCAGCAGATCCTGCCCGGGACGAATCAGCGTGCCGCGAATCTTGTTCGAGGTCTTGATCGCTGCGATCGACACGCCGTACTTGTCGGCGATGCCGCCGAGAGTGTCGCCCTTTCTGACGTGGTGATAGACGACGCGCACGCGCTTATCGGGCGGCAGCGCGGCGACTGCTTCGGCGAAGCGCGTCTGACGATCCACCGGCACCAGCAGCTGATGCGGACCATCCGGATCCGTGACCCAGTGGTTGAAGGCGGGATTCAGCGCGAGCAGCTCTTCCGGCGCCAGCTCCGCCAGCTCGGCGGCGACGTGCAGGTCGATCTGCCCGCCGACGTCGATCGGCGCGAAGTACGGCTCATCCGGGATCGGCGCGAATTCCAGGCCGTGCGTGGCTGGATCGTTGACGATGCGGCGCATCGCCAGCAGCTTCGGCACATACGCACGCGTCTCGCGCGGCAGCTTCAAGCTGAAGAAGTCCGTCGGCTTGCCGGCTTTGCGATTGCGCTTCACGGCGCGCGCGATGTTCGCTTCGCCGCAGTTGTACGCCGCGACCGCGAGCAGCCAATCGCCTTCGAACTCTTCCGACAGGAACTCCAGATAATCCAGCGCGGCAGTCGTCGCGGCGACCACGTCGCGTCGACCGTCGTAGTACCAGTTCTGCTTCAGATCGTAGCGGCGGCCCGTGCCCGGGATGAATTGCCAGAGGCCGGACGCGCGCGCCCGCGAGTACGCGACGGGATTGAACGCGCTCTCGACGACCGGCAGCAGCGCGAGCTCGAGCGGCATCTTGCGCGCCTCGATCTCGTTGACGATGTGGTACAGGTAGCGCTCGCCGCGCTTGAAGGTGCGGTCGAGATACGTAGGGTGACTTGCGAACCAGCGCACTTCGCGCTCGACGGCTGCGTGGTCGACGTCCTCGAGCACGAACCCGGCGCGCATGCGCTCGAACAAGTCGCCCGCGGAGGGCGCCGCGACCGTGCCGCCGATGCCGCTGACCAGCGGTGGGCTCGACTCGGTCTGCGCATCGAGGGTCTCGATTGCCTCTTCGATCTGCTCGGGGCCGGAGACGCCGATGTCGGCTTCGTCCAGTTTAGTGACTGCGGGGTCGAGCTCGACTGCCTCCAGACTGTCTTCGTCCAGTTGCTCCTGGTCGAGCTGTTGCTGGCTCAGCTGTTCCGGGTCGTCGGCTTCGGGGACTGTCGCGACGTGGCTGCAACCAGCAGCGATGACGGCAATGGCTGCAAAAATTGCATACAGCCCTGCCCGGGTGCTCCACGTTTCGACCATTGACCCCTCCAACCCAATGCGAGTCGGGTCTCCCGACTCACTGAAATTTCCTACGCAATGCCGCGGTTCCCGCCGACCGGCTCAGGCCCGGAAGCCATCCTTCCATTGGCGGATGACTGCGAAAACTTCTGTGCTGTTCTGTAACCTGCGGCCCGCCTTCGCTTCCGCGGCCTGTTTCACAGTCTGCTGCTCGCACCGCAGGAACGGATTCACATTCCTCTCACGCCTTATGCTGGATGGCAGCGTCGCCTCATCCCGCGCGCGTTTCGTGCTGCATTCTTCCAGGTAGCGCACGGCTTCCGCATTTCCCGGCTCGACCGCGAGCTCGAACTTCAGGTTGCTGACCGTGTACTCGTGGCCGCAGTAGACCAGTGTCTCGGCCGGCAACTGGGCGAGTTTGGCCAGCGAGCCGGCCATTTGTTCCGCTGTCCCCTCGAACAGGCGGCCGCAGCCGGCGCTGAACAGCGTGTCGCCGCTGAACACGGCGCCATGTCCGACATAAGCAATGTGGCCGGCCGTGTGGCCCGGGATGTCGAGCACCGTGAATTCCAGGCCCAATGCTTCGAGCACCACGTGGTCGCCTTGGCGCAGGCGCTGCGGCTCGCCCGGCAAGCGCTCGCTGCCCGGCCCGAACAGCGGGACGCGTCTGTTCTGCAGCAGGCTGGCGACGCCGCCGACGTGATCCGCGTGGTGATGCGTGAGCAGGATGCCGGCGAGGGTGAGATTTTTCTCGGCCAGGGCGCGCTCGACTGGGGCGGCGTCACCTGGGTCGACCGCGACCACCTGCCGGGCGTCACGTGGGGCGTGGATCAGCCAGATGTAGTTGTCGGCAAATGCCCGAACTGGCGTGACCTGCAACATCTTTTTTTCGAGCCGCCGTGAGCGTAACGAGGCCGTATTAAACATGCGGCGGGTCCACAGCAGCAAGCGTCCAAGTTGTCGGCAATGAGTGTCACTCGGCGGTATCCTTCGGCAATGACCGACGATCACGGCCCGGACCTGCAATCGTGGCTGCGCGGCGCGCTCGGCCAGCGTGTGTACACGCTGGAGCGGAAAATCGCGGCCGAGGCGCTCGCCCAGGTGTTCGGCTGGCAGCTGCTGCAGATCGGACTATGGGGCGATGACGACGGCCTGCTTGCCGAGGGCCGGACGCAACGCAAGGCCGTGCTCGCGTGGCACGGCTCGCGGCCTGGCGACCGGCCCGCCGCGATCCGCTCGCGCACCGACGCGCTGGCGATCGCTTCGGACTCGGTCGACGCCGTGGTCCTGCCGCACACGCTCGAATACGAGCCGGAGCCGCACGAGATCCTGCGCGAGGTCGGCCGCATCATGTCCGCCGAGGGTCACCTCATCGTGCTCGGCTTCCGGCCGCTGTCGAGCTGGGGTCTGCGCCATCTGTTCGCGAAGGACGGCTTTCCGCCGGGGCTCGAGCGGATGATCGGCGAAGGCCGGCTGCGCGACTGGCTCAAGCTCCTCGGCTTCGAGATCGTCGACGCGCGCCGTTATCTGTTCACGCTGCCGTGGGGATCGAGCGCGCCCGCGTCGCGGAGTTTCTTCGAGCGCGCCGGCCAGCGCGTGTGGCCGCTGTTCGCGGGCGGCTATCTGCTCAAAGCGCGCAAGCGCGTCTACACGCTTACGCCGGTGCGGCCGCGCTGGCGGCTGCGGCCGAAGGTCGTCGGCGGACTCATCGAACCGACGACGCGCGGCAGCGGATGAAGAAGCCGACCCCGGTCGAGATCTACACGGACGGCGCGTGTCGCGGCAATCCCGGTCCGGGAGGCTGGGGCGCGGTGCTGAGCTCCGGCGAGCACGTGAAAGAGTTGCGCGGCGCCGAGCCGCAGACCACCAACAATCGCATGGAGCTCACGGCGGCGATTCGCGCGCTCGCCGCGTTGAAGCGGCCGTGCTCGGTCGCCCTCTACACCGATTCTCAGTACGTGCGCAAAGGCATCACCGAGTGGCTGCCGCAGTGGAAGGCGCGCGATTGGCGCACTGCCGACAAGAAGCCGGTGAAAAATGTCGATCTGTGGCAGAGCCTGGAGCGCGAGATCGAGCGGCATCGCATCGAGTGGCACTGGGTGAAGGGCCACGCGGGCGTGCCCGGCAACGAGCGCGCGGATCGACTTGCCAATGAGGCGATCGATGAAATGCTCGAGGAGCAGCGGGCGGCGGAGGGCGGATAGCGGACGGTCGGAACTGCGCTTATGATTCGCGTCGCCAATGGATTTCATCGACCTCAAGACTCAATACCAGCGCGTCCGCGAAAGCATGAGCCGCCGCATGCAGGCGGTGCTGGATCACGGACAGTTCATTCTCGGCGCCGAATGCCTCGAGCTGGAGCGCAAGCTCGCCGAGTACGTCGGCGTCAAGCACTGCATCGGCGCTTCCAGCGGCACCGACACGCTGCTGATTGCGCTGCTGGCGTACGGCATCGGTCGCGGCGACGAGGTGATCACCTCGCCGTTCACGTTCATCGCGACGGGCGAGATGATCGCGCTCGCCGGGGCGAAGCCGGTCTTCGTCGATATCGACGCGCGCACCTACAACCTCGATCCGCGCCTGCTCGAAGCTGCCATCACTCCGCGCACCAAGGCGATCATGCCGGTGTCGCTGTACGGACAGGTCGGCGACATGGATGGCATCAATGCCATCGCCCGCAAGCATCGCCTGCCGGTCATCGAAGATGCAGCACAGAGCTTCGGCGCGAAGTATCGCGGCAAGCGCTCGTGCGCTCTGTCCGAAGTCGGCTCGACCTCGTTCTTTCCCTCGAAACCGCTGGGCGCCTACGGCGACGGCGGCGCGCTGTTCACCGATGACGATGCGCTCGCCAAGACGATGCGCGAGATCCGGGTGCACGGCCAGGACCGGCGCTATCACCATCCGCGGCTCGGCATCAACGGCCGGCTGGATACGCTGCAGGCCGCAGTGCTGCTCGCCAAGATGGAAATCTTCGAGGAAGAGGTCGAGGCCCGCATGCGTATCGGCGCGCGCTACAGCGAGATGATCGCGCAGGCCTTCAACGATCAGCCGGATCCTGCACGGCGGGTGACGACGCCGTTGCTCGCGCCGGGCTGCACCAGCGTGTACGCGCAGTACACGATCGAAGTCGCGAACCGCGAGAAGGTCGAGCAGTCGCTCAAGACGCAGGGCATCCCGACGGCAGTGCATTACCCGGTGCCGTTGCACCTGCAGCCCGTGTTCGCCGAGCTCGGGTTCGGCGCCGGTGCGTTCCCGGTGGCGGAGGCGGCGGGCCGGCGCGTGCTGAGCCTGCCGATGCATCCGTATCTGACCGAAGCGCAGCAGACCCGCGTCGTGCAAGCACTGCGCGCGGCGGTCTGAGCGGCGCATGCGCCAGGTCGTCCTCGACACCGAAACCACTGGGCTGGAGCCGGAGCAGGGACATCGCGTCATCGAGATCGGCTGCGTCGAGCTGGTGAATCGCCGCAAGACCGGCCGCAAGTTTCATCGCTACCTGCGTCCCGACCGGCTGATCGACCGCGCCGCGCAGCACGTGCACGGCATCACCGACGAATTCCTCGCGCAGCAGCCGCGCTTTGCCGAAGTGGTCGATGAGCTGATCGAGTTCATCAGCGGCGCGGAGCTGGTGATTCACAACGCGGCGTTCGACATCGCTTTCCTCGACGCGGAGCTGCAGCGGCTGCCGGGTCCTGCGCGCCGCATGAGCGCGCTCTGCACCGTGATCGACACGTTGCCGCTGGCGCGACAGATGCACCCCGGCCAGCGCAACAGCCTCGATGCGCTGTGCAAGCGCTACGAAATCGACAACTCGCATCGCGAGCTGCACGGCGCGCTGCTCGACGCGCAGATCCTGCTCGATGTCTATCTGGCCATGACCGGTGGCCAGACGGCCCTGATCCTCGGCGAGGTCACGGAGATCAACGTCAGTGTTTCGCACGAGCCGGCGACGGCTGCTCGACCGCGCGGCGTGCTGCGCGTCGTGCGTGCGAGCGATGACGAGCTGGTGGCGCACGAGCGCATCCTGGCTGCGATCGACAAGATCAGCGGCGGCAAGACGGTGTGGAGGAAGGAAGCGGTCAGCGGTCCACGATTCGTCGACAGTGGAGAAATGCGCGAACACGCGCTAGTGCCCGTTCCTGCGTAGCGGATCGCCATGCCGCTCGCGCAAGCCTTCGCCCGCAACTTCCTCGGTCACGCGCCCGACTGGTACAAGCTGACGATCGTCGCCTTCCTGGTCGTCAATCCGCTCGTCATGTTTTTCGGCGGCGAGCACGGCCCGGTGGTCGCGGGCTGGCTGCTGCTGATCGAGTTCATCTTCACGCTCGCGATGGCGCTGCGCTGCTATCCGCTGCAGCCCGGCGGCTTGCTGGCAGTCGAAGGGGTGTTGATCGGACTGACGACCCCGGCCTCCGTCTACAACGAAACGATTGCCGCGGTGCCGGTGATCCTGCTGCTCGTCTTCATGGTCGCGGGAATCTATTTCCTGCGCGAGCTGCTGCTGTTCACCTTCACGAAAATCCTGCTCGGCATCGGCTCGCGCACCGTGCTGGCGCTGATCTTCTGCCTGACTTCCGCCGCGCTGTCCGCGTTTCTCGATGCGCTGACCGTGGTCGCCGTGCTCATCACGATGGGCGCCGGCTTCTACCAGGTGTTCCATCGCTTCGCTTCGGGCAAGCAATACGATGCCGAGCACGACGTCGGTCGCGACGAAGAGGTGCAAGAGCTGCACCGCTCGGATCTCGATGCGTTTCGCGCGTTTCTGCGCGGCCTGATGATGCATGCGGCCGTCGGCACCGCGCTCGGCGGCGTCATGACGCAGGTCGGCGAGCCGCAAAATCTGCTTATCGCGAAGCACGCCGGCTGGGCGTTCGGCGAGTTCTTCCTGCACATGGCGCCGGTGTCGCTGCCGGTGCTGGCCGTGGGCCTGGTGACGTGCGTGCTCGTCGAGCAGCTGCGTTGGTTCGGCTACGGCTCGAGCTTGCCGGCCAGCGTGCGACAAGTGCTTGCCGACTACGATCGCGAGCAGAGCCGCAATCGCACCCCGCGCGAAGTCGCAGTGTTGATCGCGCAAGCGTTCGCCGGCGTCATCCTGATCCTCGCGCTGGGACTGCACGTCGCGGAAGTCGGCATCATCGGCCTGCTCGTGATCGTGCTGGCGACGTCGCTCGCCGGCGTGACCGAGGAGCAGCGCCTGGGCAAGGCGTTCGAGTCGGCGCTGCCGTTCACGGCCCTGCTGATCGTATTCTTCGCGATCGTTGCAGTGCTGCGCGACCAGCATTTGTTCGAACCGGTCGTCACGGCGGTGTTGCAGTTGCAAGGGCGCGCGCAGATCGCGATGTTCTATCTCGCCAACGCCGCGCTCTCGGTCATCAGCGACAACGTGTTCGTCGCCACGATCTACATCACAGAAGTGAAGGCCGCGTTGCTCGAGGGCACGATCACGCGCGAACAGTTCGATACGCTCGCGATCGCGATCAACACCGGCACGAACATTCCGAGCGTCGCGACCCCGAACGGCCAGGCCGCGTTCCTGTTCCTGCTGACCTCGGCCCTGGCGCCGCTGATCCGCCTTTCGTACGGCCGCATGCTGTGGATGGCGCTGCCCTATACGGTGACGATGACGCTGACTGGCCTTTGGGCCGTAGCGCGCCTGATATAGGACTTATGTCTCTGTTTCGGGCGGTATTTTGTGGCATTCTTCGCCGCCAATAACTCTTCGCCCCACCATCGGTTGCCCATGTCCCAATTCAGCCTGCGCAATTGCAAGATCGGCGTCGTCGGCCTTGGCTATGTCGGCCTGCCGCTCGCCGTAGAGTTCGGCAAGCACTTCCGTACCGTCGGCTTCGACATCAAGACCGCGCGCGTCGCGGAGCTCAAGAAGGGGCATGACAGTACGCTGGAAGTCGAGCCGGGCGAGCTGCGTGCAGCGAAGAGCCTGAGCTATTCGACCGACGTGAAGGACCTGAAGTCCTGCCACGTCTTCATCGTCACGGTGCCGACCCCGATCGACGGCTACAAGCGTCCGGACCTTACGCCGATCGTGCGCGCCAGCGAGCTGCTCGGCGGCGTACTCAAGAAGAACGACATCGTCGTGTTCGAATCCACGGTCTACCCGGGCTGCACCGAAGAAATCGCCGTGCCGATCCTCGAGCGGCTGTCGGGCCTGACGTTCAATCGCGATTTCTTCTGCGGCTACAGCCCGGAGCGCATCAACCCCGGCGACAAGCAGCATCGCCTGACGACGATCAAGAAGATCACCTCGGGCTCGACGCCGGAGGCCGCCGATTTCGTCGACTCGCTGTACGCGAGCATCGTCAAGGCCGGCACGCACAAGGCTTCCAGCATCCGCGTCGCCGAAGCCGCCAAGGTGATCGAGAACACGCAGCGCGACGTCAACATCGCGCTGATCAACGAACTCGCGCTGATCTTCAACCGTCTCGGCATCGACACGGAAGAAGTGCTGGAGGCGGCGGGCACGAAGTGGAACTTCCTGCCGTTCCGTCCCGGCCTGGTCGGCGGCCATTGCATCGGCGTCGATCCGTACTACCTGACGCACAAGGCGCAGGAGATCGGCTATCACCCGGAGATGATCCTCGCGGGCCGGCGCATCAACGACAACATGGCGAACTACGTCGCCGAGCGCGTCGCGCAGCTGATGATCACCAAGCGCATTCACGTCAAGGGCTCGCGCATCCTGATGATGGGCCTGACGTTCAAGGAGAACTGCCCGGACGTCCGCAATTCGAAGGTGGCGGACGTGGTACGCGAGCTGCAGAAGTACGGCGCGAAAGTCGACGTGTACGACCCGTGGGTCGATCACGCCGAGGCGCACCACGAGTACGGCATCAAGCCGATCCGCAAGCTGGCGAAGGGCAAGTACGACGCGGTCGTGCTGGCAGTCGCGCACAAGGAATTCCGCGACATGGGGATCGACGCGATTCGCGGCCTCGGCCGCAAGCCGCACGTGCTGTACGACATCAAGTACGTGTTCGATTCGAGCGACGTGGACGGACGGCTGTAACAGTCAAGAACCCGGAGGCGCACACGCACGCGCGTGGGCGGCCAAGCCGGCTGCCTGCACGCGGCGGATCAGCGCGTCGAGCTCACGGCCGACTTCTGTCACATCAGCGCTCGGACACGCTGTCGCGCCGATCACATCCTGCCCCGCGGCGATCACCAGTCGAGTCTGCAGCTGCGAGAGTGCGCCCCGCGCCGCCTCCAGGCAGTGCACGAAGTCCGCGCGGCGCCCTGCCGCGGCTCCTTCCGCGATGCTGCTCGGTACCGACAGCGCCGCGCGGCGCAGCTCCCGGACGAGGCCCAGCGGCTCGTCGCTGGGCAGGTGCCGCGTCGCCGCGTACACTTTCGCCGCCAGCGCGATCGAGTGCCGCCACGCGGCCAGGTCTTCGTGTCGGGTCGTCATGACCCCTAGGGTGCACTTGAATCGCCAGCCATGAAGCACGCCAAACTGCGAGTTCGAACAGAAAATCCCCTATGAAATTTCTCGTCACCGGCGCAGCCGGCTTCATCGGCTTTCACACGGCGCAACTGCTGCTGGAGCGCGGCGACGAAGTCGTCGGGCTCGACAATCTCAACGACTACTACGACGTCTCGCTGAAGCAAGCGCGCCTGGCGCAGCTGCAGCGGCGCCCGAACTTCCGCTTCGTCAAGCTCGATCTCGCCGACCGGCCGCAGATGAAGGAGCTGTTCGCGCGGGAGAAGTTCACGCGCGCGATTCACCTCGCGGCGCAGGCCGGCGTGCGCTACTCGCTGGAGAATCCGCTCGCTTACGTCGACAGCAACGTCGTCGGTTTCGCCAACGTCCTGGAAGGCTGCCGTCACAACGGCGTCGAGCATCTCGTCTACGCATCGACCAGCTCGGTGTACGGCGCCAACACGAAGATGCCGTTCTCCGTGCATCAGAACGTCGATCATCCGCTGTCGTTCTATGCCGCGACCAAGAAAGCCAACGAGCTGATGGCTCACACCTATGCTTATCTCTACAAGCTGCCGGTGACCGGCTTGCGCTTCTTCACGGTGTACGGGCCGTGGGGCCGGCCGGACATGGCGCTGTTCCTGTTCACGAAAAATATTCTGGCCGGCAAGCCGATCGACGTCTTCAACTACGGCAATCATCGCCGCGACTTCACCTACGTCGATGACATCGCGCAGGGCGTGGTGCGTGCGGCCGATCGCGTCGCGACTGCGAATGCGCAGTGGAACGGCGACGATCCCGATCCGGGCACCAGCAAGGCGCCGTATCGGCTCTACAACATCGGCAACAACCAGCCGGTCGAGCTGATGCGCTACATCGAGTGCATCGAGAGCGCCCTGGGCCGCAAGGCGCAGAAGAACCTGCTGCCGCTGCAGCTCGGCGACGTGCCCGACACCTTCGCCGACATCGACGATCTCGTCCGCGACGTCGGCTATCGGCCGGCCACGCCGGTGGAGGTCGGCGTCGAGCGGTTTGTGCGCTGGTACGTCGATTACTACAAGGCCGGCTGAGCCATGCAACCTCCGCAGTGGCAGGCGCTAGCCGCACACGCGGCGCAAATGCGCCAGCGGCACCTGCGTGAGCTATTCGCAGCCGACCCGCAGCGCTTCGCGAAACTGTCGCGCACCGAGCTGAATCTGCTGTTCGATTTCTCCCGCCAGCTCCTCGACAGCGAAACGCTGCGGTTGCTGGTCGAGCTCGCGCGGGCGCGCAACCTCGACCAGCGCATCGCCGCGATGTTCGCCGGCGAGAAGATCAATACCACCGAGAATCGCGCGGTCCTGCACGTCGCCCTGCGTAATCGCTCGGACCGGCCGATCCTCGTCGACGGTCAGGACGTGATGCCGGAGGTTCGCGCGAGTCTCACCAAGATGCGCAACTTCGTCGAGGGCGTGCACGGCGGACGCGTACACGGCGCCACGGGCAAGACCTTCACCGACATCGTCAACATCGGCATCGGTGGCTCGGACCTCGGCATCGTGATGGCGACCGAGGCGCTCGCGAAATACCGCAATCGCAACCTGCGCCTGCACTGCGTATCGAACATCGACGGCGTGCAGCTCGGCGACGCGCTGGAGAAGGCCGATCCGGCGCGCACGCTGTTCGTCGTGTGCTCGAAGACATTCACGACGCTGGAGACGCTGACGAACGCGAAACTCGCGCGCCAGTGGATCGTCGACCGCTTGGGGGAAGGCGCGCCGGCGCGGCACTTCGCTGCGGTCTCGACCAATGCCAAGGCGATGGATGCGTTCCTGATTCCGCCGCAGAATCGCTTCACGATGTGGGACTGGGTCGGTGGCCGCTATTCGTTGTGGTCGGCCGTCGGCCTGTCAGTCGCGCTAGCGCTCGGTATGGATCAGTTCGAGCTGATGCTGGAAGGCGGCCACGAAATGGATCGGCACTTCGCCAGCGCGCCGTTCGAGCAGAACCTGCCGGTGCTGATGGGCCTGATCGGCGTGTGGAACCGCAGCTTCCTCGGCATGGATTCGCTGGCAGTGCTGCCCTACGACCAGCGGCTGCATCGCTTCCCCGCGTACCTGCAGCAGCTCGAGATGGAGTCGAACGGCAAACGCACGACGCTCGGCGGCGCGCCGCTCGAGTACGACACGGGCGCGGTGCTGTGGGGCGAGCCTGGTTCGAATGCGCAGCATTCGTTCTTCCAGCTGTTGCACCAAGGCACGGCGAACATCGCGCTCGACTTCCTCGCGCCCGTGAACGCTTCGAGTCCGTATCAGGAGCAGCAGAACCTGGCACTCGCCAATTGCTTCGCGCAGGCGCAGGCGTTCGCGTTCGGTCAGACGGAGCAGCAAGTGCGCGCCGACCTGGCTGCGAAGGGCCTGCCCGAGGGCGAGATCGCACGCCTCACTGCGCACAAGGTGCATCCGGGCAATCGGCCGAGCTCGATCGTGCTGTTCCCGCGGCTCGGGCCGAAGACGCTCGGCCGCCTGATCGCGCTGTACGAGCACAAGGTGTTCACGCAGAGCGTGCTCTGGGATATCAACGCGTTCGACCAGTGGGGCGTCGAGCTGGGCAAGAAGCTGGCGGATACGCTGGCGCCCGCACTCGAGGATCCGCAGAAGAACAGCGATCCGGCGCTG
>Ga0268265_10000714_pt1 | contig 32686 bp, 32 predicted proteins | sample KBSSwiS52_FD_190355 | JGI IMG/M metagenome (GOLD analysis project Ga0268265, IMG submission 190355) | Switchgrass rhizosphere microbial communities from Kellogg Biological Station, Michigan, USA - KBS Switchgrass S5-2 (SPAdes) (version 2) | ecosystem: Host-associated > Plants > Roots >...
AGCTACGTCCGGAAGGGAGAAACGCTGAAGGCATCTAAGCGTGAAACCCTCCACAAGATGAGATCTCCCAGGTCGCAAGACCTCTAAAGGCTCCTGGTAGACGACCAGGTTGATAGGCCAGGTGTGAAAGCGCAGTGATGCGTTCAGCTGACTGGTACTAATCCGCCGTGAGGCTTGACCATAATTCCTTTTCAGTGGGTTTGAATTAGAACTACCGTTTGCAGGGTATTCAGTTGTTACTGCGTGTTCTTTGAGATAGTTCGGGACGATCCACAGGGCGATGAGGCGTGGCTGCTAGCTGCGTTCCACCCTGTGGGACCCCGGACACGCTGTCTAGTAAACCGGCTGACGCCGGTTCGCTATCAAGTTTCCCGGTGGTCATAGGGGCAGGGTCACACCCGTTCCCATTCCGAACACGGAAGTTAAGCCTGCCACCGCCGATGGTACTGCATGCGCAGGTGTGTGGGAGAGTAGGTCGCTGCCGGGAGTATTTTTACGGAACGCCGTTAAGGCGTTCCGGTCGACACTGAAGCCCGTTGTGAGTTTCACAACGGGCTTTTTCTTTTCCCACTGCTCGCTCGATGCACGTCATCTACTCGCCTCGTTATCACGTTGATATCGGCCTGCACGTCTTTCCCACCCGCAAATATCAGCTGGTGCATGCGCGGCTCCTCGAGGACCGCGTCATCGCGGCGCAGGACGTGATCGAGCCGCAGGCCGCGGCCTGGGACGATCTCGCACTCGTGCACACGCGCGAATACCTTGCGAAAATCCGCGACGGTACGCTGGCCCAGGACGACATCGCGCAGCTCGAGCTCCCGTGGTCGTCAGAGATGGTCGAAGGCTTCCGCCTGATGGTCGGGGGGACGATTGAGGCCGCGCGCGTGGCGGTGCGTCAGCGCAGTATCGTCGCGCACATCGGTGGTGGCCTTCACCACGCCTTCCCCAATCATGGCGAGGGGTTCTGTCCGTTCAACGACGTCGCCGTCGCGATTCGCGTGCTCCAGCACGATGGCCTTCAGCGCGCGGCGGTGATTGATCTGGACGTCCACCACGGCAACGGCACCGCCTTCATCTTCGAATCGGACCCGGGCGTGTTCACCTTCTCGATGCACCAGCAATACAACTACCCGATGTGGAAGCCGAGAGGATCGCTGGACATTGGTCTGATGGACGGGACTGGCGATGCGGATTACCACCGGCAGCTCGAGGACGCGCTGCCTGTCGTGATGGCATCACATCCCGAGTGCCTGTTCTATCTCGCCGGCGCGGACCCGTACGAAGAGGATCAGCTTGGTGGATTAGGACTGACGCTCGACGGTCTCCGCGCTCGCGATCGCATCGTGATCGATCAGGCGCGAAGTACGGGGTTGCCGATGGTAGTCGTCCTTGCCGGCGGATATGCGCGCAATGTTGATGACACCGTCGCTGCCCACGTCGCAACGATGAAGGAGGCTGCTGCTTAGCGCATTGCCGGCTGCGCGTCGCGTGATACGGCAACCACCTCGGGCCATTCGAACGGCGTCCCCAGTCCGGACCATGGACTCTCGGTCTTGACAGGCGCCTCTTGTCGCTTGGGCCCGAGTGGCTCGCGCGCCGCGAGGATCTGCTCCGCTGCCGCCGCCGAAACCGGACGCGAGAAAAGGTAACCCTGGGCGCGCGTGCATCCGAGGCGCTCGAGTTCCCGCCACTGGACTTCACTCTCGATGCCTTCCGCAACCACGCTCGTGTTCATCGTGCGGCCCAGCGCGAGAATGCTTTCCACGATCGCGGGCCGCTCCGGAAGAAGCAGACTCTTTACGAACGACCGATCGATCTTCAGCGCATCGACTGGCAGCTTGTGCAGGTGGCTCAGCGACGAGTAGCCGGTGCCAAAGTCGTCCAGATAGATCTTTACGCCGAACTCGCGAAGCTCCTGCAGCAGCCGCGCAGCCGCCGTGGGGTTATCCATGAGGGCGGTTTCGGTGATCTCGAGCCGGAGTTCACACGGCTGAAGTCGCGCTTCATGGACGGCCTGCTCCACAAGCATCAGGAAGTTCTGCTGCATCAATTGACGGCTCGACACATTGACCGTGATGCATTCCAACTCTATGTCGGTGTATCGCCGACGCCACTCCGCAAACGTCGTGCACGCCTCCCGCAGTGCCCACGTCCCGATTGGCTCGATCAGTCCCAGTTCCTCCGCAATCGGGATGAATGCGACGGGCGACACCGGGGCACCATCTCTCGTCCAGCGGATGAGCGACTCGAAGCCGACACACATCCCCGAGGCGAGCGACACGATAGGCTGGTAATGAAGTTCGAAGTCGTTGTGCTGGACCGCGCGCCGCAGGTCGCTCTCGAGGCCTAGGCGATCCTGGGCGCGGGCGTGCATGTCCGCGTCGAATACCTCGTGCCTCGCCTTGCCACGCGATTTTGCGTGATACATCGCGATATCCGCGTCGCGCATGATCTCGTCAGGGTCCGCGTATTCAGCGAGGCCGAATGCGATGCCGATGCTGGCGGAGGTAAACACTTCGCGGCCGCCAATTGAAAACGGTGCACTCACCGCATCCTGAATCCGGAACGCGATAGCGTTTGCCTGCTGTGCCTCGGCGAGGTCGTTGAGCAGGATCGCGAATTCGTCGCCGCCGAGTCGCGCGAGCGTGTCGCCCTGGCGGAGACACGTTTCCAGCCGCCGGGAAACCACTCTCAGCAGCTCGTCGCCGACGAGATGTCCGAGGCTGTCGTTGACGATCTTGAACCGGTCGAGATCGAGGTACAAGACCGCGAACCGCGATCGCGGCCGCTGCTTGAATTCCGCGAGTCGACGACCGAGCCCTTCGACGAACATCGAACGATTGCAGAGCCCGGTCAGCGGGTCGAGGAATCCTGCGGTTCTCAGGCGCTCGCGGGCGATTGCCTGCTCTGTCATGTCGGTCAGCGATCCGGCGATCCGGACAGGTCGCCGACCAGCACCACGCACCGCCACACCGCGTACGAGGAAGCGCCGATACGTGCCGTTCTCATGAAGCATCCTGTGCTCGTGACACAAGTGTTCCTGTTTTCCAGTGAGATGAAGCTCGAGGGCTTGCTTCAGCGACGCTCTGTCGTCCTCATGCACACGGGTCGTCCACTCGTCCGGGCGGCCGATGCGGGCCGGTCCTGGCAACCCGATCATCGACAACCAGCGGTTCGAGAAGTAGAACTCCTGGGTGCGAAGATCCCATTCCCACAATCCGTCATTCGCGCCTTCTGCGGCGAGTGCGAGCCGTTCTTCGTTTCGCTTGAGTACTCGCTCGGCCTGCGCGCGGACGGTGACGTCCTGCCACAACATGGTGACGGCGCCGGATCTCGGAACGATGCGCACTTCGACCATTCGTGGATTGTCGGTGCGGAGGAGGACATCCCGAACCGTCCTCACGGTCTGAGTGCTCTGCGCTTCGGCGATGACTTTCGGCAACTCGGTCTTCTCGAGTGCCCGTACTGCCGCCGTTAGCGACTTGCCAATCGCTCGTTCGCGTGGACACTCCAGAATGCGTTCCGCCGCGTCACTCCACAGCGTGATCTGCCCCTGATCATCGAGAACGCACATACCCTGATCGAGCGCGTCGACAACCTCACGGTGCCGTTCCTCTTCGAAGAAGCCATCGACATGAGCCTTGTACATGCGGTAGGCGAAGAACATCGGCACGGCAGCGACGAGGAGAAGTTCCCAGGCGTGATGGTCGATCAACTGCGCGCACCCGACGGCCACGGCCGCGCCGACGACATGCGTTTGAACAGCGGACAGGAGTTCTTTCCACCAGGACGGGTTGACCGGCTGCTTGTACACGAACGGCACCGCGAACTGTTCGATCACTGTCACGACAAGGCAGTACGTCAACGTCGCCGCGCCGATCGGCAGGACCTGCGCGGGCCATGCGAAGTGGCCGGTTGATCCTCCAAGCGACAAATGCACGAGGCCCGCGCTCTGCAGCGCCATAGTCGCGCCGGCAATCCGCATCACCGTGAGACTCACTGGCTGGCGCGTGGTGATGAGGCGCTGCATCAAAGTTCCCACGATCGCTAGTAGCATCGCGACATTTGGGCCGAGGAGTAGCAGCGCCGCAAATTCGATCACGAACGAAGGCCGCATGACGACCGAAGTGGCGGGTCCTCGCAGTGCCACGAAAGAGGCGCCGAGCGCCGCTGTCATCAGAACAGGAAACTCGAAGACGCGGTTCTGTTCAGGCCATCCTGTCCACGCGAGAATTGCGGTGACGCCTGCAGCCGCCGCTACGAAGGCGGAGGCCAACCATCGATTACCAGATCGCGCGGGACGTGTAGTCGCAAGGTTCGACACGGCTAGTCGCGGCGTGTCGGAGCAAGGCCATGACCAAATCTGAGGATCTCCGCAACATATTGCTGTGGGAGCGATTAGCGGCGCCGGATAGTGGATGCGTCTGGTCGCGGTTGTTCCGTTCCGGCACAGACGGTCTGTGCAATCAGGCCGGCAGGTGCAGACGCTGTTGTTTTCTTAGACAAATGCTGTCGCGTTCGTGTCGCACGCGACAGGACAGAACAGAACACGCGTGTGTCTTTATCGAACGGGCGCTGCGCACAATTGCGTGGATTCGCGACGTCACCGGTTCACGGCCCGCATGCCTGCCTCGGGGTAGCGCGTCCCTACGGCGATTCCCTGCGGGAGAAGCGCGTCAATCTCGCGCAACTCCTCGGCGGTGAGGTGGATGTCGGCGGCGGCTGCATTCTCCTCGAGCCGCTCACGCAGCTTTGTTCCGGGGATCGGCACCACGTCCTCGCCCTGCGCAAGCACCCAGGCGAGCGCAAGCTGCGCCGGCGTGCAACGCTTCCGCGCAGCGACTCGCGTGACACGTTCCACGATCTGTAGGTTCTTATGGAAATTGTCCGTTTGAAAACGCGGATTGTTCCGGCGCCAGTCGTTGGCGGCGAGATCAGCCGGCGTCTTGAACCGTCCCGTAAGAAACCCTCTTCCCAGCGGGCTGTAGGCGACGAAGCCGATTCCAAGCTCGCGACAGACATCGAGCAGCCTGTCTTCGGGCTCGCGTGACCACAACGAATACTCTGTCTGCAGCGCGGTGATGGGATGTACGGCGTGCGCACGGCGAATGGTTGTTTCACTCGCTTCGGACAAGCCGAGGAATCGGATTTTTCCCGCCTTTTTCAGCTCCGCCATCGCACCGACGGTCTCCTCGATCGGAACAGTCGCGTCGACGCGATGCTGGTAATACAGGTCGATGGTGTCGATGCCGAGCCGCTGCAGCGACGCGTTACACGCACGCCGAACGTATTCCGGGGTCCCGCTGATTCCCAGCCACGAGCCATCGTCGTTCCGAACGTTGCCGAACTTCGTCGCGAGTACGACGTGACTGCGCCGATCACGAATGGCGCCGCCGACGAGGCGCTCATTCGTGAAAGGGCCGTATGCGTCTGCCGTATCCAGGAAATTGATCCCGAGGTCCAGAGCGCGATGGATTGTCGCGATCGACTCCGCATCGTCATGTTCGCCATAGAACTCGGACATGCCCATGCAGCCGAGGCCCAGCGCGGAAACCAAGGGACCGCCTCGACCGAGTTGACGCATCTTCATGATGCGAATGTATTCGATCTGCGCCGGCGCAGCAGCATCGCGTAGATGCAGCCGTTCACCGCGAGTACGGCGGCGCCGATTGCTAGCTGACCACCGCGGGTCAGACCGTCCGGATACAAGACGGGAAACACATACTCAGCCACGAAATCACCGGCATACGCCTCGAGCCCCGCCGCTGCTCTCAAGGTGTTCTCGAGCGGCGTTAGCGGACAGATGGCGCCCGACCACTCGACGTAGACGGCCCAGCCAATGGCGGCAAGATGCAGGTACAGCAGCTTTCGCCAGCGAAGGACGAGCAGTCCGCCGATGACAACGAACGCGACGAATGCGATGTGCGCCGCTACCACAAGCGTAGCCAGCACATGCGCGGCCGGTGGGCGCATCGCCCCGATCGTACGCGCTCAGGTCGTCGACGGCGACGCCTGCCATGCCGCGGCGGGAGCCGGCGGGATGATGAACCAGGCGATGAGATACGCGAGGACGCCGAACACAACGGCGCCGGCGATGATGGAGAGAATCACCCATGTGACGCGAACAATCGTGGGGTCTACGTCGAAGTAATCGGCAAGACCGCCGCAGACACCGGCGATTCGTCGATCGGTCTGCGAACGCACCAAGCGTGGCTCTGGCGCCGCAGAGGCGCCGTCCACGGCCTCTGCGCGCGGCATCAGCAGCCATGCGGCCAGGTAGGCGATGACGCCCATCACAACCGCACCGGGCCAAATGGACAACACCACCCAGGCAGCTCGAACGAGCGCCACATCCGTATTGAAGTAATCAGCCAGACCGGCGCAGACACCACCGATCTTCCCCTCGGCCGGCCGGCGGACGAGGCGCCGTCTTGGGGCAGCGCCTTCAGTTCCAGTCATTTCAATCTCCAACTCTCATGGAACGATACGAGCCCCGCTCGCCGATGGTTTCATGCGCTAGACTTCCGGTCCTTAAGCGGATTCGAGGCGCTCAGACCGAGGAGGACACCATGGCAACGACGATGACCTTTGAGGATCTGAAGAAGAAAACCGTCGCGGAGCTCCGCGACATGGCGAAGGGCCTTACCCACGACGCCGTGCAGGGCTATACGCAGATGAACAAGGAGTATCTGCTCCCGGCGTTGTGCAAGGCGCTCGGCATCGATCACGCCCATCACCACGTTGAAGCGGGCTTCGACAAATCAAAGATCAAGGTACGGATGAAAATGTTGCGCGCCGAACGGGACAGAGCGCTCGAGGCTCACGACTCCAGGAAGCTGAAGATGCTTCGCACCGAGCGGCACACCCTCAATCACCGGATTCGTGGCCACATGGTCTAGTCAGGGGGTGCCGGCACGATCGTGCCGAGAATGTCCTTCAGCCGGCGCTGCACCTCGTTGCGCAACCCACGCTTGACGGCGGCGCCGGCGTCGATCGTGACGCGGGGCGCCGTCAGCGTGCCGCCGATGACGGCCGGCAGCACGATGCGGTTACCCTCGCGCGTGTAACGCGCAAGGTCGGTTCCTGCCTGCGCCGACAGCGCTTCCGACAACGTCACGTCCACATGTCCGTCCAGCGCCTTGGTGGGAATCGTGAGTGTTCCCTGCCCGAAGAGATCAACGTCCGCTGAATGGAGCGACAACGCCGAGGCGGCGACGACCTGACGGACTACTGCGAAGTTTGCGTCGATGCGATCGAACGTGTCGTTCGAAGCCGCTGCATCCGGCGCCGGTCGGCCAAAGAACAACACGATCGTACGCAACAGTCCAAGGCGCTTTACCGAGCCGTTCGAGATCGTGACCTGCCCTTCTCCAGCCGCCGCGGCAACGGCATCGGCCAGCGTAGCCCCACGTCCATTGAACGTGCCGCTGCCCGACAACCTGCCCGTGACCGAGTCGGCCGCGCCGCCGAACGCAGCCAGCTGTGCCACATCGAGGTCGTTGATTTGTGTCCTGACCGTCGCACGCAGCGAGCTCACGTCTGAATCGACATCGAGCACGCCACGATAGGAGCCGCCGAACAGCTGGAAAGTGACTGGTGACAACGTGATCCGGTTTCCCTGGGCCACGAGCGTCGAGACGAACTGACGGACGTCGACGGCGCTGGCTCGGGCCGTTTGAGCCGTCACACGCGCAACGATGCGCCCCGGAAGGAGTGCGGCCGTTGTCGGACCCCGACGTGCAGTCCGCGGCGCGAAGGCGTCTGCAAGCGCAATCAGATCGTCGACGTCGACGTGAGAGGCGTCGACCTGAAGGTCCGCGTCGAGCCGTGGAGACAAGCGGATGTCGCCGTGCGCTTCGAGCGTCGTTGCGCCAGAAGCCGCCGTGAACCGCTGGAGGCGCAGATTCCCCTGGGAGAACGATGCGTCCGCGGAGATCGTGATTTCGCGGCCCCGGCTGGTGCCGGTGATGTTGTGCAAAGCAATGGTGCGGACGGATTCGAACTGCACACCAGCGTTGTGCGTGGTGCTTCCGGGCGCAGGTTCTGGCAGCGTGAATGGAAGCGGCAGGTCGATGCGGCTGTTCGAGACCGCGACCTCGGCGTCGGCGATCCGCCGGGACCAGAGCGGCTTGAGTCCGGTTGAAATCTGCAGGTCAGACAGCACGAGGCGAACCGGTTCGCCCGCGCGGACGTCGTGTAACGTGAGACCGGGCCGTGGAAAAATGCGCGCAGTGGCCGCCCCGATCCGGACTGGTTGGCCAAGCCAGCCGGTCGCCTGTCGCTCGAGCGCGAGGCGGACGCTGTCGCCGCTCATGAACTGGTAGAAGGCAATGACCAGTCCAGCCGCGATCACGAAGAGCACGCCTGCGAGAATGAGAAGAAAGCGGCGAACCACGTCCGAGCATAAGGTAACAAGAAACGGTGCCCGAACTGCCAGACATTCTTCTGTATCTTCGTGCGCTCGAACCGCGCATCGTCGGGCAGCGTGTTGAGCGCGTACGGCTCGCCAACCCGTTTTTGCTGCGTTCCGTCGCTCCGCCGTTGTCCGCTATTGAAGGGCGCCTGGTGGTCGGCCTGCGGCGGCTGGGCAAACGGGTGGTCGTTGAAGCCGACGAGCAACTGTTTCTTGTATTCCACCTGATGATCGCGGGGCGCTTTCGATGGAAGCCGCCTGGCGCCACGATCCCCGGCAAAGTCGGCCTGCTGGCACTCGACTTCGAGAACGGAAGCCTGATCCTCACTGAAGCTGGTTCCAAGCGGCAGGCATCGCTGTATGTCGTCCAGGGGGAGGCAGCGCTTGCGCAGCACGATCCCGGTGGGCTCGAGGTGATGGAGGCCGATGTTGCGGCGTTTGCGCAAACGCTCCGACGCGGCAATCACACCCTGAAGCGTGCGCTCACCGATCCGCATCTGTTCAGTGGCATCGGCAACGCGTACTCTGACGAGATTCTCCATTCAGCGCGTCTGTCGCCGTTCAAACAGACAGGTGGCATGTCAGACGAAGAAGTCCGCCGGCTGTATGCCGCGACGCGGCTGACGCTGTCGCAGTGGACGCGGCGGTTGCAACGTGAGGCGGGCAACGAGTTTCCCGAGAAGGTGACTGCATTTCGCGAGGGGATGGCCGTTCACGGCCGCTACCGGCAACCGTGTCCTGATTGCGGCGCGCCGGTGCAACGCGTCGTGTACGCCGCAAATGAGGCGAACTATTGCCCCAATTGTCAGACGGGTGGACGGCTGCTCGCGGATCGATCGTTATCGCGGTTGCTGCGGGACGACTGGCCGCGGACGCTCGAGGAACTGGAACGTAGAAGGGGCGGCGTGTAGGACGGACGCGGACTGCGATTCCTAACGCGGAACCGCACAATGGCTCGTCACTCGCCGATGCTCTACTACGACGTCGCAGCGGACACCCTCACCCGCTATCGACGATTCATGTGGGATTTCGCCTATCGAGCGACGGGCACGATTGCCGACGCCGACACCGTGTTGCGTGAATGCTATCCACGTCCGATCCATCCGCCGATTGCGAATCATCAATCCGACGCACAGCGCTTCCTCACGAGCGGCGCCGCAAGAATCGCGCTCGAAACCTTGCGTCAGCGAAAGCGCCGGCAGTATGTCGGTGGCTGGTTGCCCGCGCCGGTTGAAACGGGAAACGCAGCATCACCAGGTCCACGGCCAGATTCGACCGTCACTCCGCGCTATGACGTCGTGGAAAGCGGGTCGACGGCGTTTCTCCTCGCGCTCGAAACCCTGGAGGCGCGCGAACGCCTCCTGTTGACGCTCTGCGACGCGCTCGGATTCGCGGTGCGGGACGCCGCAGCTGCGCTCGAGCTCACCTCCGCGACTGGGAAAACGGCGTTGCAGAGCGCTCGTCGCAAGATGCAGCAGTACGATGCCGACCACGTCCCACCGACAACAGATGTTCAGGCGAGCGTCGCCGCCGTCCTCCACGAGTTCCTATCGCATCTGCAGGCGTACAATCTGCCCGCGCTCGAGAAGACGCTTGCGTCGGATGCCCGCGCGCTCTTCGATAGCGCCGGTGAATTCGTGGCTCCTGCCGGTAGCGTCTTCGGCTGCGAAACCGTCGCGCGGCTAATCGCGCGATTCACGGAGCGCAGCGGACCGGTGAATTTCTCGTTCCGGATGGTCAACGGCCTTCCTGCGGCGTTGGGGCACGCCAAAGCGAGGGCTCGTTGGGCGAGCCGGTTCGTGCTCGCGATTGAAGTGTCCGACGGACTCGTCGCACGCGTGCACGCGGTGCTGGCGACGTCAAAGCTGACCGCCATCCGATTTGACCCGCTGTAACTGACCCGCGAACGGAATCCCTGTAACCTAATCTTCGTCCAATGATGTCGATGCGCGCATGTGCGTCCGTGCTCCTCGTGTGTCTCACACTCGTATCAGCACCGCTGCGCGCGCAGAATCCACCGGCGTTGCGATGGGGTGGCGATGCGGAAGGTGGCGCACCATACGTCGAAGCCGATGCCGCCGACCCGACGCGCGTCGTCGGCTTTGATGTCGAGATCGCGCAACTGGTTGCCTCGGGCCTGGGACGGATCGCGCGCTTCGTTCAGGTCGGGTTCACGAGCATCGATGCGGCAGCTTCGCGCGGCGACTTCGACGTCGGTCTCAGTGGCATCGAGGACACCCCAGCTCGCCGTGCGCGGTTGGCCGTCACGGTTCCCTACTATGAATTTCGGGAAGTACTGACTGTTCGCTCGTCGGACAAGGACCGGTACCGGTCGCTGGCGGATCTGCGCGGCCATCGTGTTGCAACGCTTGGTGCGACCCTCGCCTACGACCTGCTGGTCGATGCGGAACGCCGCGACGGCATTGTTCCCGTGACCTACGAAGACGATGTGCATCCGTACAGCGACCTGGTGCTGGGGCGGGTGGATGCCGTCGTACTCGACGCGATTCTGGCGCAACGCGGTGTGCGACGGAACAGTGGCCTGACGAACCAGCCAGCAGCTCTCGGAGTGGGACATTACGTCGGCATCCTGTCGGCGGAGCAGAGCGGCTTGCGCGATCGGATGAACGCCATTCTTCGAGACGCCATGCGCGACGGCCGTCTCGAGCGCATCCTCAGGCGCTGGGATGTCTGGAACGACGATCAGCCGCGGCTGTATGCACGCGTGCTCGCAGACAATTCTCCGTATCCCGTTTCACCCTCGAGCCTTGTGAGTTCGACGACCGCTCCGGATGCCGCGACAATGACGCCGGAGGCAATGCGGACGTTGTCCCCTCCAGACACCTGGGAGGCTGCGCGTCGATATCTTCCCGCGTTGCTGAGAGCAGCGGTCATCACGATCGTGCTGTCCTGCCTCTCGATGGGGCTGGCCGTGATCACCGGCGCGTTGATTGCCAGCGGGCGCGTCTACGGCACAGGTCCGCTGCGCGTTGTTCTCACCGGTTACGTCGAAGTCGTTCGTGGCACGCCACTGTTGCTGCAGTTGTTCGTGCTGTACTTCGGTCTTGCCGCTGTCGTTCAGCTTCCGGCGTTTCTGGCCGCGCTTCTAGGCCTTGGACTGAACTACGCGGCGTATGAAAGCGAAATCTACCGTGGCGCGCTCGAAGCGGTACCTTCGGGTCAGCTCGACGCCGCGCGGACGCTCGGGTTCAGCGAACCGCAGACGTTCTTTCTCGTGCGCGCGCCGCAGGCGTTCCGGCTCGCGCTGGCGCCGATGACGAACGATTTCGTCGCGCTGCTGAAGGACAGCTCGTTGGTGTCGGTGATCACGGTCGTCGAACTGACGAAAGAGACGTCGATCTTCGCGGCGAATATCGGCAGTTGGGTCATTCCTGGGATGATGTGCGCGGCAATCTACCTCGCGATGTCGCTCCCTCTTGCCAGGTTGGCGCGGCGGATTGAGCGCGGATGGCGACACGGATGAGTGTTCTCGATGTCCGCGCAATGGAAGTACGCCGCGGCGCCCGCGTCATCGTCGCTGATGCCACCTTTGCCGCGGCGCCAGGTGAAATCGTGGCGTTGATGGGAGCGTCGGGTGCAGGCAAAACGACCATCCTGCGTGCGATCGCGGGTTTGGAGCCGATCGAGTCTGGAACAGTGACGATTCCGCGTCCGGTCGGGATGGTCTTCCAGTTCCATCATCTCTTCGCAAACATGAGCGCCCACAGGAACGTGTGGCTGGCGCCCGTCCATGTCTTGAAACAACCGCGTGCGGAGGCGGAGCAGCGCGCGCACGAATTGCTTGCGTCGCTTGGCGTAGGCGATCGCGCGTTGGCGATGCCGCACGAGCTGTCAGGTGGTGAAGCGCAGCGTGTCGCGATCGCCCGCGCGCTCGCGATCGACCCGCACATCCTGCTGATGGACGAACCGACGGCATCGCTCGATGCCGCCAGACGCGCCGATCTGGCCGCGACGCTTCGTCAACTTGCCACGCAAGGTCGCACGATCATCATCGCCACGCACGACGCGGAGTTCGCGCGGGCGTGTGCGCATCGCGAGCTCAACGTCGAAGGCGGTCGAGTGCATGTTGTATCGTAGGTAACTTCATGGCTCAGACTTCAGCGCTTTACATCGAGCGCGATACCGAACGGCAGATACGTCACCGAAACAAGCTCCATTACCGGCTCAATCACTGGCCAATCTGGATTTTCGTGTTCTTCATCGCGCCAGGCCCTCTGACGTTTGATTTGATCGAGCGCGGATTTGATCGACGGTTGTCGGCGTGGCTTGCGACCGTGCTGGTGGGGACAGCTATCGCAGGCCTTCGTGGTCGCCTTCCCGGGTGCGAGCCGCGGCCTTACATCATTCGGTTCACTGAAGATCGACCCAACCCGCTCTATCGCCGCATTTGTTACACGGCCGCGTGGGGCGAAGTCGTGGCCTTCGCTGTTCTGAACGTGACAGGGCTGGCATGGGCGGTGATCACCGGGATGTGGCGACTGAAGCAGTTGTACGCCGTCGCCTATTTTCCAATTGCCGGAACGATGTGGCTGCTCGGAGCGTTCGGCCGGCTGCCGCGGGTGAAGGCCTCAACCCAGGGTGAAGGCCACGAGCGCCGCTATTTCTATGGCTCAGTGTGGGCCGTCGCGGTCGCGCAGCCGGTGCTCTGGATGATGTGGAAACTGCTGCCGCAGACACGGGCCTTCGATGCAGCGAAACTGATGGTCTTCATCGGGATCCTCGCGGTCGTCGGATATATGTCGCGCCTGGGCCTCCTGCCTCGCACGCGTCCGATTGTCCCTGGCGAGCTGGCGATATCGGACTAGTAGCAATGCAACGTTCAGAATTCAATATGCAAACAGCAGCTTGTTTGCGACGTCGGGATGAACGTTGCCGCGCTGTTCAGCGAATCGTCGCGTGCGGCGTCATGTTTGAATGGTGCATTCTGAATCTTGAATGGCATGGCTGAAGGCCATGAAGGCTGGGACGACTACGCGCCCTTCTATGATTGGGAGAACGCGCGGACACTCGGTCGCCGCGACGTCCCATTCTGGCGAACGCTGGCGCTTCAATCCGTCGGCCCTGTGTTGGAGCTGGGATGCGGTACGGGGCGCATTTCGATTCCACTCGCGCGGGCTGGCGTCTCCGTCGTGGGTGTCGATCGGTCCGAGGCGATGCTCTTGCGTGCCCGCACGCGCATCCGGCGCGGACGTCTGCCCACCCGTGTCCGACTGATTCGAGGCGACATCCGGGCGCTTCCGTTCCCATCGTCGACGTTTCCACTGGTGATGGCGCCATATGGAGTGCTGCAGTCGCTGCTGCGCGAACGCGATCTCACCGCAACCCTCGATGCGGTCGCGCGGGTACTGAAGCCGCGTGCGACGTTCGGGATCGAGCTTGTTGCCGATCTCCCGTCGTGGAACGAGTACAGGAAGCGTGTGAGCCTGTCCGGGTGGCGTGGCGGTCGGCGAGGGTCACACCTCACGCTGGTTGAGACCGTGCGGCAGGATCGTGCGCGGAGGATGACGATCTTCGATCAGCAGTTCATCGAGCGCCGTGGAGCGCGTCGGCGCACGCACACGTTCTCACTGACATTCAGGACGCTGTCGGTCCCGCAGATGACCCGCCGCCTCGAAAAGGCGGGTTTTGAGATCTCAGCGCTATTGGGGGATTATCGCGGCGGGCCGTGGGATCCGCGCGCCGACGTCTGGATGATCCTTGCGCGCCGGTGCTAAAATCAGCGGTCGTTTTTCCCTCGTATTTTCTGGAGTTTCCCCATGTCTGGCCATTCCAAGTGGCACACAATCAAGCATAAGAAGGGGGCCGCGGACGCCAAACGCGGCAAGGTCTTCACCCGCATCATCAAGGAACTGACTGTGGCCGCTCGAAACGGCGGCGGCGACGTCAACATGAACCCGCGTCTGCGGACCATCGTCGCCGACGCGAAGGCGCAGAACATGCCTCGCGAAAACATCGAGCGCGCAATTCGCCGCGGCACCGGAGAAGAGCCTGGCGTCTCCTACGAGGATGTCACCTACGAGGGATACGGGCCAGGCGGCGTTGCTTTGATGATCGAGACGCTCACGGACAACAAGAACCGGACGGTCGGCGAAATTCGCCACCTGCTCGCCAAGCATGCCGGCAACCTCGCCGCCGAAAACAGCGTCGCGTGGATGTTCCATCGGAAGGGACAGATCGTCATCGAGAAGGGAAAGGTTGACGAGGAGAAACTGCTCGACGCGGCGCTCGATGCCGGCGCCGACGACGTGAACGACGACGAAAGCGGCTGGGAAGTCGTCTGCACCCCGGACAACTTCGAAAAGGTGCGTGACGCGGTGAAGAAGTTGGGCGTCGAGCCGGCCAGCGCCGAAGTGGCGATGATTCCCCAGAACTACGTCAAACTCACCGGCAAAGAAGCGCAGCAGATGTTGAAGCTGATGGAAGTCATCGAAGAGCACGACGACGTGCAGCACGTCTGGGCGAACTTCGACATCGAGGAGAAGGAGATCGAGGCCTCCCTGGCGTGAGAATTTTCGGCATCGATCCCGGCTCCGAGCGCACCGGCTACGGTTGCGTGGAGTCGGATGGACGCCGGCACGTCCTTCTGGCCTGTGGCGCGGTCGCGGCGCCGCCGGGCGACACATTTCCGAACCGTCTCGCGCGAATCCATTCTGAGCTGTCGGCGCTGCTGACGTCCTATCGTCCCGACTGTGTCGCCATCGAGAATCTGTTTCATGCGGCGAATGTCCGCAGTGCGCTCAAGCTCGGTCACGCCCGTGGTGTGGCGATGCTCGCCGCGGTCGAAGCCGGTTGCGACGTCGTCGAATACACACCGGCTGAGATCAAGCGTGCCGTCGTCGGCTATGGCCGGGCCGAAAAACAGCAGGTCGGGCAAATGGTGAAGCTGTTGCTCGGTCTGCCCGCGGCACCGACGCCGCACGACGCGGCGGATGCGCTGGCGGTGGCGATCTGCCATCTGCATTCGATGGCACCGGCCGGGATTCGAGAATCGGGACTCGGGACTCGAGACCCTAGACCCCAGTCCCCAGGCCCTGGAAAGAGTCCCCGTTCGTGGCGTCAATACCGTCCGCCTGCCCAGGGATGATCGCATTCCTCCGAGGGCGCGTCCTCGACAAGCATCCAAACCGAATCGTGATCGATGTGAACGGTGTCGGCTACGAACTGTACGTGCCGCTCTCGACGTACTACGACGTCGGCGACGCTGGAACGGAGATCGCGCTCCGTGTCCATACGCATGTTCGTGAGGATGCCCTGCAGCTGTACGGATTCCTCACGATGCTCGAGCAGCAGCTGTTCGAGCGATTGATTGCGATCAGCGGCATCGGTCCGAAGCTCGCGGTCGCCGTGCTGTCCGGCATCGACAGCGACGAGCTCGTCACCTCGATTCAGCGCGCCGATGTCGCGCGGCTGACGCGCATTCCCGGCATCGGCAAGAAGACCGCCGAGCGAATCGTTCTCGAGTTGAAAGATCGTCTTGCAGACGTTGCGCAGCCAGTCGCGGGAGATGGCGCCGAGGGGGCACGGGTCGATCACGGTCGTGAGGACCTGGTCTCCGCGCTCGAGAACCTGGGCTATCATCGGCCGCTGGCCGAGAAGGCAGTGGACGCGGTGCGTGCGCGCGACGGCAGTGCTCCATTCGAAGACGCGTTGAAAGGCGCCCTCCGGGAATTGATGCGATGAACGAACGTCTGGTGACGGCCGGCCGCGTCGAAGACGACGCGCAGTACGAAGCGGGACTGCGGCCGCGATCGCTCGACGAGTACATCGGACAGGATCGCGTGCGCGACAACCTTGAGGTGTCGATCGCAGCGGCCCGCGGTCGCAAGGAAGCGCTCGATCACGTCCTGTTGTACGGTCCGCCAGGGCTCGGCAAGACGACACTGGCGTACGTCATCGGCAACGAACTTGGCGTACCGGTCCGCGCGACGGCAGGCCCCGTGATCGAGAAGCCAGGCGATCTCGCAGCAATGCTCACCAATCTTCAACAGCATGAGGTGCTGTTCATCGACGAGATCCATCGCCTGGCTCCGGCGATTGAGGAAATCCTCTATCCCGCGATGGAGGACTACGAGCTCGATATCGTGATCGGTCAGGGACCGAGTGCCCGCTCGGTGAAGGTGCCGGTGCAGAAGTTCACGCTGATTGGCGCGACGACCCGCGCAGGTCTACTGACGTCTCCCCTGCGTGCGCGCTTCGGAATCGTCCACCGCCTCGACTTTTACACCGACGGTGACATCGAGGAAATCGTGCGGCGTTCAGCTCGGATTCTCGGCGTTCCGATCGATACCGACGCCACATTGGAGATTGCGAGGCGCTCGCGCGGCACCCCGCGCATTGCAAACCGGTTGCTGCGGCGCGTCCGCGATTACGCGCAGGTCCGCGCCGACGGCACAATCACCAGTGAGGTCGCGCATGCGGCGTTGAAGCTGCTCGAAGTGGACGACCACGGGTTCGACGAAGTCGATCGCAAGCTGCTGCGAACGATCATCGACAAGTTCAGTGGCGGGCCGGTCGGTGTCAACAGCATCGCGGCTGCCATCAACGAAGAAAAAGACGCCATCGAAGATATCTACGAGCCGTTTCTGATTCAGGCCGGATTTCTCGATCGCACGCCGCGCGGCCGTGTCGCCACGGCGCGTGCCTACGAATATTTCGGGCTGACGGCGCCCGGGAGGGACTCCCGATTGTGGTAACCGACACTTCCGCGCACGCGGCGCGCCGCGCGCGCATTTCCAGCCTGGCGACGTATGTGCCGCCGAAGCTGCTGACGAACGCCGACCTCGAACGCCTGGTCGATACAACCGACGAGTGGATTCTGCAGCGAACCGGCATCCGTGAGCGCCACATCGTGGACCCGGGCGTGGCCACGTCGGACCTGGCCGCCGAAGCGGCGCGCGAGGCCATTCGCCGCGCCCGCCTCGCCCCGACCGATATCGACTTCATCGTCGTCGGCACCACCACTCCGGACATGATGTTCCCGAGCACCGCATGCCTCGTCCAGCACAAGATCGGCGCGACGCACGCGTGGGGATTCGATCTCGGCGCCGCCTGTTCGGGCTTCACCTACGCGCTCACGACGGCGGCGCAGATGGTGATGGCCGGAGGCAGCAAGCATGCGCTCGTGATCGGCGCGGACGTGATGTCGAGCATCATCGACTACACCGATCGGACAACCTGCGTACTTTTTGGCGATGGCGCTGGTGCGGTCGTCGTCGAAGCCTCCGACGATGACCGTATCGGGATCCTCGACTTCGAAAACTACGTTGACGGCGGCGGAGGCGATGCGCTCTGCATGCCCGCCGGCGGCAGCCTTCGGCCGGCGTCGCTGGAGACGGTCGATCAGCGGCTTCACTACGTGAAGCAGGATGGCGCGGCGGTGTTCAAATTTGCCGTGCGCAATACCGAGGAAGCCGCTCGCGCGATCCTCGACCGCAACGGGATGAAGCCTTGCGAAATCGACCTCTTCGTTTCCCATCAGGCCAACCGCCGAATCATTCTCTCCGCCACCGAGAAGCTCGGCATTCCGCAGGAGAAGGTGGTCATCAACATCGAGCGTTTCGGCAACACGACCGGCGGCACGATTCCCCTTGCGCTGAACGATGCGGTTGAGCAGAAGCGTTTGAAGGAAGGCGATTTGCTTCTCCTGGCTTCCGTAGGCGCGGGCTTCACGGTCGGCGCCGTTCTGATGCGATGGGGGCTGAAGCACTAAGACAGGATGTTCGGTTGCGGCCACTGACGCAGGGTCAGCAGGCCAGGCTTGTCGCATTGCGACGTGTCGCCGAGCTGATGGATTCCGCGTTCGTGCTGCCTGGGACCACCTACCGGATTGGGCTCGACCCGGTCATCGGGCTCGTTCCGTGGGTTGGCGATCTCGTTTCGCCGCTCTTCACGGTCGTGCTCCTGTGGCAGGCGCGCGATGTGCGCGTTCCGAAGGTCGTGCTCGGTCGGATGATGTTCAATGCAGCGGTCGACGCCATCATTGGCGTCATTCCATTTGCGGGCGACCTTTTCGACTTCGGCTGGAAGGCGAACCTGCGGAATATGGCTCTGCTCGAACGGCACGCCTACGAGCACCATCCAGCAAGCCTCGGCGACTGGGCCTTCGTACTTACGATGATTGTCATCGTGGTCCTGCTCGCTGCCGTCCCCTTCGTTATTGCCGGCTGGCTGATCTCCTGGACGGCCGGCGCACTGTCGCGCTGACATGCCGGCGCGCAAACCGGCTGCAGCTCGAAAGGCTGCGGGGCGGCGCACACGTGGTCGACCTGAGCCACGGCCCTCCTCGCGTGTGTTCCTCCTGTCGCCCGCCAATTGCGGCGGCATTCGCGCCCAAATGATGCTGTCGCCGAACGCCGGTTTCGAGCTTGCCCGGCAACTGCAGAGTTCTGCCGGGGCGTCGCTCGGCGAGGTCTTCAGCTTTGTCAGCGGGTTGTACTTTCGCGGGAAGCTCGCTTATGCACGTCGATTCGCGCGTCCGCCGGATCCCACCGATCCCATCGTTGCAGGTGGCGTCCTGGTCATCACGACGAATACAGGACTCAGGGCGGCCGACACGCCGGTCACTGTCGAATCGTTCCGTGCGTTCGCACTCGGCGACATCGATCTGCGGAATGACTCCTATCGCAGACCGCTCGAACAATCCGCCACGGCGTTGCGGGAAGCCCTCGGTCCGGATTGCGAGGTGGTACTGCTCGGTAGCGTTGCGTCGGGCAAATACGTCGATCTGCTGCTGCCCATTTTTGGCGACCGGCTGATGTTCCCGGTGCATTTCGTCGGACGTGGCGACATGAGTCGCGGCGGCCTGATGCTCCGCTGCGTCATGGCTGGCTTGGAACTGCCGTATGTCCCGCTTGCCGGAGCGATTCGCCACGGTGGGCGGCCTCCGAAACTGGAACCGTTGAGACCTCGAACGACGGCATCGACCACCAAGACCGCGAAATAGGATCGTGAGCGCGTCCATGGCGAAGACGAGGACAGTGCCGCGCGTCACAATCCCGGAGAGCGGCGACGCGAAGCTCGTCGTCGACACGCGTGAAGTGCGTCTGACGAATCTCAACAAGCCCTTCTGGCCCGAGCGGGGCATCACGAAGGGGATGTTGATTCAGTACTACGCCGACATCGCGCCTGTGCTGCTGCCGCACATTCGGGACCGCGCCATGGTGATGAAACGCTACCCACATGGCGCCGCGAGCGAACCGTTCTTCATGAAGCGGGCACCAGTTCCCCGCCCCGAATGGATCCGCATCTGCTCCATCGAGCACGGCTCGGGCAACGTCATCGACTTCCCCGTGATCGACGACATGCCGTCGCTGCTCTGGGTGATCAATCTCGGCTGCATCGACTTGAATCAGTGGTACGCGCGCTGCGATGACGTCGATCGTCCCGACTATGTTCACTTCGACCTCGACCCAGGTCCGGGTGCAACCTTCGACCATGTTCGCGAATCCGCGCTGATCGTTCGCGATGCGCTCGACGGATTGAAGATGAAGCCGCTCGTGAAGACGAGCGGATCGAGAGGGATACATGTGTACGTTCCGATAGTCCGGGGGCCGGAGCAGAAAATCGTGTGGACGTTTGCAAAGGCGCTGGCGGTCACGCTGGCCACGCGGAACCCTGCGCTCATGACAGCCGAGTACCGCAAGGAGAAACGTCCAAGAGGACGCGTGCTCGTGGATTACAACCAGAACCGGTGGGGCAGCACGCTCGCGAGCATCTATTCGGTTCGTCCGACGTCGCTCGCCACGGTGTCGACCCCGCTTCAGTGGGCGGAGGTGGCGCGCGGCGCACGGATAGAAGATTTCCGCCTCGACAACGTGCGCCAGCGCGTGAGCAAGCTCGGCGATCTGTGGAAGCCGTTGCTCGCATCGGCCGGTCGGACGGATCTGAGTCAGTTCCTTTAGGGCATGCTCAATCGCCCAGCAATTCGCCAATCGGTTTCAAATCGTCGATTCGATCGCAGAACGCTTTCACAACGACCAGCATCGGCACGGCGAGCAGCGTCCCCCAGATTCCCCACACGAAGCTCCAGAAGATCAGGCCGATGAACATGGCGACCTCGTTGGTGCGTGCGGCGCGGCTCGTGAGCCACGGTGTCAGCAACCACCCTTCGATACTCGTGATGACAAGAGACACGCCGGCCACGGAGAGCGCCATCGCGATGGTGCCGAACTGGAGGAAGCCGGCTACAGCCGTGGCGCCCCCCACAATCACCGGACCGAAGTACGGGATGCTGTTGAATACGCCGGCTGCGATGCCCCAGATGGCCGGGTGATTGACGCCCATCCACCGGAACGCGAGCCACGTGACCACACCGACAATTGCGCTTGTGACGACGCGCAGCACCAGGAAGCGTTCAATCTGCGCGTCGATTTCATTCAGAATTTGTACGGTGATCTTCTTGCGCTCGAGCGAAGGGCCGACCAGTTTCACGAGCTTCCGCTTGACGAGATCTCCCGAGGCCAGCAGAAAGAAGACGAAAAAGACGACGAGGGTCGCCTGACCCGCGAACGCAATCGCGCTGGCAGATCCCAACGTGAGATAGCCACGCACGTCGATGGCGGGCTCCTCTACTTGCACTCGCTGGACGCCGGCGCCGACGGGATTGCGCGCGGCGGTTTCGTCAGCAGCCCGTTGAAGCTCGTTGGCGGCCTGCTGAACCTGCTGAATCGTTCCAGAACTCGTGTTGCGGCGCAGCGTCATGCGCAGCTTCGCCGCCGCTTCCGGCACCGCCGCAACCATTACTGCCGCGTCATCTGACAGTGCGTACCCGGAGTACGCGAGGCCGCCCGTAAACAGGAGCATGACGAGAGCAGCCGCAACGACGCGGGGTAACCGTACCCGCATCAACGTGACGACCGCCGGTTCCAGCGCGTAGCTGATGAGCACGCTGAGGACAATGGGAATGAACACCTCGCGTGCCCAGTACAACAGCGCGATTCCGGCTGCCGATGCGATGACGACGAGCGCGGCACTGCGCAGCTTGACGTCGATCGGCGCCGTGGTTTCCGGCTCCGGCTCACGCGCGCGCCGAATCAGGTCGCGTGCTCGTTCTGCCATCCGTATCCTGCGGCGCCACGGCGAGACCGCCACGCGCTTGCAGCGCCTTGTTGATGGCCACCGCGGCTTTCGCACCCTCGGCGGCAGCAACAATTGCGAATTGCACGTCGCGCGACGCATCGCCGACGACATAAAGGCCGGCGAGGTGCGTCTGGCCCAGGTCACCTGTCTTCACCGCCCCGCCGCGATTCATCTCGCATCCCAAACGCGCCGCGAGTTCGCACTGTTGACTTTGACGCTCTGAGAAGAACACCGCGTCGCAACGCGTCGACGTGCCGTCCGCGAACACCATGACTCGCACGAGAGGACCGTCATGTTCCACGCGAACGATCCTCGACGTGTGCACCTCGATTCCCTGTTCGCCCAGTTGCTGGCGATCGCGCGGGCGGACGATCCGTGTGCCGTTGGTGCAGAGCACGACGCGTGACGCCCACGTTTTTAGCGACAGCGCGAGGCCGGCGCCCGCAGTTCCGCGCCCGATGACGGCGATGACTTGATCGCGATGCTCCCATCCGTCGCAGTACGGACAATGGTGAACCGTGACGCCATAGCATTCCTGCAGCCCCGGGATTTCGGGCACGTGGTCGCGGACGCCGGTGGCGATGAGCGCCATGCGCGCGCGAACGGTCTGATCGTCACCAAGCGTCGCTTCGAAGAAATCGCCGGTGTGCGTGAGGTCGGTCACAGTGACGTTGCGGGGTTCGACACCGTACGGGAGCAGTTCCTCGCGTCCGAGCCGCAGAAGCTCCAGCGGTGGGATACAGTCGCGGCTGAGGAAACCGTGCAATGCGGACGAGCGCGCGTTCCGCGGTTGTCCCGCATCGCAGAGGAGCACACGCCGTCGGCAGCGTGCGAGCACGAGCGCGGCGCTGAGACCAGCTGGACCGCCGCCGATAATGATGACGTCGAACACGCTCCGGCTGAACTGCAAGCGACTGGCCACTGTCAGTGGAGCGGATCGATAACGCGGCGATGAACGTCTCGGATTTTGATTTCGAACTGCCCGTTTCGCTGATTGCGCAGCATCCACCCTCGGAACGCGGCGGATCGCGGCTGCTGGTGCTTCGCCGCAGCGGCACGATCGAGCATGCCACGTTCGCGAACCTCGACCGGTATCTCGCGCCTGGCGATCTGCTCGTTCTCAACAATACGCGCGTATTTCCCGCCCGCCTTCTGGGTCGTCGGATTCCCAGTGGCGGTGTCGTCGAGTGCTTGTTGTTGAACCCTGAACCTCCGAATCCCGAATCCCGAATCCCGAATCCCGACGGCGACGTCTGGGAATGTCTGGTCCACCCCGGTCAGAAGTTGAAACCTGGTTCGCGCGTCGTGTTCGAACGGGGAGACGTCGTCATTGAAGGCGATGTTCTGTCAATGCACTTCCAGGGACGACGCAGGATCCGGCTGAGGACGGCTCATCCCGGCGGGCTCACCGACGCTGTCGATCGCGTCGGGCATATCCCGTTGCCGCCGTACATCAAGCGTCACGACGAGGAGTCGGACAAGGACCGATATCAAACCGTCTATGCGCGGGATCGCGGATCAGTTGCGGCTCCAACGGCGGGTTTGCACTTCACCGCTGCGCAGCTTGCCGCGCTTGGGGCGCGCGATATCGAACTCGCCCTGGTCACGCTGCATGTCGGCTACGGCACGTTCAAGCCGGTCAAGGCCGAACATGTCGAGGAACACGTCGTTGAGGCGGAACGCTTCACCGTGAGCAGTGAAGCAGCCGCCTCGCTGACGCGGGCCAAGCGCGAACACCGGCGGATCATCGCCGTCGGTACGACGACGGTCCGCACGCTCGAATCCCTCGCCGTGACACCCGATGGAACCGTACTGGGTGACAGCGCAGAAACGAATCTCTTCATCCACCCCGGTCATCAATTCCAGATCGTAGACGCGATGATCACGAACTTCCACTTGCCACGGTCGTCACTCCTCATGCTCGTCTCCGCATTCGCAGGGCGCGAGAAGATCCTCTCCGCGTATCGCGAAGCAGTGGACAAGGGTTACCGCTTTTACAGCTACGGCGACGCAATGTTGATACTCTGAGCGCGCCTATGCCGTTTCCGTACGAGGAATTTGACGTCTCGGGTGTGCGCACGTACCCACTGAGTTCGCGAAAGAGCAAGGCGAGTGTGGACGACTTCGCTCGTCCGGTCGCGCGCGGCGCATCGTTCAAGGCGTGGCTCGATTCCCTTCCAGCGACGCTTGGCGCCGCTGACATCAGACGTGTGGCAGCGGCGATTGTTGGCGCGAAGAAACGGAACGGCGGACTCATTTGGGGAATCGGTGCCCACGTCATCAAGACCGGTCTGTCACCCGTCCTGATCGACCTGATGGAACGTGGTTACGTCTCGGCGGTCGCAATGAATGGCGCAGGCATCATCCATGACTTCGAGGTGGCGCTCGCCGGTGCCACATCAGAAGACGTCGACGAAGCGCTCGGGCCCGGTCGATTCGGCATGGCGGAGGAAACCGGGACGCTGCTCAACGAGGCGATTCGCGCAGCGCGTGCCGCAAATAAAGGCCTTGGCCAGGGTGTCGCCAGCTTCCTCGCTGAACGTCAACCCGAATACGGAACGAAAAGTCTTGCCGTCGCAGCTCACCACCTCGGCATTCCCTTGACCGTCCACGTCGCCCTTGGGACGGACATCATTCATATGCACCCCGCGGCGTGCGGAGCCGATATCGGCGAGACGAGCCTGCGCGACTTCCGATACTTCACGGCGTGCGTGGCGCGGCTGATGGGGGGCGTGTATCTCAACTGCGGTTCCGCGGTGATACTGCCTGAGGTTTTCCTCAAGGCCGTCGCCCTCGCGCGCAATCAGGGCGCATCGCTCGATGGACTGACGACCGTCAACATCGATTTCGTTCGCATGTACCGTCCTCAAACGAACGTCGTGACACGGCCTGTGGCAGGGATTGGAACCGGAATCTCATTGGTCGGCCACCACGAGATTCTGATCCCGTTGATTGCCGCCGCCGTGATTGAATCGGAGTAGGCGTTGGATGAGTTGCCGTCCATCGTCGCGCTGCGCGCGACGGTGGACACCGGTCTCACCCGGCTCGCCAACCATGCTCGCGGCGTTGGCAAGCGCGAGCGAAGGTTGGTGCCGGAGGGCAGACTCGAACTGCCGACCCCGCGCTTATGAGACGCGTGCTCTAACCGGCTGAGCTACTCCGGCACGAATTTTCGATTTTACTATGCTGTGGCCGAGCGTACGTGACGACACATCTCCATCAGCGCGTTCGGAAAACCATCGAGCGCTATGCGTTGTGCCCGCCCGGCAGTCGCGTGACCGTCGGAATTTCGGGCGGATCCGATTCAGTCGCACTGCTATTTCTCCTTCGTGATCTTGCCGAGAACGGAAAGTTCACGGTCGCCGGACTCGCGCACCTCAATCACGGGCTTCGTACGACAGCCGATCGCGATGAACGGTTTTGCCGTGAGCTCGCGGAGCGGCTGGCCCTCCGGATCGCCGTCAAAACCGCGGATGTTAAAGGGTTTGCGCGTGGACGAAATCTGTCAGTCGAAGACGGAGCCCGCAGGATCCGATATGACTTTCTGGAGCAGGCCGCCGACACCTTCGCCGCCGATCGCATCGCGGTCGGCCACACGCAGGATGATCAGGCTGAAACCTTTCTCCTGAAGCTGATTCGAGGGGCAGGACTTACGGGGCTGTCGGGGATTCGGCCCCGCCGGGGCCGCATTATCCGCCCGCTGCTCGATGCGGCCCGGAGCGACCTGCGCACGTACTTGTCAGTCCTCGGGGAGCGCTGGATCGAGGACGAATCGAACGAGGATCTTGCGAATCCGCGGAACCGGATTCGCCATAGGGTGCTGTCGGAGCTCGATTGCGCCGCCGGCGCCTCGACGCGCTCCGCAATCGCGCGCACGGCCGGGCTGGCCCGAGAGGACACCGAATGGCTCGATGAGCTGGCGGAACGTCGTTATACACAGTTGGCGATGACCTCGGAAGATGGCGTGACGATTGAAGCAGCAGAATTGGCAGCGGAACCGACGCCGATCCGGCGACGCGTTCTGTTGAAGGCCTTGAGGGTGGCGGCTGGCGACCGGGAGGTCGGGCTCGACCATGTCGAGGCCGCCGCCGCGGCGCTGGCAGGCTCTGCCGGTGGGGCTGATTTTCCGGGTGGACGCGTGGAACTTCGGCGCGGAAAACTGGTCTTAATACAGCAGAAGCCGGCGCCGAAGTGATACTCTTGATAACTCGCTCTGCGGGAGGAGTTTTTTGAATTCGACCCTGAAAAGCCTCGCATTCTGGATAGTTCTGGTCCTGGTCGGGATCCTGGTCTGGAACATCTCTACGCGCTTTCAGCCGAGCCAGAAGGCCGAGAAGTTCAGCGAATTCATGTCGAAAGTCGACTCTGGTCAGATCTCCAGCGTCACCATTGTCGGCAATGAGATTACCTATATTTCCAAGACCGGCGACAGCTTCCGGACCTACGCACCCGCACAGTACGAAGGGCTCGCTAACAAGCTGATCGACCGCAACATAGTGGTTTCGGCGCGCGAGGCGACGACCAGTCCATGGGCGGCGCTGCTGTACTCGTGGGCGCCGATTCTCCTGATGATTGGGTTCTGGATCTTCTTCATGCGCCAGATGCAGAGCGGCGGCAACAAGGCGTTGTCGTTCGGGAAGAGCAAGGCGAAGCTCTCGTCCAGCGCGCAGAAGAAGGTGACGTTCAAGGACGTCGCCGGCGTCGACGAGGCCAAAGACGAACTCCAGGAGATCATCGAGTTCCTCCGCGAGCCACAGAAGTTCCAGAAATTGGGCGGCCGCATTCCGAAAGGCGTGCTGTTGATGGGGCCGCCGGGAACGGGCAAGACCCTGTTGGCGCGTGCCGTCGCCGGCGAAGCGAACGTCCCGTTTTTCTCCATCAGCGGGTCCGACTTTGTCGAGATGTTCGTCGGCGTCGGCGCCTCGCGCGTCCGCGACCTGTTTGAACAGGGCAAGAAGAACGCCCCGTGTATCGTCTTCATCGACGAAATTGACGCGGTCGGCCGGCACCGTGGCGCAGGGCTCGGCGGCGGCCACGACGAGCGTGAACAGACGCTGAATCAGCTGCTCGTCGAAATGGATGGCTTCGAGTCGAACGAAGGCGTCATCCTCGTCGCGGCAACCAACCGCCCCGACGTTCTCGACCCGGCGCTGCTGCGGCCCGGCCGCTTCGATCGCCGCATTGTCGTCAACCGACCGGACGTCAAGGGCCGGGAAGGCATCCTCGCTGTCCACACCAAGAAGATTCCGCTGTCCGACGACGTCGACGTCGCAGTCCTGGCCCGCGGTACGTCCGGCTTCTCCGGCGCCGACCTCGCGAACCTGGTGAACGAAGCCGCCCTGAATGCGGCGCGTTACAACCAGAAGGTCGTTCGCATGGTCGATTTCGAGTTTGCGAAGGACAAGGTGCTCATGGGCGCCGAGCGGCGCTCGATGATCATCAGCGAGAACGAAAAGCGCATCACGGCGATCCACGAGTCGGGGCACGCGCTGCTCGCGGTCAAGCTGCCGCACGCGGATCCGATCCACAAGGTCACGATCATTCCGCGCGGCATGGCGCTCGGTCTGACGACGATGCTTCCGATTGACGAGAAGCACAATTACTCGCGCGAATACCTCCGCGATCAAATCTGCATTCTCCTCGGCGGCCGCATCGCTGAGGAGATCACGCTCGGCAGCATCACCACCGGCGCAGGCAACGACCTCGAACGTGCGACGGATCTCGCCCGCAAGATGGTGTGCGAGTGGGGCATGAGCGATTCGATGGGTCCGCTCACCTTCGGCAAGAAGGAAGAGCAGATCTTCCTCGGCCGCGAAATCGCGCAGCATCAGGACTACAGCGAGGATACGGCGCTCAAGATCGATCACGAGGTCAAGCGGATCGTCACCGAGGCCTACGGCCGTGCCCAGGAAATCCTGACGCGGTCCAAGTCGCGGCTGATGGAGATGGCCGACGCGCTGCTCGCGCGCGAGACGCTGGACGCCGAACAGGTCCGGCGCATCGTCGCCGGCGAACCGCTTGACGAGCCGACGCCGGCAACGCCGCCGACGCCGCAGATGGCGCCGCCCGCGCCAAAGGCGAAGGAGCGGCCGTCGATCGTGCCGCCGATTCCGCCACGGCCCGTTACGCAGGAATAACTCACGGAACCACGGAGACGGTTCACCGTTCCGCTTCCACGCGGCCGCACTCTTTCTCTCGGCGAACGCACGGTGATCATGGGCGTGATTAATGTCACGCCCGATTCATTTTCGGATGGTGGTGCACTGTCGGATCCCGCGACGGCTGTCGAGGCGGGTATCCGGATGGTGGAGCACGGCGCCGGCATTCTCGACGTCGGTGGCGAATCGACCCGGCCCGGCGCGTCCACGGTTGACGCAACCGAGGAGCAGCGCCGGGTGATACCTGTCGTCGAGGCACTGGCGAAGCGTGTCGATGTGCCGATCTCCATCGACACCTACAAGGCGGCGACCGCGGCGGCTGCGCTTGGCGCCGGTGCTTCGATCGTCAACGACATCAGCGGCCTGCGATACGAGGCGGCATTAGGAGAGGTGGTGGCGCGCGCCCGTGCGGCGATCGTCCTGATGCACACGCGCGGCCGTTCTCGTGACATGTATCGACAGGCGTCATACAGCGATGTGGTTGCGGAAGTCCTCGACGAACTCCGCGAGAGCATCTCGTTTGCGACCGGTGCGGGTATTCCCAAAGATCGAATTCTGATCGATCCGGGTCTGGGATTCGCGAAGGAGGCGCCCCACAGCTTCGAGACGCTCGCTCGCCTCGATGAGTTCAGCGAACTCGGACGTCCGCTGGTCGCGGGTCCATCCCGGAAGTCCTTCCTGGCGCGGCCGCTTGGCGGAGACGTTTCGGCGCCGGCGCGCGACTGGGCGACGGCAGCGGCGGTCACGGCGGCAGTGCTTGCCGGCGCTCACGTCGTGCGCGTGCACGCGGTCGCGGAGATGCTGCAGGTGGCACGGGTAGCTGACGAGATTCGGCGGTATTATCGCGTCGATTCATGAACTGGCTGGCCACGCTCCTCAAGCGGCCCGACATCGGATGGGCCGACGCGCTCGACATTGCGATTGTGTCGTTCCTGCTCTACGAGCTGCTCCTGCTGATTCGGGGAACGCGTGCGGTGCAGATGGCCTTGAGCGGCGGCTTCCTGTTGTTGCTCTATTTCCTGTCGCAGTGGCTGCAGCTCGAGACCGTCAACTGGGTGATCCGCAACCTGGCAGCCTACGTCGTCTTCGCCATCATCGTGCTGTTCCAGGCCGACATCCGTCGCGCGCTCGCGCATTTCGGCCGTGCCCCGTTCTTCCGGTACTTCGACCGCGCTGAACATGCGAATGAAACGATCGAGGAGCTGGTCACGGCTTCGACCAACCTCGCGGCACGCCACACAGGCGCCATCATCGTCCTCGAACGGCAGATCGGCCTGCGCAATTACATCGAAGGCGGCATTCCACTCGACGCGATGATCACGTACGACCTGCTGTCCAGCATTTTTCAGCAGGCCTCCCCGTTGCACGACGGGGCGGTCATCATCCAGGGCGATCGCATTGCCGCAGCGGCCTGCTTTCTGCCGCTGTCGGTCAATCCGCGGGTGAGTCGCGATCTCGGCACGCGCCACCGAGCCGCGCTCGGGCTGACCGAGGAAAACGACGCCATTGCGATTGTCATATCCGAAGAGACCGGCAAGATTTCGATTGCCACTGCAGGCGATCTCGAACGGGGCCTCTCGGCTGACGCGCTGCGCACGCGACTTGCGACGCTGCTGGGACATCGACGACGGCGTTTCCGGAGAGTCGAAGAGGCACGGAGCTCACTCGCCTGATGGCGTACGTCGGCTTTCGTCATCATCTCGGTCTGAAAGTCGTGTCGATTGCGCTGGCTGCGCTCCTGTGGGTTGCCGTAGCCGGTGAGCAGACGGTCGAACGATCGCTGCGGATTCCGCTCGAGTTCACCAACCTCCCGGCGCAACTGGAAGTCGTCGGGGATTCGCCCACGGTGGTGGATGTGCGCGTTCGCGGTTCGTCAGGCGCGCTGAACCGGATTGCTGCCGGCGAGCTGGTGGCCGTGCTCGATCTCCGTTCGGCGCGCTCCGGACAACGGCTGTTTCATCTCGACGGCGACGATGTGCGAACCCCGTTTGGCGTAGATGTCGTCCAAGTGAATCCATCGACCGTGTCGATGACGTTCGAGCCTTCAGGCAGCAAAGTGGTCCCGGTCGTCCCGTCAGTGGACGGGGAGCCGTCCGACGGCTTCGTCGTCGGCACAGTAACTGCACAGCCCTCGACGGTCGAAGTGCTGGGCCCAGTAAGCGTGCTGTCTACGTTGACGCAGGCGATCACCGAACCGGTAACCGTGACCGGCGCCTCAGCGCCGGTCACGGAAACCGTGAACATCGGCGTTGCGGATCCGGCTGTCCGGCTTCGGCAGCCGCAGACGGCACGCGTTGCCGTGACGGTTGCGCCTGCGCCGGTGGAATGGTCGGTCAGCGACATTGCCGTCAAACCGCGCAACGCAGTCGGCCGAATCCAGGTGACTCCGGCGCGCATCACGGCATGGGTGCGCGGCCCGCGTGAAGCGATCACGAGCGATAGCACCATGTTCGAAGCGTCAGTGGAAGCCGAAGGCTTACAGCCCGGCGAACACCGAGTGCCGGTCACCGTTGTTGCACCAGCGCGCGTAGGCGTCGTTCGGCTGGAACCGGCCGAGGTTAGAGTGCGGATTCGTTAAACTTTTCCACGTAGCCATGGGACGTCTATTCGGAACCGACGGCGTTCGCGGTAAGGCGGGTGAGTACCCGCTCGATCGTCCAACCATCCGCCGGCTGGGGGCCGCGCTGGCGCGGGGCCTTGCGTCACCTGCTCGCTTCCTGTCGGGCCGCGACACGCGTGAATCGGGTGCCTGGATCGAGCGTGAGCTCGCGTTTGGCATCGCGACCCAGGGCGGGTCGTTGACCGGGGCCGGCATCATTCCAACGCCCGCGATCGCGTACCTCACTCCGCGTATGGGATACACGGCGGGCGTCGTCATTTCCGCTTCGCACAACCCGTTTGAGGACAACGGCATCAAGGTGTTCTCAGGCGCGGGCGAAAAATTCACCGAAGAACTGGAGCAGCACGTCGAGTCGATCATGGCGGACCAGTCGTGGGGCCTCCCCTCGGGCGAGGCACCCGAGGTCGAACAGATCGACTACCGGGCTGAATATCTCGCGCATCTTCGGGCGATTCTGCCCAACGTGGAAGCGCTCCAGGGCAAGCATCTGATCGTCGACTGCGCCAATGGGGCGACGACAACGATTGCCCCGCGGCTGTTCCAGGAGCTTGGCTTCGAGGTGCGTTGCATCGGATGCGAACCCGATGGTCGCAACATCAATCTGCACTCCGGGTCCACCGCGCCACAGCAGCTTGCACTCGCCGTTGTCGACGGACGACATCCGCTCGGCATCGCCTACGACGGGGATGGCGATCGCGCGATATTCGTCGATGAGCGCGGACAGATTGTCGACGGCGATGCGGTGATGCTGATGTGCGCGAGGCAGATGAAGCGCGAGGGGCGTCTGAAGGGGAACGCCGTGGTCGCTACCGTGATGAGCAACCTCGGCCTCGAGATCGGATTGCGCGACGCAGGGATCGACATCGTGCGATGCCCCGTCGGCGACAAGTACGTCATGGAGGAGATGATTCGCCGGGATCTTTCGCTCGGTGGCGAGCAGTCGGGGCACGTCATCTTTTCCGAATATCTGTTCACCGGCGATGGCCTCGCAACCTCTCTGAATGTGCTCCGCACGATGGCGGCAACGGGCCGAACGCTCTCCGATCTCGCATCAGAGCTCACCACGTACCCGCAGGTTCTGGTGAACGTTCGGGTCGATCGGAAGATGGACCTGAATACAGTTCCCGACGTCGCGAGTGTGATATCGACCGTCGAATCGCGACTCGCCGGGAACGGTCGTCTCCTCATTCGATATTCCGGAACCGAACCGCTGCTTCGCATCATGATCGAGGGAAAGGATCAGCGCGAGATCGCGGCGTGGGCAGAGGAGATTGCCGGTGCGGTTCGTCAGCACCTGGCGGCCGCCGTGTGAAAATGGCTCAGGACTCACGGCTCATAGCTCAGGCCGTCTTGCGGAAGCCGTGAGCCTTGAGCCGTGAGCCATTGATCAAACTCTCCGTCAACGTCAACAAGATCGCGACGCTCAGGAACTCGCGCGGTGGCACCGTTCCTTCGGTGCTTGACGCCGTGAGGGTCTGCATTGATGCGGGCGCTCCCGGGATCACGGTTCATCCGCGTGCCGACGCCCGGCACATCACGAAGGCAGACGTTGACGATATCGCCGCGCATCTGACACCGCTGAAAGGACGCATCGATTTCAACATCGAGGGCGATCCGCGACCGGACCTCCTGCAGCTGGTGCACGCAGTGAAGCCCGATCAGTGCACGCTTGTTCCGGTCAAGCCCGGTGAAATCACGAGCCAGGCGGGGTGGCCTCCTGACACTCCTCGCGACGCGCTGGCGCGCGCGGTGTCGGAGCTGCGCGATGACGGGATTCGCGTCAGCCTGTTCGTGGATCCCCAGGACGCCTCGATTCGGTGGGCAGCGGAGATGGGTGCAGATCGCGTCGAGCTGTATACGGAGCCGTTCGCTCGCGCGTTCGAGCGCGGCGACAGGCCCGCGCGCGAGTCGTTCGCCGGATATACACGGGCCGCGGAGCTGGCGCACTCGCTCGGTCTTGGTGTGAACGCGGGCCACGACCTCGATCTCGACAATTTGGTACAGTTCCGCCGCCTGCCATATCTCGACGAAGTGTCGATTGGCCATGCCCTTATCAGCCATGCGGTGTTTGTGGGTCTGGCGCGCAGCGTTCGTGAATTTCTGGATGTCCTTGCCGCCTGACGGTTTTGCCGCGCCAACCTCCTTCTGCGGCCTGCCCCGGCAGCAGTTAGACTTAGGAGGCCACCAGAGCTCCACATGAAGTCCGAGTCAATTGTCTTTGCCATCGCCGGGATCTGCTTCGGCATCATCCTCGGATGGGTGATCGGAACGCAGCAGGCAGGCAGGCGAAACGCAACGCCGGTGCAACTGCAGTCGGCTGCGCCGGCGGCAGCACCCGCTTCGGGTGACGCGGCAGCAGGGGGAACGCGGCAGCCGCCCGCGCTCGACGAGGGGAAG
>Ga0268265_10000718_pt1 | contig 32453 bp, 29 predicted proteins | sample KBSSwiS52_FD_190355 | JGI IMG/M metagenome (GOLD analysis project Ga0268265, IMG submission 190355) | Switchgrass rhizosphere microbial communities from Kellogg Biological Station, Michigan, USA - KBS Switchgrass S5-2 (SPAdes) (version 2) | ecosystem: Host-associated > Plants > Roots >...
GCTGGTGCAGTTTACGTCGCAGCCCTACGACTACAGCACCTACCTGCAGGCTTCGCGCGGCACCGGCACCGACGCAGTCATGACCCTGGCGTCGCCGGTTTTCGCGCGAGACCGGGAGCAGATCCGGGAATGGCTCACGCGTTTGCGCCTGCCCAGCATCGGCTCCAACCCGCAGCAGGCGGAGACCGGCTACCTCATCTCGCTGGGCAGCAACGTGCCGAAAGTCGCCCGGCGCGTGGCCGAGATGGGCGTGCGCGTGCTGCTCGGCGCCAAGACGGCGGCGATTCCGGTGGAGCTCGCCGACGAGTTCGAGCTGGTGCTCAACATGGCCACCGCGCGCTCGCTCGGCTTGAAGATCCCCGATTCGGTGCGCGCGCGGGCGGCGCGCGTGATCGAATGAGAGTCGACAAATGGCTCTGGGCGGCGCGCTTCTACAAGACGCGCAGCCTGGCACAGCAGGCGATCGCCGCCGGGCGCGTCAAGCTCAACGACGCGCGCATCAAGCCCGCTCACGAGCTGAAGGCGGGCGACGCGCTCGCGATCCGCGTCGGCGACTTCGAGTGGCAAATCACGGTCAAGGCGCTTTCCGACAAACGCGGCCCGGCTGACGTGGCCCGTCAGCTTTACCAGGAAAGCGAAGCCAGCCGCGCCGAGCGCGAGCGCCGCCAGGACCTGCGGCGCTGGGGCGCGGAACCCGCGAATGCGCTCAAGGGCCGGCCGACCAAGCGCGACCGCCGGCGCATCGAAGGCTTCACCAGCCCGTCAGAGGAATCCTAGCGACCACGCTGAACTGCTCGCCGCCCTCCGGCCGAATCACGGCCATTTCGCCCTCGGCGAGATACGGCGGGCCGGCAACCGCGCGGAACGGATTGCCGTGGCTGGAGAGCACGGTATTGGTGCCCGCCGCAGGCTTCGTCCCCAGCAGGATTCTCAACGGCTGATAGCGCTTCGGGTCGTCGGCACTGAGCGGACCGCCACGCACCTCGCTGGTGGCGCGCGCCTTGCCGAAAGCAAGGCGCGCGGTCTCCATGGTGCGGCAGAACGGGCTGGCGAGCACTTCGCCGATCGGAATCTTCAGGCGCTTCACGTGTTCGCCGAGAGCCCGGGCCTCCGCGCGCCCCTTGTCGGTGAGGTTGCGCTGGGTGGCGCAATCCTCGAAGCTGGTCATGCGCGAGTCGTCCTGGCTGAAGTCGGTGGAGGTATGGCGCAGGAACAGCACATAGCCGCCCTGGCGCAGCGCCGCCAACAGCTTCGCGTCAGGTTCCGCGACAGCCGCGCTTGCGAAGAGCAGGGCCAGCAGTAGAAGCACGAGGCGCATTCGGGGTAGCCTAGCAAGCAAATGAAGAAGATTGTTGGAGGAGGGTTGGTGCTCGTCGCCGGCGCGGCGTTGGCGCAGGAGGACGCCGTCGTGGTCACCGCCACGCGCGTGCCGCAACCGAGCCTGGAAATCCCGGCCTCGGTCGACCGCCTGTATGCCGATGAGATCCGCGAGGGCCGCCCGCAGGTCAACCTGTCGGAGAGCCTCGGCCGGGTGCCCGGCATCGTGGTGCAGAACCGCCAGAACTACGCGCAGGACCTGCAGATCTCCTCGCGCGGTTTCGGTGCGCGCGCGACCTTCGGCGTGCGCGGCATCCGGCTGATCGCCGACGGCATCCCCGCCACCATGCCCGACGGGCAGGGACAGGCGGCGACCTTCGCGCTTGGCTCGGCCGAAAGCATCGAGGTGCTGCGCGGGCCGTTCTCCAGCCTGTACGGCAACGCGTCGGGCGGCGTGATCCGCGTCGAGACGCAGGACGGCCCGCCGGCCCCCACCGCTTGGCTCGACCTGTCGGCGGGGAGCTTCGACACCTGGCGCGCGGCGGCGAAGTTCGGCGGCCAGTGGGGCGCGGTGAACGGGATCGGCGACATCTCGCGCTTCGACACCGAGGGCTACCGGGAGCACAGCGCGGCGACCCGCGACCACCTGAACGCGAAGCTCAGGCTCGAGCTCGGCAGCCGTCAGTCGTTCACGCTGGTGGCGAACAGCCTGCGGCAGATGGACACGCAGGACCCCCTGGGGCTGACGCGCGCGCAGGTCGACGAAGACCCGCGCCAGGCGATCGCCAACGCGTTCATCTTCAATACGCGCAAGACCATCATCCACGAGCAGGCCGGCGGCACTTACGACGCGCGCTTCGGCGACACGCAAGTGCAGGCGACGGCCTACGGCGGGCAGCGCTACGTGGAACAGTTCCTGGCGATCCCGCTCGCGACGCAGGCCGCGGCCACGCACTCCGGCGGCGTGGTGAACCTCGACCGCAACTTCGGCGGCGGCGCGCTGCGCCTGTTCCACCGGCTCACGCCCGGCCTGCGCGTTTCGGGCGGCATCGAATACGACGTCATGGCCGAGCGGCGCCGCGGCTTCATCAATAACAACGGCAATCCCGGCGCGCTCAAGCGCGACGAGGACGACACCGTATCGAGCACCGATCTCTTCGCGCAGCTCGAGTGGAAGTTCCTCGAGCGCTGGTCGGCGCACGCGGGCGTGCGCTCGAGCGACGTGCGCTTCCGCATCGAGGACCATTTCATCGCCCCGGGAAATCCCGACGACAGCGGCGAAAAGAGCTACAAGGACACCACGCCGGTGGCGGGAATCGTGTTCCGCTTCACGCCCACCACCAGCTTCTACGGCAACTTCGGCCGCGGCTTCGAGACCCCGACGTTCGCCGAGCTCGCCAACCAGAACCCGCCGGCCACCGGCCTCAACTTCGGGCTGGAGGCGAGCCGCAGCCGGCACGTCGAGGCGGGCGTAAAGACCATCGCACCGGGCCGCTATCGGGTGAATGCGGCGCTGTTCAATATCGTCACCGAGGACGAGATCGTGATCGACCAGTCCTCGGGCGGCCGCTCCAGCTTCAAGAATGTCGGCCACACCGACCGCAACGGCCTGGAGCTTGCCGCCGAGACCCTTGGCGCTGGTCCGTGGAAGGCGCGCTTCGCCTATACCTACCTCAAGGCGGTGTTCCGCGAGAGCTTCGTTACGGTGTTCAACACCCCCGCGGTGCCGGTGACCGTCCCCGCCGGCAGCCAGCTGCCGGGCGTGCCGCGCAGCCAGATCTATGCAGATGTGAGCTACCACCGGCCCTGGTTCTACACACAGCTCGAGGGCCTGTACCGCGCGCGCGTGCCGGTCAATGACCAGAACTCCGAGTTTGCCGACTCCTATGTCACCCTGAACGTGGTGGGCGGGCTGGTGCAGCAGAGCCGGGGGTGGCGAATCTCCGAGTTCGTACGAATCGATAATCTCGCGGACAGGAACTACGTCGGCTCGGTGGTGGTCAACGACGCCAACCTGCGCTATTACGAGCCTTCACCGCGCCGCAGCATGACCGGTGGCATCCAGGCAAGCCTTCAGTTCTAATAGGCACTTCCCAGAGGAGAGACCCTATGAATAAGCTGATCGCATTCGCTGTGACCGCGGCGTTCGCGGCGCCCGCGATGTCCCAAGCGCCGGCCTGGCACCAGGGCAAGCCGCCGGCGCAAGCGGAATCCAAGCTCGCACCGCACGCCGGCAAGATGACCGAGACGCCGGCGGGCGAGATCCACGTCGACAAGCTCAAGCTGCCCGCCGGCTTCAAGGCCGAGCTCTGGGCGAGCGGCATGCCCGGCGGCCGCGCCATGGCGATTTCCGAGGACGGCAAGAAGGTTTACCTCGGCACCCGCGTCATCGGCCGCGTCTACGAAGTCAGCGACGACGGTTCCAAGCGCAGCGTGCGCGTGGTGGTCGACAAGCTCACGCAGCCCGCGGGCGTCGCGCTGAAGGACGGCAATCTTTACGTGTTCGCGATCGACAAGGTGTTGCGCTTCGACGGCATCACCAAGAGCGGTGACGTGAAGCCGGTCGACATGACCGCCAAGTTCGACCTGCCGAAGGAGCAGCACCACAACTGGAAGTACGTGGCCTTCGGCCCGGACAACAAGCTCTACGTGCCGTTCGGCGCGCCCTGCAATATCTGCGAGCCGCCGAGCAAGGAATACGCTCAGATCCGGCGCTACAACGCCGACGGCTCGGGCAAGGAAGTCATCGCCACCGGCGTGCGCAATTCGGTGGGCTTCGACTGGCATCCGAAGACCAAGGAGCTGTATTTCACCGACCATGGCCGCGACTGGGCCGGCGACAAGGGCTTCGAGGACGAGTTGAACAAGGTCAGCAAGCCGGGCGGCTTCTACGGCTTCCCCTACTGCCACAACAACGGTACGCCCGATCCGGACGTGAAGAAGGCGAAGGCCTGCGAGGGCGTAACCAAGCCGGTGCTGCTGATGGGCCCTCACGCCGCGGTGATGGGCATCAAGTTCTACACCGGCAAGATGTTCCCGGCCGAGTACCAGAACACGGCCTTCGTGGTGCGCAAGGGCTCCTGGAACCGCGAGAAGCCGTTCGGCTTCGACGTGGTCAACGTGCGCGTCGGCGAGGATGGCAAGGCCAGCAGCCGGCCGTTCATGAGCGGCTTCCAGGAAGGCGGCGACAGCTACAAGTTCTGGGGCCGCCCCGCCTACGTCGCGCAGATGCCCGACGGCGCGCTGCTGGTGTCGGACGAGCAGACCGGCGCCATCTACCGCATCAGCTACCAGAGCCCGAAAGGCGCGGCAAAGAAGAAGTAAATGCCGGGATTGCTCCGCAAGGGGCGGTGGGCATGCGTGCTCACCGCCTTTTTTTCTGTCGTGGTCTTTTCGCAGGAAAAGATTCAACTCTGCGCGGCGTGTCATGGGCCCGAGGGCAATTCGCCCGACCCGAAGATCCCTTCGATCGCCGGCCAGCCGAAGCTGTTCATCGAGACCCAGCTGGTCCTGTTCCGGGAAGAGCTGCGCAAGTCCGAGCAGATGCTGCCGATCGTGCGGGGCATGAAGGACCCGGAGATCATCAAGCTCGCCGAGCATTTCTCGAAACTGCCGTCCAAGGGGATGGAAAGCGGCAAGCCGGATGCGGCGCTGCTGAAGACCGGGGCGGAAAAAGCCAAGGCGCTGCGCTGCGGCATCTGCCATACGGCGGATTTCGGCGGCCAGAACCAGGTGCCGCGCCTCGCGGGCCAGCGCGAAACCTATCTCGAGGCCGAAATGCGTGCCTACCGCGACGGCAAGCGAAGCGGCGGCGACACCATCATGGCGGCCGCTCTGTATGGCGTTAGCGACGCCGACATCCGGGCGCTCGCGCACTTCCTTTCGAGGCGTGGCGGCCCGTAACTTGCACGTTTAGAACCCATGAAACTGAACGGGTTTCTGCCCGGCGAGTCCTAGAGGCATGAACCCGATTTTCATTGGCGGCACGGCCATTGGCCTCGCCCTCATGTATTTCCTGGACCCGAACGCCGGCCGCCGTCGCCGCGCGCGGACGCGCGACCAGGTCGTGCACGCCGCACGCGTGGTCAACGAGGGCGCCCGGGTGACGGCGCGCGACACGGTGCAGCGCGCCCAAGGCGCCTGGGCCGAAGCGAAGCGCATGTTCTCGCACGAGGAGGTCACCGACGATGCGTTGATCGGACGGGTGCGCGCCGAGCTCGGCCGGATGGTGTCGCATCCGCACGCCATCGAGGTCGCCTCGACCGGCGGCCACGTCACGCTGATCGGGCCGATCCTGTCGCACGAGGTCCGGCCGCTGCTGCGCGCGGTGCGCCGGGTCGGCGGCGTGCGGGCGGTGAGCGACCAGCTCACGGTCTACAGCGAGCCGGGCAACGTGTCGTCGCTCCAGGGCGGCGAGCCGCGCACCGGCCCCCGCTTCGAGCTGTTGCAGGAGAACTGGTCGCCTGCGGCGCGCATGATCGCCGGCGGTGCCGGCGCGGCGCTGATGCTCGCCGCTACCCAGACGCGGGGCGGCATGCGTGCGCTGCTCGGGGTTGCGGGCGGCGCACTGCTCGCACGCGCGGCGGCCAACCGCGGCCTGCGCAGCCTGGTCGGTCTGGGCGAGGGCGGCATCACGGTGCAGAAGACCATCTATGTCGCCGCGCCGGTCGAGCGCGTGTACCGCTTCTGGACCGACTACCAGAACTTCCCGCGTTTCATGCATAACGTACGCGAGGTGCTGCAGGTGGCCGAGAACCGCTCGCACTGGGTGGTGGCCGGGCCGGCCGGCGTGCCGGTGCAATGGACCGCGGAGATCACGCGCGTGGTGCCCGGGCAACTCATTAAATGGCGCTCGGTGCGCGACTCCGACGTGCGGCACGAGGGTGACGTGACTTTCGTCGGCACCAGCGACGGCGGCACGCGCATCCAGGTGCGGCTGTCCTACATCCCCTGCGCGGGCGTATTCGGCCACGCCGTGGCGACGATCTTCGGCGCCGACCCCAAGAGCGAGATGGACGCGGACCTCATGCGCATGAAGAGCATGATCGAAACCGGCCATCCGCCGCACGACGCGGCGCAACCGCCGCGCCCGCGCGAGAGCTAAGGTCCGCCGGACTCGGCCAGCAGGTCGACCAGTACGCTGAGCGTGCGCAGCGGCATGGTGCCGCGGCCCTCGAGCCAGCCCTCCAGAACCGTCGCCGGAACCTCGAGGCGAGCGGCGAGCGCCTTCTGCCCGATCAGGACGACCGCCTGCCGCAGAAGGACTTGAACGGTGCTGCTGGTGCTGGTGACCCCGGCCATGACGCGAGCGACGCTAACAAGCCGTCGCCCGCGCCGAATCCACCAAATGGATGATATTTACGCGGCGGCTTTGGCGCTCGCCGGCCCGGCGCTCATCAGCTCGCGCAGCACGAAGGGCAGGATGCCGCCGTGGCGGTAGTAGTCGACCTCGATCGCGGTGTCGATGCGGCATTTCACCGTGATCTCGGCCTTGGTGCCGTCGGCGCGCGTGATCTGCACCTTGAGCTCCTGCTGCGGCTGGATGCCGGCGAGACCGAGGATGTCGATGGTCTCGTCGCCCTTGATGCCGAGCGACTGCGCCGAATCCGCGCCCACAAACTGCAGCGGCAGCACGCCCATGCCCACCAGGTTGGCGCGGTGGATGCGCTCGAAGCTGCGCGCGATCACCGCCTTCACCCCGAGCAGCTGGGTGCCTTTGGCCGCCCAGTCGCGCGATGAGCCGGTGCCGTACTCTTCGCCGCCGAACACCACGGTCGGCGTGCCGTCCTCGATGTACTTCATCGCGGCTTCGTAGATCGGTTGTTTGTCGTTCTTGTACAAGGTCAGCCCGCCTTCGGTACCCGGCAGCATCAGGTTCTTGATGCGCACGTTGGCGAACGTGCCGCGCATCATCACCTCGTGGTTGCCGCGACGTGCGCCGTAGCTGTTGAAGTCGGCCACCGCGACGTCATTCTCCTGCAGGAAGAAGCCGGCGGGCGAGGTCGGCTTGATCGAGCCGGCGGGCGAGATGTGGTCGGTGGTCACCGAGTCGCCGAAGATGCCGAGCACCTTCGCGCCGTTGATGTTGGAGATGCCGGCCGGCGTCATCGAGAAGTCCTTGAAGAACGGCGGCTCGGCGATGTAGGTCGACTTTGGCCAGCTGTAGACCTGGCCGGTCGGCGCCGACACCTTCTTCCACATCGGATTGGCGTTGGCGAGGTCCGCGTACAGCCTGCGGAAGGTCGGCGCATCCATCGCGAGCTTCATCAGGCTCTTGATCTCGTCCGCGGTGGGCCAGATGTGGCCGATGAACACGTCCTTGCCGTCCTTGGATTTCCCGAGCGGTTGATTTCTCAAATCGACCAACATCGACCCTGCGAGCGCATACGCCACCACCAGCGGCGGCGAGGCGAGGAAGTTGGCGCGGATGTTGGGATGGATGCGGGCTTCGAAATTCCGGTTGCCCGACAGAACCGCCGCGCACACGAGATCGTTCTTGACGATCGCTTCGTCGATCGACTGCGCCAGCGGGCCGGCGTTGCCGATACAAGTCGTGCAGCCATACGCCGCGACGTTGAAGCCGAGCTTCTCGAGGTAGGGCAGCAGCCCGGCCTTGGTCAGGTACTCGGTCACCACCCGTGATCCCGGCGCGAGCGAGGTCTTCACGTGCGGCTTCACCGTCAGCCCGAGCTCGACCGCCTTCTTGGCGAGCAGGCCGGCGGCGAGCAGCACGCCGGGATTTGAGGTGTTGGTGCACGAGGTGATCGCAGCGATCAGCACGTCGCCGTTCTTGATTTCCAAACCGTCGAACGTCTTGTACGGCTTGCGCAGGTCGTCGGCCTTCTTGGCGAAGCCGTTTTCCTTCACCGGCGCGGTGAACAGTTTCTCGAAGGTGCCTTTGACCTTGTCGAGGTCGATGCGGTCCTGCGGGCGCTTCGGGCCGGCGACCGAGGGGTAGATGGTGGAGAGGTCGAGCTCGAGCACCTGCGAGTAGTCGATGTCGCCCGCTTTCGGCATGCCGTACATGCCCTGCGCCTTGAAATAGGCGACGAAGCGCTCGATCTCCTCGTCGGTGCGGCCGGTGCCGCGGAAGTACTCGACGGTGCGGTCGTCGACCGGGAAGAAGCCCATGGTCGCGCCGTATTCGGGCGCCATGTTGCCGAGCGTGGCGCGGTCGGTCGCGGCGAGCGACGCCGCGCCTTCACCGAAGAACTCGACGAACTTGCCCACCACCTTGGCCTTGCGCAGCATCTCGGTGACCGTCAGCACCAGGTCGGTGGCGGTGCAGGCGGGGTGCAGTTTGCCCTTCACGTTCACGCCAACGACGTCGGGGGTAAGGAAGTAAACCGGCTGGCCCAGCATGCCGGCCTCGGCCTCGATGCCGCCCACGCCCCACGCCACCACGCCGATGCCGTTGATCATCGTGGTGTGGCTGTCGGTGCCGACCAGCGTGTCGGGATAGCACACGCCGTCCTTCGACTTGTGCACGCCGCGCGCCAGGTACTCGAGGTTCACCTGGTGCACGATGCCGATGCCCGGCGGCACCACCTTGAAGGTGTCGAACGCCTGCATGCCCCACTTCATGAACTGGTAGCGCTCTTCGTTGCGCTTGAATTCCAGCTTCATGTTGAGGTCGAGCGCGTTCTTGTTGCCGTAGTGGTCGATCTGCACCGAGTGGTCGACGACCAGGTCCACCGGCACGAGGGGCTCGATGGTCTTCGGGTTCTTGCCCATCTTCTGCGCCACGCTGCGCATCGCGGCCAGGTCGCAGAGCAGGGGCACGCCGGTGAAGTCCTGCAGCAGGATGCGCGCCAGCACGAACGGGATCTCCTCGGTGCGCTTGGCGCTGGGCTTCCAGTTGGCGAGCTCGCGTACGTGCGCCTCGGTCACTTTCTTGCCGTCGCAGTTGCGCAGCACCGACTCGAGCACGATGCGGATCGAGATCGGCAAACGCTCGACTTTCACTCCCAGCTTCTTGCCCAGGGCTGGAAGCGAATAGAGCTTGCCGTTTTTGAAGGATTGCAGCGTGTTGAAGGAATCCATTGATTACCCCTGGTGATCAGACCGCGAACAGGTCGACGAACTCGTTGACGGGCATCTCCTCGAGCCTTATCGGGTCCATGCAAACGTCGAGAATGGCTTTCTGCTGCTTCTGCGGGAAGCGGCGCGCGAGATTGGTCTTGAATTTCTCCACCAGGATCGGCATCCCTTCGGCGCGCCGGCGCTTGTGCCCGATCGGGTACTCGCACACGACTTCCTTCAGCTTGGTGCCGTCCTTGAACTCCACGGTGAGGGCATTGGCGATCGAGCGCTTCTTCGGGTCGTGGTAGTCCCGGGTGAAGCGCTTGTCTTCCACGCAAGTGATCTTTTTCCTCAACTGGTCGATCCTGGGGTCCGCAGCGACCTTGTCTTCATAGTCCCCGGCAGTCAGCCGACCGAAAATCAGCGGCACCGCCACCATGTACTGGATGCAATGGTCGCGGTCCGCCGGGTTGGCCAGCGGGCCCTTCTTGTCGATTATGCGGATCGCCGCCTCGTGCGTCCGGATGCGGATCCTTTTGATTTCATTAATCTTGTCCTTAACCACGGAATGCAATTTCATCGCGCACTCTACGGCGGTCTGCGCGTGGAACTCGGCGGGGAAGGAGATCTTGAACAGCACGTGCTCCATCACGTAGCTGCCGAACTTGCGCTGGAACTTGAACTCCTTGCCCTTGAACAGCACGTCGTAGAAGCCCCAGCCCTTGGCGGTGAGCGCCGAGGGGTAGCCCATCTCGCCGGTCCTGCTGATCAGCGCGAGCCGCACCGCGCGCGAAGTCGCGTCGCCCGCCGCCCAGCTCTTGCGCGAGCCGGTGTTCGGCGCGTGGCGGTAGGTGCGCAGCGACTGGCCGTCGACCCAGGCCTGCGAGACCGCGTTCACCACCTGGTCGTAGGTGCAGCCGAGCATGTTGGCGACCACCGCGGTCGAAGCGACCTTGACCAGTACCACATGGTCGAGGCCGACGCGGTTGAAGCTGTTCTCCAGCGCGATCACGCCCTGGATCTCGTGCGCCTTGATCATCGCCGTCAGCACGTCCTTCATCCGCAGCGGCGACTGGCTGCGCGACAGCCAATCCGCCGTGGCGAGGATGCCGCCGAGGTTGTCGGACGGATGGCCCCATTCCGCGGCGAGCCAGGTGTCGTTGAAGTCGAGCCAGCGGATCATCGCGCCGAGGTTCCAGGCCGCCTGCACCGGGTCGAGCTGGTACTTGGTTCCCGGCACCTTGGCGCCGCGCGGCACCACGGTCTCGGGGTCGATCGGGCCGAGCAGCTTGGTGCACGCCGGATATTCGAGCGCTTCGAAGCCGCAGCCCAGCGTGTCCATCAGGCAGTAGCGCGCGGTGTCGTAGGCTTCGTCGCTGGTGATGACGTGCTTGGTCGCGTAGTCCGCGATGAGCGTAAGCACCTTGTCCGGCTTGGGCCGGACGTTCGAGATGGGGGCAGACATCGGAGGGGGCTAGTCGTCTTTCTTTTCGGAGTTGTCGTCCACGGCGAAGCTCCATTCGTAGCCGCCGGCGGGCTCGAAGGTGTGCTCGTTGCCGCCGGCGCGCGGCGCGTGCTGCATGGAGGGCACCGGGGCGCGCTCGTCGCGCGTCTTGTCCCACCAGATGGCGCGGCCCTTGCGCTGCGACTCGACTTCCTCGGGATGCTCCTCGAGGAACTTGCGCATGAATTTGGTGATGTCGGATTCGTACATCAGCGGTCCTGGAGCGGGACCCACTGCATGTTCTCCGGCCCGGTGTAGTTCGCAGCCGGCCGGATGATCTTGCCGTCCGCGCGCTGCTCGATGACGTGCGCCGACCAGCCACTGGTGCGCGAGATCACGAATACCGGCGTGAACATCGCCGTCGGCACGCCGAGGCGGTGGTAGGACACCGCGCTGTACCAGTCGAGGTTGGCGAACATGTCCTTCTCGCGCCGCATCACGTGCTCGAGGCGCTCGGCGATGTCGAACAGCTTCATGTTCTTCGCCTGCTGCGAAAGGCGCTTGGCGACCCCCTTGATCACCTGGTTGCGCGGGTCGCCGGTCGTGTACACCGGGTGCCCGAAGCCGATCACGATCTCTTTCGCCTGCACGCGGCGCACGATGTCGGCTTCAGCCTGATTTGCATCTTTATATCTGGACAAGACCTCGAACGCGAATTCGTTGGCGCCACCGTGCTTCGGGCCGCGCAGCGCGCCGATGCCGCCGCAGATCGCGCTGTACATGTCCGAGCCCGTTCCGGCGACGACGCGGCAGGCGAAGGTGCTGGCGTTGAACTCGTGCTCGGCGTACAGGATGAGCGACGTGTGCATTGCCCGGACCGCCGCCTCGCTCGGCTTCTTGCCATGCAAGAGTCTGAGAAAGTGGCCGCCGATGGAGTCGTCGTCGGTCTCGGTGCTGATGCGCTTGCCGTGGTGGCTGTAGTGGTACCAGTAAAGCAGCATCGAGCCCATCGAGGCCATCAGCCGGTCGGCGATGCGCTGCGCGCCCGCCTTGCCGTGGTCGTCCTTCTCCGGCTCGATCGTGCCCAGCACCGACACCCCGGTGCGCAGCACGTCCATCGGGTGCGCCTTCTTCGGCACCCGCTCCAGCGCGGCCTTGAGCGGGTTGGGCAGCCCACGCATTTTTCTGAGCGAGCTCTTGTATTTCTTCAGCTCGTCGCGGGTCGGCAGCTTCTCGTGCACCAGAAGATAGGCGACCTCCTCGAACTCGGCCTGCTCGGCGAAGTCGAGGATGTCGTAGCCGCGATAGTGCAGGTCGTTGCCGCTGCGCCCGACGGTGCACAGCGCGGTGTTGCCCGCCGGAACGCCTGACAGCGCGACCGATTTCTTGGGCTTAGGAGCGGCCGCGGGTAAAGAGCTCATCCAGCTTTTTCTCGTAGGAGTGGTAGTTGATGATGTCGTACAGCTCCTCGCGCGTCTGCATGTCCGCGATCGAGCCTTGCTGCGTGCCGGTCTTCCTCAGGTTCTCGTACACCTTCAGCGCCGCCTTGTTCATGGCACGGAAAGCCGTGAGCGGGTAGAGGATCATCGCGACGTTGGCCGAGCGCAGCTCGTCGACCGTGAACAGCGGCGATTTGCCGAACTCGGTGATGTTGGCGAGGATCGGCACCTTCACCGCGTCGGCGAACTTCCGGTACATCGGCAGGTCGGTGATGGCCTCCGGAAAGATCATGTCAGCGCCAGCTTCCACATAGGAAATTGCCCTGGAAACTGCAGAGTCCAACCCCTCGTTGGCGAGCGCATCGGTGCGCGCCATGATCACGAAGCCCGGGTCGGTGCGCGCATCCACCGCCGCCTTGATGCGGTCGGCCATCTCTTCCTTGGAAACCAGCTCCTTGCCGGGCCGGTGTCCGCAACGTTTCGCGCCCACCTGGTCCTCGATGTGCATCGCCGCGGCGCCCGCCTTGATCAGCGAACGCGTGGTGCGCGCAACGTTGAAGGCGCTGGCGCCGAATCCGGTGTCGACGTCGACCAGCAGCGGCAGGTCGCATACGTCGGTAATGCGCCGGATGTCGGTGAGCACGTCGTCCAGGTTGGAGATGCCGAGGTCCGGCATGCCGAGCGAGCCGGCGGCCACACCGCCGCCGGAGAGGTAAACCGCGCGGTAGCCCACGCGCTTCGCCATCAGCGCGTGGTTGGCGTTGATCGTGCCGACGATCTGGAGCGGCTTTTCCTGCCGGACGGCGTCCCTGAACTTCTGCCCTGCGCTCATGAAAACAGCTGCTTCACGCCGTCACGTTCCTCGTGCAGCTCCTTGAGGGTGGCGTCAATCCGCTTGCGGCTGAACTCGCTCACCTCGATGCCCTTGACCACCTGGTACTGGCCGCCGCGGCAGGTGACCGGATAGCCGAAGATCACGCCTTCGGGGATGCCGTAGCTGCCATCGGACGGCACGCCCATCGTCACCCAGTCGCCGTCCTTGCTGCCGGCCACCCAGTCGCGCACATGATCGATGGCGGCATTGGCCGCGCTTGCCGCGGAAGAGAGACCGCGTGCGTCGATGATCGCCGCGCCGCGCTTCTGCACCGTGGGAATGAACGTCTGCTCGAGCCAGGCCTGGTCGTTGATCATGGGCCAGACTTTTTTTCCGTCGACTTCGGCCTGGAACACGTCCGGGTACTGCGTGGCTGAGTGATTACCCCAGACGATAACCTTGCGCAGGGCGGTCACCGGCTTTGAAATTTTCTGTGCGATCTGCGAAACAGCGCGGTTGTGGTCGAGGCGCATCATGCCGGTGAACTGGCTCGGCTTCAGGCTGGGCGCGTTCTTCATCGCGATGAGGCAGTTGGTGTTGGCAGGGTTGCCGACCACCAGCACCTTGACGTCGCGTTTCGCTACGCGATCGAGCGCCTTGCCCTGCGGCGCGAAGATCTTGCCGTTCGCCTCGAGCAGGTCCTTGCGCTCCATGCCCGGGCCGCGCGGGCGCGCGCCGACGAGCAGCGCGACATCGATGTCCTTGAACGCCACCATCGGATCCGATGCCGGCACCATGCCCTGGAGAAGAGGGAACGCGCAGTCGTCGAGCTCCATCATCACGCCCTTGAGCGCCTTCTGCGCTTTCTCGTCCGGAATCTCGAGCATCTGCAGGATCACCGGCTGGTCCTTGCCGAGCATCTCGCCGCTCGCAATGCGAAACAGCAGGGAGTAACCGATCTGGCCGGCGGCGCCGGTGACGGCGACGCGCATGGGCGCTTTGGGCATTGTGGATCTAAGCTCCGGGGGACGAGATTCGATTTCATTATAATTGTGGTTGCCCGGAATTAGGGGCCGGGCGGGTTCCATGGCCAGCGCGTCTGCGAAAAAGGTTCGTCCGAAGTACCTCAGCCTGCCCGCGCTGCTCTTCGAAATCCGCCTGCCGGTCCCGGGCTGGGTCTCGATCCTTCACCGCATCTCGGGCGCATGGCTGTTCTTCCCGTTCGTCGCCTGGCTGCTCTACCTGCTCGACAAGAGCCTGCAGTCGGAGCAGGGCTTCCAGTACGTGAAAACGGAGTACCTGGCCCTGCCGGTGGTGAAACTGTGCTTGCTGGTGTTCATCTGGTCTTTCAGCCATCACTTCTGCGCCGGCATTCGCTACCTGCTGCTGGATATCGACAAGGGCGTCGACCTGAAGACCGCGCGCCTGACGAGCTGGATCGTGATCATCGCCGGGCTCGCGCTGACCGCGTTCTTCGGCGCGAGGATCTGGTGAAGCGACTCGTCGTCGGCGCCCATTACGGCCTGCGCGACTGGCTGGCGCAGCGCATTACCGCCGCGATCATGGCGGTCTACACCGTCATCGTTGCCGTGGTGCTGCTCAATGACCCGGTCACCTATGACTCGTGGAAAGCCCTGTTCGCCCAGGGCTGGATGCGTGTCGCCACGCTGCTCTTTGCCGTCAGCCTCGCCTGGCATGCCTGGGTCGGTGTGCGCGACATCCTGATGGACTACATCAAGCCCGACGGGTTGAGGCTCACGATGCAGGTCGGCACGCTTCTGCTGCTCGCTGTGTACGTGGGCTGGACCATTCAGATCCTGTGGCGATGAGCATCCCGATCCGCAAGTTCGATGCGCTCGTGGTGGGAGCGGGTGGCTCCGGCATGCGCGCGGCATTGGAACTTGCGCGTGCGAATTTGAAAGTCGCCGTTTTGAGCAAGGTCTTTCCTACGCGGTCGCACACGGTGGCGGCGCAGGGCGGCATCGCCGCGCCGCTCGCCAACTCGACCGAGGACAACTGGCACTGGCACATGTACGACACGGTCAAGGGCGCCGATTACCTCGGCGACCAGGACGCGATCGAGTACATGTGCCGCCGCGCGATCGAGTGCGTGGTCGAGCTCGAGCACATGGGCATGCCGTTCGACCGGTTGGAGAACGGCAAGATCTACCAGCGGCCCTTCGGCGGGCACACCCAGAACTACGGTACGCCCAAGATGGCGATGCGCGCGTGCGCCGCGGCCGACCGCACCGGCCACGCCATGCTGCATACGCTTTACCAGCAGAACGTACGCTCGAACACGCAGTTCTTCGTGGAATGGATGGCGCTCGACCTGATCCTCGACCCGCAGGACGGCGCCTGCGTCGGCGTGGTGGCGCTGGAAATGGAGACCGGCGAGCTCAGCATCTTCCAGGCGAAGGGCACGCTGCTCGCCACCGGCGGTGCCGGCCGCATCTACTGGGCCACCACCAACGCGTTCATCAACACCGGCGACGGCATCGGCATGGTGGCGCGCGCCGGCTTGCCGCTCGAGGACATGGAGTTCTGGCAGTTCCACCCGACCGGCGTTGCCGGTGCCGGCGTGCTGATCACCGAGGGCGTGCGCGGCGAGGGCGGTTACCTGCTCAACAAGAGCGGCGAGCGCTTCATGGAGCGCTACGCGCCCAATGCCAAGGACCTGGCGAGCCGCGACGTGGTGGCGCGCGCCATGACCACCGAGATCAAGGAAGGCCGCGGCTGCGGCCCCGACGGCGACCACGTGCTGCTCAAGCTCGATCACCTCGGGCCCGAGGTGATCAACCTGCGCCTGCCGGGGATCCGCGAGATTGCGATCAAGTTCGCCAACGCCGACCCGATCCGCGAGCCGATCCCGGTGGTGCCGACGGTGCATTACCAGATGGGCGGCGTGCCGACCAATTACATGGGCCAGGTCGTCATCCCGGAAGGCGCGAGCAAGGAAGCCATCCTTCCCGGCCTTTACGCGGCGGGCGAGTGCGCCTGTGTCTCGGTGCACGGCGCGAACCGCCTGGGGACGAATTCGCTGCTCGACCTGCTGGTCTTCGGCAAGGCCTCCGGCGAGCAGATGATCAAGGACATCCGCGGCCAGCCCAGCCCGCATCGCGCGCTGCCCAAGGGCGCAGGCGATCTGACCCGGTCCAGAATTTCGAGGCTCGACAGCGCCGGCGGCGGCGAACGGGTGGTCGACGTGCTGAACGACCTGCGGCGCACGATGCAGGCGCACTGCGGCGTGTTCCGTTTCCCCGAAGATCTCAAGGCGGGCGTGGAGAAGGTCAAGGCGCTCGCCGAACGCGCCGCACGCACCTTCATCGCGGACAAGTCCAAGGTGTTCAATACCGCGCGCGTCGAGGCGCTCGAGCTCGAGAACCTGATCGAGACCGCGATGTCGACCGTGGTATCCGCCGAGGCGCGCAAGGAAAGCCGCGGCGCGCAGGCGCGCGCCGATTTTCCGAACCGCGACGACAAAAACTGGATGAAGCACACCCTGTGGTACAAGGAAGACAACCGGCTCGATTACAAGCCGGTGCACCAGAAGCCGCTGTCGGTCGAGACCATGGAACCGAAGGTCAGAACATACTGATGAAGCTCTCGATTTACCGGTACGACCCGGACAAGGACGAGAAGCCCTACATGAAGGACTACGAGGTCGCGCTCGAGGCCGCGGACCGCATGCTGCTCGACGCTCTGGTCAAGGTGAAGGCGCAGGACGACTCGATCGCCTTCCGCCGCTCGTGCCGCGAAGGCGTGTGCGGCTCCGACGCGGTCAACATCAACGGCAAGAACGGCCTCGCCTGCATTACCAAGGTGGCCGAGCTTCCCGACCACGTGACGATTCGTCCGCTGCCCGGCCTGCCGGTGATCCGCGACCTGATCGTCGACATGACGCAGTTCTTCAAGCAGTACCACTCGATCAAGCCGTACGTGATCAACAACGACCCGCCGCCGGAGCGCGAGCGCCTGCAGGCGCCCCAGGACCGCGAGGAGCTGAACGGCTTGTACGAATGCATCCTGTGCGCGTGCTGCTCGACCGCGTGCCCGTCGTTCTGGTGGAACCCGGACAAGTTCGTCGGGCCGGCGGGCCTGCTGCAGGCCTATCGCTTCATCGCCGACTCGCGCGACCAGGCGACCGCCGAGCGCCTCGACAACCTCGAGGACCCGTACCGCCTGTTCCGCTGCCACACCATCATGAACTGCGTCGACGTCTGCCCGAAAGGCCTCAACCCGACGCGCGCCATCGGCAAGATCAAGGAAATCATGGTGAGGCGCGCGGTCTGATGGATCGCGTGGCGCACGACCGGCTCTACTGGAAATGCCGCCGGGGCCTGCTCGAGCTCGACATCGTATTGCAGCGTTTCATCCCCATATTGAGGGATGAGGATGTGCAGCCGCTGCAAGCCCTGCTCGAGCTGCCCGACAACGATCTCTGGGACATCATCATCGGCCGTAGCGACCGCTACGACCCGCGATTGGAGCAAACTGTGGCACGGCTGCGCGCCGCCTAGGACGACGATATGGCTGACAAAATCGCAACGCTGAAGCTTCCCGACGGCAAGACCCTCGAATTTCCGGTGCTGCCCGGAAGCATCGGACCCGACGTGGTCGACATCCGCACCCTCTACGGCAAGTCGGGCGCCTTCACCTACGACCCGGGATTCCTCTCCACCGCGAGCTGCAGCTCGGCCATCACCTACATCGACGGCGACCAGGGGATCCTGCTCTACCGCGGCTACCCGATCGAGCAGCTGGCGCAGCACTGCGATTTCCTCGAGGTCTGCTACCTGCTGCAGTACGGCGAGCTGCCGAACCGCAAGCAGAAGACCGAGTTCGTCGACATCGTCACCCACCACACCATGGTGCACGAGCAGCTGGCGCGCCTCTACCAGGGGTTCCGCCGCGACGCGCACCCGATGGCGGTGATGGTGGGCGTGGTCGGCGCGCTGTCGGCCTTCTATCACGATGCGCTCGACATCAGCAAAGAGCGCGATCGGGTGATCTCGGCGTTCCGGCTGATCGCGAAGATGCCGACCATCGTCGCGATGTCCTACAAGTATTCGATCGGCCAGCCGTTCATCTACCCGAAGAACGACCTGTCCTACAGCGCGAACTTCATGCGCATGATGTTCGCGGTGCCGACCGAGGAGTACAAGGTCAACGACGTGCTGGTGCGCGCGATGGACCGGATCTTCATCCTGCACGCCGACCACGAGCAGAACGCTTCGACCTCGACGGTGCGCCTGTGCGGTTCTTCCGGCGCCAACCCGTACGCCTGCATTGCGGCCGGCATCGCCTCGCTCTGGGGCCCGGCGCACGGCGGCGCCAACGAGGCCGCGCTGCAGATGCTCGAAGAGATCGGCGATGTCTCCAAGGTGCCCGAGTTCATCCAGAAGGTGAAGGACAAGAACTCGGGCGTGAAGCTGATGGGCTTCGGCCACCGCGTCTACAAGAACTACGACCCGCGCGCCAAGCTGATGCGCGAGACCTGCCACGAGGTGCTGAACGAGCTCGGGCTGCACAACGATCGCATCTTCAAGCTCGCCATGGCGCTCGAGAAGGTGGCGCTGGAGGACGACTACTTCGTCTCGCGCAAGCTGTACCCGAACGTCGACTTCTACTCCGGCATCGTGCAGCGCGCGCTCGGCATTCCGGTGGCGATGTTCACCTGCATCTTCTCGCTCGCGCGCACCATCGGCTGGATCGCGCAGTGGCAGGAGATGATCACCGACCCGGAATACAAGATCGGCCGGCCGCGCCAGCTCTACAAGGGAGCCACCCGCAGGGATGTGAAGCCGCTCGACAAGAGGTAATTCGGCATGCTGAAGGAATTCCTGAACAACTCGTACCTGTTCGGCGGCAACGCGCCGTTCATCGAGGACCTGTACGAGAAGTACCTCGTCAATCCATCATCGATCCCGGACGAGTGGCGCGACTACTTCGACCGGATGCAGGTGCTGCCGGGCTCGCAGGACAAGGACGTGGCGCACGCGCCGGTGGTCGAGAGCTTCGTGCAGCGGGCAAAGCGCGGCGAATTCGCCGCCGCGCGCACCATGCCGGCCGAGCAGCTCACCCCGGAGCGGCTGCAGGTCGCGGCGCTGCTGCTGGTGACTGCCTACCGCATCGCCGGCTCGCGCTGGGCGACGGTCGATCCGCTCAAGCGCATGCCGCGCCCCAACATCCCGGAGCTCGAGCCGGCGTACTACGACCTGAAGGAAGCCGACCTCGACCAGGTGGTGAATTCAGGGTCGTTCATGGGGCTGGAGCGGGTTTCCCTGAGGACCCTGGTCCAGGCCCTGCGCGATACCTATTGCCGCAACATCGGCTTCGAGTACATGTTCATCTCGGACCGTGCGCAGCGCCAGTGGATCCAGGAGCGCATCGAGCCGGTGCGCGGCGCGCCGCGCGTGTCGCCGGAAGATCAGAAGCGCCTGATGCAGAAGCTCACCGAGGCCGAGCACCTCGAGCGCTATCTGCATACGCGCTACGTCGGCCAGAAGCGCTTCTCGCTGGAAGGCGGCGAAAGCCTCATCCCGTCGATCGACGAGCTGATCCAGCGCGCCGGCGGCGCCGGGGTGCAGGAGATCGTCATCGGCATGGCGCACCGCGGCCGGCTCAACGTGCTGGTCAACGTGCTCGGCAAGATGCCGAAGGACCTGTTCCAGGAATTCGAAGGCAAGGCCGCGCAGGAGCTGCCGTCGGGCGACGTCAAGTACCACAACGGTTTTTCCTCCGACATCACGACGGCCGGCGGCCCGGTGCATCTGTCGCTCGCGTTCAATCCCTCGCACCTCGAGATCGTGAACCCAGTGGTAGAGGGCTCGGTGCGGGCGCGCCAGCGCCGGCGCGACGACAAGACCGGCGACCAGGTGCTGCCGATCCTGGTGCACGGCGATGCGGCATTCGCCGGCCAGGGCGTGGTGATGGAGACGCTCAACCTCTCCGGCACCCGCGGCTACGGCACCGGCGGCACCGTCCATCTGATCGTCAACAACCAGATCGGCTTCACCACCTCGGACCCGCGCGACGCGCGCTCGACGATCTATTGCACCGACGTAGCCAAGATGGTCGAGGCGCCGATCTTCCACGTGAACGGCGACGACCCCGAGGCGGTGCTGTTCGTCACGCGCCTCGCGCTCGATTTCCGCCAGACCTTCCACAAGGACGTGGTGGTCGACATCGTCTGCTTCCGCAAGCTCGGCCACAACGAGCAGGACGAGCCCGCGGTGACGCAACCGCTGATGTACAAGAAGATTTCGCAGCACCCCGGCACGCGCAAGCTGTACGCGGACAAGCTGGTGGCGCAGAAGGTGATCGCCGAAGGCGAGGCCGAAGCGCTGATCAAGAAATACCGCGACACGCTCGACGCCGGCCAGCAGTCGGTGAGCCCGGTGCTGTCGAACTTCAAGTCGAAGTTCGCGGTGGACTGGGCGCCGTTCCTCGGCTCGAAATGGACCGACGCGGCCGACACCAACGTACCGATCGATGAACTGAGAAGACTTTCGGAAAGAATTACTGCCGTACCGGACGGCTTCACGGTCCACCCCACCGTAGGGCGCGTGATCGAAGCGCGCAAGCAGATGGCCGCCGGCAAGCTGCCGGTGGATTGGGGCATGGCCGAGACGCTCGCGTACGCGTCGCTGCTCTCCAACGGCTACGACGTGCGGCTGTCGGGACAGGACTCCGGCCGCGGCACCTTCGCGCATCGCCACGCGGTGCTGCACGACCAGGATCGCGAGCGCTGGGACCAGGGCAGCTACATCCCGCTGCAAAACATCGGCAAGGACCAGGGCGACTTCGTGGTCATCGACTCGGTGTTGTCGGAGGAGGCGGTGCTCGGCTTCGAGTACGGCTTCTCCACCGCCGAGCCCAATGCCCTGGTCCTGTGGGAAGCGCAGTTCGGCGACTTCGCCAACGGCGCGCAGGTGGTGATGGACCAGTTCATCAGCTCGGGCGAAACCAAGTGGGGCCGCGTCTGCGGCCTGGTGCAGTTCCTGCCGCACGGCTACGAGGGGCAGGGGCCGGAGCACTCGTCCGCGCGCCTCGAGCGCTACCTCCAGCTCTGCGCCGAGCACAACATCCAGGTCTGCGTGCCGAGCAACGCGGCGCAAATCTTCCACCTGCTGCGCCGGCAGATGCTGCGCCCGTTCCGCAAGCCGCTGATCGTGATGACGCCGAAATCCCTGCTGCGCAAGAAAGAAGCGGCGTCGTCGATCGAGGAGCTGGCCAATGGCTCGTTCCACACCGTGATTGCGGACACGACCACGGTGGACGAGAAGGGCGTGAAGCGCATCGTCGCGTGCTGCGGCAAGGTCTATTACGACCTGGTTTTCAAGAGAACCGAGCTGCAGAAAACCGATACCGCGATCATCCGCGTCGAACAGCTCTATCCCTTCCCGCACAAGCAGTTCGAGGCGCAGATGAAGCGCTATCCGAACGCGACCGAAGTGGTGTGGTGCCAGGAAGAGCCGCAGAACCAGGGCGCGTGGTACCAGACGGCGCACTACTTCCGCGAGAACATGCGCGACGACCAGAAGCTGTACTATGCCGGCCGTCCCGCATCGGCGTCGCCGGCGGGCGGCTACATGGCAAGGCACAACGAGCGGCAGAAGGCGCTGGTCGAGCAGGCGTTCGGCAAGTACAAGTAGGTTCTATCAACCCGGCGCGTTACGCGCCTGGCTTTTCACCAACCCGGCGGAAGCTCAGCGGAAACCGGGGAAGAGCCTAAACGGGAGAAGCGATGGCGATTATCGAAGTGAAGGTTCCGCAATTGTCGGAGTCCGTCGCGGAAGCGACGCTGCTCGACTGGCACAAGAAGGAAGGCGAGCGGGTCTCGCGCGACGAGAACCTGATCGACATCGAGACCGACAAGGTCGTGCTCGAGCTGCCGGCTCCCGCGGATGGGGTCCTGGTACGAATCATCAAGAAAGCAAGAGAATCGGTCGGGTCTGGCGACGTCATCGCCCAGATCGACACCGAGGGCAAGGCCGCGGCCGCTGCGCCCGCTTCGCCCGAGAAGAAGACCGCTCCTCCCGCGGAAAAACCGAAAACCTCTCCTGCCGTCATGCCCGCCGCGCAGAAAATTGCGGCGGAGAAGGGCATCGACCCGTCGAAGATCCAGGGCACAGGGCGGGACGGTCGCGTCACCAAGGGTGATGTGCTTGAAACAAGAACAACGCAAAAGGCGCCGCTGCAGCAGCCCACGCCGCCGGTCAACATCGACAACCTGACTTCCGGCCGCCCGGAGCAACGCGTGCCGATGTCGCGCCTGCGCCAGCGCGTGGCGGAACGGCTGGTGCAGTCGCAGTCGACCGCCGCGATCCTCACCACCTTCAACGAAGTGAACATGGCGCCGGTGATGGAGATGCGCAAGCGCTACCAGGAGCGCTTCGAGAAGGAGCACGGCACGCGCCTGGGCTTCATGTCGTTCTTCGTCAAGGCCGCGGTGCACGCGCTGAAGCGCTTCCCGGTGGTGAATGCCTCGATCGACGGCACCGACATCATCTACCACGGCTACTTCGACATCGGCGTCGCGGTCGGCAGCCCGCGCGGGCTGGTGGTGCCGATCCTGAGAGATGCCGACCGCATGAGCTTCGCCGAGATCGAGAAGAAGATCGGCGAGTTCGGCAAGCGCGCGCAGGACGGCAAGCTGACGCTGGAGGAGCTCACCGGCGGCACGTTCTCGATCTCGAACGGCGGTGTGTTCGGCTCGATGCTGTCGACCCCGATCATCAACCCGCCGCAGTCGGCGATCCTCGGCGTGCATGCGACCAAGGACCGCGCGGTGGTGGAGAACGGTCAAATTGTTGTCAGGCCGATCAACTACCTGGCGCTTTCGTATGACCATCGCATCATCGATGGCCGTGAAGCGGTCTTGTTCCTGGTTTCGATCAAAGATGCGCTGGAAGATCCTGCCCGCCTGATCCTCGAGATATGAAGGCCTTCGACGTGGTGGTGATCGGCGCTGGCCCGGGCGGCTACATCGCAGCGATCCGCGCAGCGCAGCTTGGCCTCAATACCGCCTGCATCGACGAGTGGAAAGGCGCCGACGGCAAGCCGGCGCTCGGCGGCACCTGCACCAACGTCGGCTGCATTCCGTCCAAGGCGCTGCTGCAGTCCTCGGAGAACTTCGAGCAGGCCGGGCACCACTTCGCCGACCACGGCGTGAAGGTGAAGGGCGTGGAGCTCGACCTGGCGCAGATGATGAAGCGCAAGGACAAGGTGGTGAAGTCGAACAACGACGGCATCGTCTACCTGTTCAAGAAGAACAAGATCGCCTTCTTCCACGGCCGCGGCAGCTTCGGCAAGGCTCCGAACCAGATCGTGGTCGGTGAGGAAACCCTGGAAGCCAGGCACGTCATCGTGGCCACCGGTTCCAATCCCCGCGCGCTGCCGGGCGCCGAGTTCGACGAGAAGCTGATCCTGAGCAACACCGGTGCGCTCGCCGTGGGCGAAGTGCCGAAGCGGCTAGGGGTGATCGGCGCCGGGATCATCGGCTTGGAGATGGGCAGCGTCTGGCGCCGGCTGGGCGCACAGGTCACTATCCTGGAGGCGCTGCCGACCTTCCTCGGCGTGGCCGATGAAGCCATCGCCAAGGAGGCCGCAAAGGTGTTCGCCAAGCAGGGGCTGAAGATCGAGACGGGCGTGAAGATCACCAAGGTCGACAATAAGAAAATCGTTACGGTTCAATATACTGCAGACGACAGTTCATCCAAAACATTGGAGTGTGACCGGCTCATTGTGTCGATCGGCCGGGTGCCCAACACCGAGGGTCTCAATGCCGCCGGCGTCGGCCTGAAGCTGGACCCGCGCGGCTTCATAGAAGTAGACGACGACTGCCGGACCAACCTGCCGAACGTCTGGGCGATCGGCGACGTCGTGCGCGGCCCGATGCTCGCGCACAAGGCCGAGGAGGAAGGGGTGGTGGTGGCCGAGCGCATCGCCGGCCAGAAGCCGCACCTCGACTTCAACACCATCCCGTCGGTGATCTACACCAGCCCCGAGATCGCCTGGGTCGGCAAGACCGAGCAGCAGCTGAAAGCCGAAGGCGTCGAATATCGCGCCGGCGTGTTTCCGTTCTCGGCCAACGCAAGGGCGCGCGCGCTGGGCGACACCACGGGTCTCGTCAAATTCATCGCAGATGCAAAAACGGATGAGATCCTCGGCGTGCACATCATGGGCCCGATGGCGGGCGAGCTGATCGCCGAGGCGGTGGTGGCGATGGAGTTCCGCGGCTCGGCCGAGGACATCGGCATGATCGTGCACGCGCACCCGTCGCTGTCGGAAGCGCTCAAAGACGCCGCGCTGGGGGTCGACAAGCGCTCGCTCAACATTTGAGCCAGGACGTCGTTTCGGTCTACGAGCAGAGCCTCAAGCGCCGCGGCTTCGTTTCCGATTCTTCCCAGTGGCGAGCGGTCGAGCGCCTGCAGCGCCTGCACGAGGAGTGGACCGAGTACAAGAAGAAGCGCGACAACGCGCTCAAGCGCCTGCTGGTCAAGCCGCCGCTGCCGAAGGGCGTTTATCTCTGGGGCCCGGTCGGCCGCGGCAAGAGCTTCCTGATGGACGCGTTCTACCTGTGCGTCCCGCTGGTGCGCAAGCGCCGCGTGCACTTCCACCACTTCATGCGCGAGATCCATCGCGAGCTCGACGAGCTCAAGGGCACCGAGGACCCGATCGCCGCGGCGGCGGAGCGCACCGCCAAGCGCTATCGCCTGATCTGCTTCGACGAGTTCCACGTCTCCGACATTGCCGACGCCATGATCCTCGGCCGCTTCCTCGAGCAGACGATGGAGCGCGGCGTCGAGTTCGTCATGACCTCGAATTACCACCCGGACCAGCTCTATTCCTCGGGCCTGCAGCGCGAGCGTTTCCTGCCGGCGATCGAGCTGATCAAGTCGCGCCTGGACGTGGTGGGCGTGGATAGCGGCATCGATTACCGCCGGCTGAAGATGGAAAAGGTGCAGGTCTATCACCTGAACGATGCGCCGCTCGCGAAGATCTTCGAGGAGCTCAAGGACGTCGAAGAGGAAAAGCAGCCGCTCGACGTCGAGGGCCGCACCATCCCCTATCGCAAGCGCGCCGGCGGCCTGGTGTGGTTCGACTTCGACGCGCTATGCGGCGGGCCGCGCTCGTATGCGGACTACGTCGACCTCACGAAGCGCTTCCACACCATCATCCTTTCCGGTGTGCCGCGCATGTCGGCGAAGCAGTCGGATGCCGCGCGGCGCTTTACCTGGCTGATCGACGTGCTGTACGACGAGCACATCAAGCTCGTGCTCTCGGCGGAGGCGCCGCCGGAAGATCTGTTCACCGAAGGAGAGAACGCCGCCGACTTCCAGCGCACCGTGAGCCGGCTGCACGAGATGCAGTCGGCCGAGTACCGCCTACTGCCAGTACGGCGGGTAGCCGGAGCCGCCGCTCTCGGCGGCCAGCAACCTTAGCATCGCCGGCCATTCGAGAATTCCGTACGGCCGGCGCGTGCCGGGCTGATAGAGATGCGCGGTTTTTGCAAGAATTTGCGCCGAGGGCATGAGGAGCTCGGTGCGCGCTGCCATAGCATCCACCTGCGCGCGGCACGACATCTCCAGCTGGTACATGGTGTTGAACGCCTGCTGGATCGTGGCGCCGCAGCTGAGGAGGCCATGGGAGCGGAGAATCATCGCGTCATGCGGGCCGAGGTCGCGCACCAGGCGTTCGCGCTCGTCGAGATCGGTCGCCGGTCCTTCGTAGTCGTGGTAGCCGATGTGGCCGACGAAGCGGATGGAAGTCTGCGTGAGCGGCAGCAGGCCGCATTTCATCGCCGACACCGCCATGCCCGCCGAGGTATGCGTGTGGAGAACGCAGGCAACGTCCTCGCGTGCACGATGAATGCAGCCGTGGATCACGTAGCCCGACTTGTTGATCCCGTAATCGGTATCTGGTTTCCAGATGAGCTCGCCGTCGAGGTCGATCTTCACCAGGCTCGACGCCGTGATCTCCTTGTAGGTGAGCCCATACAGATTGATCAGCAGATGATGCTCGGGTCCCGGCACGCGCGCCGTGATGTGGTTGTAGATCATGTCGGTCATGCCGTAGCGATCGACCAGCCGGTAGCAGGCCGCGAGGTCCACGCGCGTTTGCCACTCTTCCGGACTTACTTCACTGCGAATCGAACGGAAACTGGCGTTGGTGTTCATCGCAGGGCATATTACTAGACATGAAAGCCCTTCTCGCGCTGCTGCTGGCGGCCCTCTGCGCCGCCGCGTCTGCTCAAAGCTATCCCGCGAAGCCGGTGCGCCTGATCATCCCGTTCCCGCCCGGCGGCAGCAACGATGTGGTCGGCCGCGCCATCGGCCAGCAGCTCGGCGAGCGGCTTGGTCACAGCGTGGTGATCGACAACCGCGGCGGCGCCGGCGGCATCATCGGAACGAACGAGGCGGCGAAGGCCGCGCCCGACGGCTATACGCTGCTGCTGATTTCGGTCGCGTTCCCGACCAGCATCGCGTTCAACCGCCTGCCGCAGGACATCATGAAGTCGTTCGACCCGGTGGCCATGCTCGGCAGCGGGCCGGCGCTGCTGGTGGTGCCGGCGAACTCGCCCGTCAACTCGGTTGCGGATCTGTTGAGTCTGCTGAAGCAAAAGCCGGGTGCGCTGAACGCGTCGGCGGCCGGCATCGGCAGCTTCCAGCACATGGCGACCGAGCTGTTCCGCCTGCAGTCGAAAACCAACTTCGTGATCGTGCAATACAAGGGCGGCGGCCCGGCGATGACCGACGTGATCGCCGGGCAGGTGCAGATGAACCTCGGCAGCCTGGTGCAGATGATGCCGCACGTGCGCTCCGGCAAGCTGAAGGCGCTCGGCGTCAGCGGCGCGCAGCGCAACGCCGCCATGCCCGACGTTCCGACGATCGCCGAGGCCGGGGTGCCGGGTTTCGAGGTCACCAACTGGTGGGGCATCCTCGCACCGGCCGGCACGCCGCAGCCGGTGCTCGACCGTCTCTACAAGGAGATAAACTTGATCCTCGATTCTCCGGAGACGCGCAAGCGCTTCGAGCTCGAGGGAGCGGACGTCATTCGCATGAAACCGCCGGAGGTGACGGCGTTCGTGGCGAAGGAAACCGAGAAGTGGACCCGCGTGGTAAAAGAGGCTGGTATCAAGCCCGAATGACGATGGAACGATTCAAGGCCTACAAGCTCACCGAAACGCCCGATCGCAAGATCAAGGCGGAGTTCGTGGAGATGGCGCTCGACGACCTCGACCCGGGTGACGTCGTGGTGCGCGTGGCCTATTCCGACGTGAACTACAAGGATGCGCTGGCGGCCACCGGCAAGGGCAGGATCCTGCGCCGGCAGAGCTGCATCGGCGGCATCGACCTGTCTGGCACGGTGGTCTCGTCCGGCAACCCGAGCTACAAGAAAGGCGATGCCGTGGTCGGGATCGGCTTCGACCTCGGCGTTTCGCACCACGGCGGCTACGCGCAGTACGCGCGCATGCCGGGCCAATGGCTGATGAAGCTTCCGCAGGGCATGACGCTGTGGGACGCGATGGCGTTCGGCACGGCCGGCTACACCGCGGGCATCGCCATCGTGCGCATGGAGCACGAGGGGCTCAAGCCGGCGAACGGCCCGGTGATCGTGAACGGCGCCACCGGCGGCGTCGGCTCGATCGCGCTCGCGGCGCTCGCGCAGACCGGGTATGACGTGGTCGCGCTCACCGGCAAGCAGAGCGAATCGGCCTGGCTGAAGCAGCTCGGCGCGAAGGAAGTCGTGCTGCGCAGCAGCCTGAACCTGGAGAAGATCAAGCCGCTCGACAAGGCGACCTGGGCCGGCGCCATCGACAACCTGGGCGGCGACGTGCTGGCGTGGATCTGCTCGACCATGAAGGAGAACGGCGTCATCGGCTCGATCGGCCTTGCCGCCAGCCCGAACCTCAACACCAGCGTGATGCCGTTCATCCTGCGCGGGGTGCGCCTGCTCGGCATCAACTCGGGCGAAAGCTCGAACGACGTGCGCGAGCGGGTATGGAAGCGCCTCGGGACCGATCTCAAGCCTGCGCGCCTCAAGGAAATGGCGCGCACCGTTCCCTTCAGCCAGCTGCCCACGGTGTTCGACGACTTCATCAACGGCAAGGTGACGCGCCGGGTGGTGGTCGATCTGGAAGAGTAAGCGCCGTGCCACCGCCCACCGACGATCTGCAGAAGAAGGTGCTGGTGGTGGATGATTCCCGTTTCGTCCGCACCACCTTTGCCCACATCCTGAAGACCTCGTTCGCGGTTTCCGAGGCGAACGACGGCGAGGCGGCGTGGACCGCGATCAACGCCGACCCGTCGATCGTGATGGTGTTCACCGATCTCGACATGCCGAGGCTGAACGGCTTTGCCCTGCTCGAGCGCATGCGCAAGTCGGACGACCCGCGCATCAAGGCCCTTCCGGTGGTGGTGATCTCGGGCAACGAGGAGCCCACCAGCAAGCAGAAGGCCAAGGACCTGGGCGCGAACGATTTCATCGCCAAGTCGGCGGACGCGCCGGAAGTGCTCGCGCGCCTCGACAACGTGCTGCGCCTGGTCAAGGCGAGCAAGGAGCTCGAGCAGACGCGCATGGCGGTGCAGAGCACGGCGACCCACGATGTGCTGACCGGGACGCACACGCCGCACTACCTGGTGACCGAAGGGCGCAAGCATTTCGCGCACGCCCGCCGCCACAGCGGCGACCTGTCGGTGATGGCGCTGCGCCTGGATACCTACGAATCGATCGTGCTCGCCGCGACCAAGGACATCGCCGACATCGTGGTGGCGCGCATCGCCAAGCTGGTGATGGAGAAAGTGCGCGCCGAGGATTCCGTCGCGCGCGTCGCACAGGCCACCTTCGTAGTGCTCGCGGCCGGTACCGCAGCGTCCCACATGGCCGCGCTCGCCGAGCGCTTGCGCCGCGAGCTCGACGAGGCCCGCGTCACCTATCGCAGCCAGGTGCTCAAGTTCGTCACCAGCGTGGGCGTGGCGTCGCTTTCCTCCGATCCGGCGAACGCGATCGAGGACCTGGTGCGCCTGGCGATGCAGCGGCTGCAAACCCAGCCCAAGGCGCCGCCACCCCCGCCCAAGCCGGGTATCCCGGACGAGCTCGAGCGCGTGCTGCGCTATCTCGAGAACCTCGACGCCGCCCGCCTGGGCGATGCCGCCGAGCAGTTCGCCAAGCGGCTGAAGAAGATTTCCAAGGCGATCCAGGCCGGCAAGAAGGTCTGAGCCGTCGGCTACACTTAGGCCGATGGCGAGCTACCGGGAATTTCACCGCCGCTCGATCGCGGATCGCGAGGGCTTCTGGTCCGAGCAGGCGAAGCTCGTGCACTGGAACAAGCCGTTCAGCAAGGTCCTCGACTATTCCCGCCCGCCGTTTGCGCGCTGGTTCGTCGGCGGCGAGACCAATCTTTGCTACAACGCGGTCGACCGCCACCTGGCGAGCCGCGCCGAGCAGAAGGCGCTGATCTGGATTTCGACCGAGGTCGGCCAGCAAAAGGAGTTCAGCTACCGGCAGCTGTACCGGGAAGTGAATCGCGTCGCGGCGATGATGCAGTCGCTCGGCGTGAAGAAGGGCGACCGCGTCATCGTCTACATGCCGATGATCCCGGAGGCGTGCTTCGCGATCCTCGCGTGCGCGCGCATCGGCGCCATCCACTCGGTCGTGTTCGGCGGCTTCGCCGCGGCCAGCCTCGCCGCGCGCATCGACGACGCCAGGCCGGCGCTGATGATCACCGCCGACGGCGGCAGCCGCATGGGCAAGGTGGTGACCTACAAGTCGCTGGTCGACGAGTCGCTGAAGCTCGCCCGGCACCCGCCGAAGAAAGTGCTGCTGTTCTCGCGCGGCCTCGACCCGAAGATGCAGGTGGTGCAGGGCAGGGATGTCGACTGGCAGTCGCTCGCGAAGGAGTTTCCGAACGCCGAGGTTCCCTGCGCGTGGCTCGAATCCAACCAGCCGTCCTACATTCTCTACACCTCCGGCACCACCGGACAACCGAAAGGCGTGCAGCGCGACGTCGGCGGCTACGCCGTGGCGCTCGCCTCGTCGATGAAGCACATCTTCTGCGGCGAGGCTGGCGAGACCATGTTCACCACCTCCGACATCGGCTGGGTGGTGGGGCACTCCTACATCATTTACGCGCCGCTGATCGCCGGCATGACCACGATCATGTACGAAGGCGTGCCGATCCGCCCCGACGCCGGCGTGTGGTGGAAGATCGTGCAGGACCACAAGGTGGCGGTGATGTTCTCGGCGCCCACCGCGATCCGTGTGCTGAAGAAGCAGGACGTGTCGTTCATGAAGAAGCACGACCTGTCCTCGCTCAAGCACCTGTTCCTCGCCGGCGAGCCGCTCGACGAGCCGACGCACGTCTGGATCAGCGAGGCGCTCGGCCGCCCGGTGATCGACCAATACTGGCAGACCGAGACCGGCTGGCCGCTGTTGTCGGCACATCCGGGCGTCGAGAAGACCAAGCTCAAGATGGGCTCGCCCAGCTTTCCGGTGTATGGCTACGACGTCCACCTGCTGCATGAAGGCACCGGCAAAGAGGTCGCCGACGGCGAGAAGGGCGTGGTGACGATCACGCCGCCGCTGCCACCGGGCTGCATGTCCACGGTCTGGGGCGACGACAAGCGCTTCGTCCAGACCTACTTCAAGGACTTCAAGGACATCTATTCCACCTTCGACTGGGGCATCCGGGACCGGGAAGGCTATTACTTCATCCTCGGTCGTACCGACGACGTGATCAACGTCGCCGGCCACCGTCTCGGCACGCGCGAGATCGAGGAGGCGGTCAGCATGCATCCGAATGTCGCCGAGTGCGCCGTGGTCGGCGTCGCCGATCCGATCAAGGGCCAGATGCCGCTGGCCTTTGCGGTGCTCAAGGATGCCTCGAAGCCCACATCGCAAGACGAGGTGATGCAAACCGTGGACAAGCAGCTCGGCGCGATCGCCAGGCCGAAGGCTGTGCATTTCGTTTCCCTGCTGCCCAAGACGCGCTCCGGCAAGACGCTGCGCCGCTCGATCCAGGCGCTGGCCGAGGGGCGCGACCCGGGCGACCTCACCACGATCGAAGATCCCAACGCTCTGGAGCAAATCAAACAGGCCCTACGATGAAAACAAGACCGATGCTGACCCTCGACGACTGCCGCAAGATCTCCGCCGCCGCCGAGGCCGAGGCGAAGAAGAACAACTGGATCGTGTGCATCGCGATCCTCGACGACGGCGGGCACCTGCTGCACCTCATCCGGATGGACGGCGCCTCGCCGTTCAACGCGCGCACCGCGATCGCCAAGGGCCGGACGGCGGCGGAAACGCGTCGTTCGAGCGGCGTGTGGGAGGAGCGCATCAAGGCCGGGCGCACTTCCATGCTTGGCATGCCCAAGATCACGCCGGTGCAGGGCGGGCTACCGATTGTGGTGGAGGGCGTCTGCATCGGCGGCATCGGCGCGTCGGGAGTGCAGTCGCACGAGGACGAGCAGATCGTCGCCGCGGGTATCAAGGCCCTGACGGGTTGAAGGTTCTGATCGTTGGCGCGGGGATCGGAGGGCTGACCGCAGCCCTCGCCCTCCTGCGCCGAGGCCTGGACGTCGAGGTCTACGAGCAGGCGTACGAGCTGAAGGAGGTCGGCGCCGGGCTGCAGCTCAGCGCCAACGGCACGCGCGTGCTCTACGAGCTCGGCGTCGGCGAGCGGCTGAAGGCGCTCTCCTGCGAAGTCAGCGGCAAGGAAATCCGCCTGTGGAATACCGGCGAGACCTGGAAGGCCTTCGATCTGGGCAAGGTCTCGCTCGAGCGCTACGGCTATCCCTACTTCACCGTCTACCGGCCCGACCTGCTGGAAGTGCTGACGGCTGCAATCGGGCGCGAAAGAATCCATCTTGGCGCGAAGTGCGCAGGGTTCACGCAGACCGACGAGAACGTTCAACTGCAGTTTGAAAACCATTCCCCTGTGATCGGGGATGTGCTGATCGGGGCTGACGGTGTCCACTCCCAGATCCGCCAGCGCCTGTTCGGCGGGGACCGGCCGCAGTTCACCGGCATCGTAGTCTGGCGCGGTATCGTGCCGATGGAGGACCTGCCGCAGCACATGCGGCGCATGGTCGGCAGCAACTGGGTCGGTCCGGGCGCGCACGTCGTGCATTACCCGCTGCGCGCCGGCAAGGTGATGAATTTCGTCGGCGCGCTCGAACGCAGCGACTGGCAGGTCGAGTCGTGGAGCGCGCGCGGCACCACTGCGGAGCTCGCGGCGGACTTCGAGGGCTGGCATGGCGACATCCAGGCGCTGATCCGCAATATCCCGGTGCCGTACAAGTGGGCGCTGATGACGCGGCCGCCGATGGAACGCTGGACCGTGGGCCGTGTCAGCTTGCTGGGCGACGCCTGCCATTCGATGGTGCCGTTCCTCGCGCAGGGCGCGGTG
>Ga0268265_10000724_pt1 | contig 32217 bp, 25 predicted proteins | sample KBSSwiS52_FD_190355 | JGI IMG/M metagenome (GOLD analysis project Ga0268265, IMG submission 190355) | Switchgrass rhizosphere microbial communities from Kellogg Biological Station, Michigan, USA - KBS Switchgrass S5-2 (SPAdes) (version 2) | ecosystem: Host-associated > Plants > Roots >...
GGCTGCGCGGGCTGTTCCGGCCGCCGCTGTCCTGGGACAGCCTAATGTACCACCTGCTGATCACCGCGACCTGGCTCCAGGAGCAGCGGATCGCGCCGATCTTCGGCATGCACCCGACCTACTTCTACGGCTATCAGCCCTCGAACGGGTCGGTCTGGCTCTGGTGGTGGATGGCCCCGTCGCACAGCGAGCTCTACGCCAATCTGGCCTTCTTCCCGCAGACCGCACTGCTCGCCCTGGCCGCGGGCGGAGTGGCGCGAGAGCTCGGAGCGCGCCGCCACTGGCCGTTGGCCTCGCTCTTCACGCTGCTGGCGCCGGTGGTGATCCGCTTCACCGCCACCCAGTACGTGGACATCTTCCTGGGAGCCGCCTTCACCGCCGCCGCCTTCTTCGCCCTGCGCTGGATGCGCGAGCCGCGCTGGAGCGATGCCGTCCTGGCCGGGGCCGGCATGGGCCTGGCCGCGGGGACCAAGGTGCTGGGCATCCCGTTCGCGCTCTCCCTCGGCCTGGTGGTGCTGCTCGCCCGCGGGAATTGGGGCCGCCGGGTGCCGCAGCTCGGCGCCGCGCTGCTCTCCCTGGTTCTGCTCGGCGGCTTCTTCTACGCGCGCAACACCCTGGAAGGCGCCGGTCCGCTCGCCGCCCGCTGCGAAGGGACGCCGGGAGCCGCGGCCTCCGGACCGATCCCGACGATCCCGCGGATCAACACCGTCGCCTACATGGTCCCGCGCGGCGAGCTGACCTGGGACGTGCTGGTGGACGTCTTCCTCGGAGTCCCCCGGCCGGGCTCCGAGGAGATCGGGATCGGTCCCCAGCTCCTACTGCTGCTGCCGGTGTTCCTGCTGCCCTGGCTGCTCCCGAGAGAGGTCCGCCGCGGGGCGTTCCTGGTCTGGAGCCAGGTGGTGATCCAGCTCGTGATCTGGGTGATCGTGCCCTACGCCAGCTCCTGGCACGTATTCGCGAACGTGCGCTACCTGGACGGGGCCGTCGCCCTGCTGTTCGCGGGAGCAGTGGTGCTGGGGGAGCGTTGGGTGCCCGAGCCGGCGCTGCGCGCCGTGGCCCTGCTCTTCTGCATCCAGGACCTCATCATGTTCCACTCGGACATGACGCGGACGGTCCGGCTCGCGCTCGGCCTGATCGACGTGGGCCTGGTGGTCTGGGCGCTCTCTCCCGGCTTCAGGTCGTTCACGCGCCGCCGCGCCCGGGAGCTGGCGCTGGCCGGCCTGGCGCTCGCGCTTCTCCTGACCCCGGCCCTCGCCCGCTACCGGGTGAAGGACCGGGACCGCGCCTTCCGCATGGAGTACACCACCCACAAGATCGCGGCCTTCCTCTGGGCGCCTGCCTACGGCTGGCTGGAGAAGAACGGCGGCGACGGCACGATCGCGGTGGTCGGCTCGCCCAGCAACTTCTTCGTCTACCCGGTCATGGGGACGCGCCTGGAGCGCCGGGCGATCTACGTCAACATCAACCGCCAGGACTCGCGCCGCGCCACCGACTACCCGGGCTGCGATCCGCGGGTCGATCCCGATCCCCAGGCCTGGCTTGAGAACCTCTACAAGCAGCGGGTCCGCTGGGTCTTTCTGCACCGCTTCCCGCAGGTCAAGTTCCCCCGGGAGGTGGACTGGATCCAGGCGCGGCCCGACCTCTTCGAGCTGCGCTTCGAGAACCAGAGCAACCTGATCTTCGAGTTCCTGCCCGTGTCTAGGGCGCCCCGCTGAGCCGGTCGCGCAGGCGCAGCCCCGCCGGATTCGCGGGCTCGATCTCCAGCAACCTGCGGTTCAGCTCCCGCGCCCCTTCGACATCCCCCTGCCGCAGCCGGAGGACCGACTTGTTGTGGAGCGCCGTGAGGTTCTGCGGGTTCAGGGCGAGAGCGCGGTCGAAGCGCGCTTCGGCCTCCGCAAGCTGGCCGAGCGCGAGATGGACCCCGCCGAGGTTGCTCTGGACGTCGTCGGAAGCGGGCTGGAGGGCCTCGGCCCGATCGTAGAAGCGCAGGGCGGTGAGCCAGTCCCCGCGCCGGGCCGCGTGGTTGCCCAGGTTCAGGCAGGCCAGGAAGTCCCGCGGGTTCAGCACGAACGCGGCCTTGTAATGCTCGCGGGCGGCGTCCGGGTTGCCCCGTTCGTCCTCGATCCGGCCCAGGTTGTAGTGCACCAGGTCCAGCCGCGGCTCGAACCCGGCCAGGTGCGGGAGGATCAGGACGGCCACGACGGCAAGGATCTGGCTCTTCCGGTTCACCCGCGCCAGGGGAACGGCGGCGAGGAGCATCAGCGCCGGGACCGCCGGCAGCCGGTAGCGGGAGAAGAGGAAGAAGATCACGGTCGAGAGCATCCAGCCCAGGGCGAACAGCAGGGCCGGGGCGAACGGGCCGGGGCTGCGCCGGATCATCCAGAGCCCGGCGAGCGCGAGGAGGGTCACGGCGCCGAATTCGACCGGAGCGGCCCAGCGCAGGGCGGGGGAGCGTCCGCGCACCCAGTAGTAGTCCACCGCGTCGGGCTGTTCGTACCAGCTCCAGAACATGCCCAGCTTGCGGAGCTGGAGGCGCAGGAAGGCGCCTGGGTGGTCCGCGGCCCAGACCAGGGCCTTGCCCATCCAGAAGGAGGAGACCTCGGCGGGAGAGAGCTTCCGGCCGAGCTCGCGCTCCGCGACCCGCACCGGCTCCTGCCGCTCCAGCGCCGGGATCTGCTTGCCCGGGACGATCGGCCGGTAGGTCCCGTCCGCCTCGGGGTTGTTGCCGATGTAGAAGTTCACTCCCCCCTGGAAGGTCGTGGGCAGGAAGTCGCCGCCCACGATCCCGTTGCGGACCGCCACCGGCACCAGGGCGAGCGCCAGCCCCGCCACCAGCGCGGCGCCCTTGCGGACGAAGCCCTTGCCCGCCGCCAGAGGGAGAAGGAACGGGAGGAGGAGCAGCGCATTCTCGCGCAACAGGGCGAGCACTCCGAGGAGGAGCCCGGCGACGAGCCAGCGTTTCTCTGTGAGAGCCCAGAGCAGGAAGCAGGTCACCGAAACAGCCAGCGACTCCTTGAGCAGATGGACGTCATGAAAGACGAAGGGGCCATAGAACGCGGCCAGCCCTGCCGCCGCCAGCCCCACCCGCTCCCCGCCCATCTCCCGGCCGGCGCGGTACAGCGCCCAGCATCCGGCGACCGCGAGCCCGATCTGGGCCAGGTAGACGGCGTCGAGGCTGTGCCCGAAGATTGCGTAGAGCGCTCCCAGGATGTAGGGGTAGAGCGGGGCCTGGAAGAAGACCTGCGAGCCGAGCCAGTCGCCGGCCGCGATGCCCTGGGCCCAGCGGTCATACTCCTGGCTGTCCATGACGAGCCAGGCGAAGAACGGCTCGTCGCGGACCGCCCACCAATGAGCGAGGCGCACGAGGAGCGCGGCCGTCAAAAGGAGCAGCAGGAGCCGCCGGTTCCGGTCCATAGATTCGGTGCTACCATACGCCTCTCCACACACGCGAACCAAGAGGAACATCATGCCCACCGTCGAGTTCACGGGGAACTACGAAGATCTTTCGACCGACCGGGGTTATCAGTTCAAGTTCTATTGCGAAAAGTGCGGCAACGGTTACATGTCCACCTTCAAGGCCTCGAAGATGGGCATGGCCGCGTCGGCAGCCCAGGTGGCCGGCAACCTCTTCGGAGGGATCTTCGGGAAGGCGGCGGACACCGCCTACGAGATCCAGCGGGCGGTGGGAGGGCCAGCGCACGACGCCGCCCTGAGGGAGGCCGTGACCGAGATCCGGCCGATGTTCAAGCAGTGCACCCGCTGTGGCCGGTACGTCTGCGAGCCGATCTGCTTCAACAAGCGCTCGCAGCTCTGCGAGGGGTGCGCGCCCGACATGGACGAGGAGATCGCCTCCGCCCAGGCCGAGGCCGCCAGGCAGCAGGCCTTCGAAAAGGCGCGCGAGGTGGACTGGATGAAGGGGCGCGACCTGGGCGAAGTCAAGGGGGTGGCCTGCGCCGCCTGCGGCGCCAAGGTGGGCAACGCCAAGTTCTGCCCCGAGTGCGGCACCCCGACCTCGGCCAAGCGCCGCTGCGGCGACTGCGGCCACGAGGTCGAGGGGAGCCCCAAGTTCTGCCCCGAGTGCGGATCGAAGTTCAGCTAGAAGCCGATCCTGCGCCCCTCGGTATCCTCCGGGATCTCGGAGGGCGCCATGAGCTCCCGAAGCGCATCGAAGACCACCTTGAACTGCTCGTCGTACCGCTCCTCCAGGGCGTCCAGCTTGCGGGCGAGCTCCGCCTGCTCGTTGACCATCCGCCGGAGCCGGACGAACGCCCGCATGATCTCCACGTTTACCTTCACCGCCTGCTCGCTCCGCAGCACGCCGGAGAGCATCGCCACCCCCTGCTCGGTGAAGGCGTAGGGGAGGTACCGGCGCCCTCCCCAACTTGAGGTGCCAAATTGGTACCTCAAGTTGGAGATCTCCTCCGGGGTAAGTTGGAACATGAAGTCCTGGGGAAACCGGTCCGTGTTCCGCTTCACAGCTTGGACGAGAATTCTTGTTTCGACTCCGTAGAGAGCGGCGATATCGACATCCAGGATGATCCGTTCGCCGCGAACGGAGAAAATGACTGACTCGATCCTCTCGACCGCGAGGAGCGTCTCACTTGCCATCTGGGCCTCCTTGGAGGAACTTGAGATCACAATCTGTGATCTCAAGTGAGCCGCGTGCTTACGGGCTCTGCCCCGGGTAGAGACGTAAAACGCCTCGGAAATGTCATTCCAGAATAGCTGCAATAATCGTGAGAGCCAGACTTGAGGTCGCAATTTGCGACCTCAAACTACCGCCGGCGAGCCGCCAGCTTTTTGAGCACGTACGGCAACGCCAGCAGTCCCAAAGCCACCGCAAACCACAGTGTGGCGGCGCGGATGATCAGCGTGGCCGAGGCGGCCGTGGCGGTGTCGAGGCCCTGGGCGTCCAGGAGGGCCGTGAGGGAGCCTTCGGCGGCGAGGAGGCCTCCGGGGAGCATCGAGAGCGAGCCCAGGCAGGTCGAGACCGTGTAGTTGAAGAGCGCGGCGAGGAGCTCCGCCTGCGGCGCGTACTCCCGGACCACGAGGAAGAAGCCCACCCCCTCCGCGCCCCAGGCCACTACCGCGAGCCCCAGCGCCATGGCCAGCAGCCCTGGGGAGAGCAGACCTCTCAGGGTGCCGTAGAGCTCCGTCAGGACGTGCACCCGCGGACCCACGACCGGCAGCCGCTCCAGCAGCCTGAAGAGGAGGTCCGCCCCCTTCTGCCAAGTCAGGAGGAGCACCGCCGCGGCCACCGCTGCCAGTCCGGCCGCCGCGATCCAGCTTCCGCCCGGGAAGGGGAGAGCTCCGAGCGACAGGAGCACGAGCACGCCGAGGAGGTCCGTCACCCGTTCGGCCACCACCGCCGGCACCACCCGCAGCGCCGGTCCGCCCCCCAGCTCCCGCGCCAGCCAGGCCTTGCCCAGCTCCCCCGCCTTGCCGGGCGTCACCGAGAGCAGGAAGCCGACCAGGAACACCCCGAGGCTCCGGGCGCGGGCCAGCCGCACGCCGAGTGCCTTCAGGTAGACCTCCCAGCGGACGAAGCGCAGGGCATAGTTGACCAGGGAGAGGCCCAGGATGGGCAGCATCTGCGCGAAGTCGAAGTCCCCCAGACGGTCCGCGAGCCTGCGGGCGTCCGCCACCAGGACGAGGCCGATCAGCGCCAGCAGGCCGAGCGCGAGCGGGATCAGCAGCCGGCGGCCGAGATGCTCCAGGCCGGAGCCCGTCGGCTCCGGCTGCGTGGCAGGGGTCTCAGGGATCAGGCGACCTTCTCTTCCAAGGCCGCGCTAGCCTCGGGATAGGTCTCGAACAGGCGCATCCACTTGCTCGTCTTCGCGTAGCGCTCGGTCCGCATCTTGCCGATCGTGGGGTACCATGCGTAGTCATGGTAGAAGTACGAGCCGAACACGAACAGGTAGACCAGCGGCGTCCGGAACAGCAGCTTCTGGAGCCCCTTGAGCGGCCCGAACCAGACCAGGTCCCCGAAGCGGGAGACCGCGTTGTCCCCCACCGAGAAGCGGAAGTTCCAGTTGGAGACGTCCTCGCCGACGATCTCGATGTCCCGCGGATCGCCCACGCCCAGCCCGGCGTCGTGCGCCAGCCGGATGTAGGGCACCGACATCGGGTCGAAGCCCATCATCTTCGTGGCCACGGCGTCGATCGCCACCTGGTCGCCCGAGGCGAGGAGGATGTCCTTCTCCACGGGGATCATGGTCCGCGGTCCCGGGCCGTTGCCGCAGGTGGTGCCGTCCATCACCGCGAACAGGCCGGTGTGGATCTCCTTCTGGATGGTCAGGAGGTCCACCAGGGTCTCATGGATCCACGAGTGGGTGTAGTGCCGGCGGGTGTTGAGCAGGCCGCCGAAGGCGTTCTTCATGGCCCCGGTCGTGGTGGTGTAGATGTGGCACTTGACCGTGGGCAGGTGGACGATGTTCTTGCCCAGGAAGAACTCGGGGATGGTGATCCCCTCCGGGTAGATCTTCGGCAGCACCAGCATCTTGCCCTTGGGCTGGTACTGGATCCACTTGAGGTCGTCCTCGAAGCAGTTGTAGCGCACCGGGACACCGTACTTGTCCAGCACCGGCAGGTAGCGGTTGAGGCGCTCCCCCTTCTTCGGGTCGGTCACCACGGTGTTGTTCTGGACGCAGACCTGGTCGGCGTAGCCGTCGGCGCGCAGCTTCTGGATGGTCCCCTCGAGCTGCCACGGGGTCGTGTTGGCGCCCGGGAACGGGAAGTGCCAGGAGATGTTGTCCTTGAGGATGGTGGTCGCGCCGGGCGCGAGGTGCTGCTTCACCCCGGCCATCTCCATGGTCCGGCCGACGTCCTCCAGGACGGTCTCGGGGCGGGTCTTCAATACGGCAACACGAGCTTTCGGGGGCATGGGGTACGTCTCCGCGTTCGTTTTTCGGGATGACCGCAAGGGTCCGACCGGCTATTATAAGCCAATGCGCGAAACCAGCTTGGCGACGGCCTGGAGCAACCTGGAGGCCGGAGATCTCGGGAAGCCGCTCCGGCGCTCGGACTTCTCGGCCTGCCGGGGCTGCGAGACCTGCGAGGGCGGCTATGGGAAGGCCCGGCGACCGAGCTCACGGCCGCGACTCTGGTCGCGGCTCTGCGCGCGAGGCTCGGCGCAACCTCCGGGCGGATGCTGCTCGCGACCACCCACTGGCTCGACGGCCACGCCGATCACGCGGCGCTCGGCCGTTTCGTCCGGCGGCTCAACGGCGAGCTCGAGCAGCCGCGCGCAGTCGCCTATGCGGTCATCCATGCCCACACCCCGAAGGCGACGGCGCATCCCGACTGCTGGTACCCCGGACCGCCGGCTCTCGTCTGCCCCTGCGCCGGCGCCGCGCGGTGCGCGCTGGAAGATCCAACCTGGGTCGCGACGCTCGCCCGCCATCACTTCCGGCCTGACTGGCCGGCGGCGCTCCCCGACGACGCGGACTATGGCGAGGAGAAGCGGCTCTGTCTCTCCGAGCGCGTGTATCAGGGAGAGGAGGCGGCGAAGCTGCGGGCGGTCCGCGCCTACGCCTCCCAGCTCGGCAACCTGGCGCTCGCCGGCAGCCACCCCGAGGGGCTTGCCGGGCTCATGGACTGCAACGGCTATCTCGGCTCCTTCGTGCGGAGCACGGAGGCATTCGCGCTGATCGATCGCGCGGTAATAGACATTCGAATCTCCGGTTTCACCAGCAACGTGAGATTCGGGAGGAGGTCCAAATGGCTGCTGTCAACCGAACCCGACGGAATCCGGTCCCGAGAGTGTTGCTGCTCGCGTGGTTTTTTGGCACAGTGAAAGTGTTCTTCGCCTTCGCAGCAGAGGCGGAGCTCGTGAAGCTCTCCTATCCTCTGACTCCTGAGAGCCACTGCGGAAGTACGCGGATCTGCAAAGATGTGCTCGATCAGTGGAACGTCTTCAGTTGGGCGGATCTCGTGGACGAGGACTTCAATACCGGAGGACTGGCTCTTGCCGCGGTGCGTTGGTACGACAGGGAATTCCCCTGCACCGGCTTCCTCTGCAACGACCAATTGCAGTCCGGCAATGGCTCCTGTCCCGTGCTCAACGCTGCAAACCATCAGTTCTGCGGAGTAACCGACGAGCTCGGCAACGTGCTGCTCAGCCATGCAATGGGCTCGAACCAAGCACGCTATGAGAAGCTGCACAATTTCACCGAGCTGCTGCGGCATCCGGCGGCGAACTACCTGCAGTGCTGGAAGTTCTATATCAACGGCAGCAAGGTTTATAGTGACTACTCCCACGCGTGCGTAACCTCCGACAGCGCGTCCGACGCCTCCATTCGCATCCTGGGTGCGTATGCCATTGCTTGCGCCAAGCAGCGGAGCGGGCGCTGGACAATCGGCAGCGTAGACTATTGCGCGGATTATGAGGAGCAAGGGGCCGCCATCTGGGGCTTCAACACTCCCTCCCATGGGGAAATCAAGCTCCTCGGCAACGGCCAGTACTATCTCGCGAACGGTTATCAAAACCAGACGGGAGCGCCTACCGGTTACCAGTCGTTCCGGCCCGACTACTACGAGCTCCAGTTCCTCATGGATTTCGCCGAGTATTCCGGCAATGCCGCCATGGTGCAGGGCGTTCTCGATATGCTGGAGGACTACCGGATCTCGATGGGAACCAATCACATCCATCGCGGCAAGACCGGACACTTCGATGCTACGACGGCGACGTACACTTGCGACGACCTGTGCAGTCCTCCCTACATGGATAGCAACGATACGTGGCGGGCAGTGCCCGCCCTGAGCGGACTCACCAACATCCATCCCGAGGCAGTTATGGGAGCTCCCGAGACGGACATCTTCGACTACTGGTGGAGCAACTATTCCGGCGGGCACCCGACCCTCTACGGTCCGTCCGCAGCCAAGCCGATAGAGATCTACTCGAATGCCATGGATGGTGGTATATTTGGCAATCCGGAGGGAGGCTATAAGACCCTTGGGATGTGGATTCCTCTTGGAGCAGCCTACTCGGCGCCGTACACGCAAGCCGCCATACTTCGACTTGTCGATCATGAGTTCGATTTCACAAACGGAAACTTCTATGGCGCAGCTTACTATGGCGGATACTACAGCCAGTTCGCCCAGCGAGCCATCGGTGCGGCGACCGGAATGATTGATCCTGCCAAATGGGAGCGGCCCTTCGGCGGGAAGGACTTCTTCACCGTGACGCCGTGCAGGATCTACGATAGCCGGAACACGGCGCCACTTGATTCAGGCGTTCCGCGCGTCATCAATGTCGGGGGGATCTGCGGCATCCCACCGACAGCGCGTGCGATCTCGGCGAATCTCACAACAACCGGCGGCACCGGCCAAGGGCATATAGTCGCCTATGCGGGAGATGGAGCCTTGGCGCCACTGACCACCGCGCTGAGTTTTTCGGCAAGTCAAACCCGAGCCAACAACGCAATGATCGAATTGTCTCCCGATGGTTTCGGCAGCGTGCGCGTGCAATCGGATGTCGCGGGCGGCGGGCAGGTCGATGTCATCTTGGACGTGAACGGCTTTTTCCAATGAGCCATCAGAGCGGCGCCGGGTTCCGGGAAAAGAGGCGGACCATACTCCAGGAAGGGCGCCAAGCCGCCCGGGGGCTGGGACGAGGCCGATCCTCCGCTCGGTTGCTCCCCCGGGCCGGGAACGGTCGCGTGGAAGCAGGAGAGGCCAAGGCGAGAGCGAGAGCGGCCGAGGCCGCCGCGGGCCCAAGTCGTTTCCCCGGGCTCTCCGAGAGCAGGGTCTGCGAGTCGAAACCCTGATCGACAACTTCTCCCGCTATGACGTGCCTGAACGCCGAGAGGGTTTGAACCGCGCTCGCCGCCGGACCCGGTGACCTCCCGGTGCGCGCGAGGCGCACGCGCCGCGGGCGAGCCCGGCCGCGCCGCGCGTGACCTGTGCGCTTCCGGCGCAACGCGCCCGCATCGGGTAGAGGCCCCTCCCCACCGCGGCTGCGCCAGGCGCGCGCGTTGCGTCTTGTACGCGGCGGGTAGCAGCCCATACGCGGAGCGTGCGCGTCCTGCGCGGAGGGTGGCGGCACCTACCCGCAGCGTGCGCGTCCTGCGCTTCGGTTGCGCGATGCGCGCGCCGGGGACGGGCAGCTACCCGGTGGTGGCGGCCTCCTACCCTTCGCGTACACGGCGTACGCGCCGGGTATGGGCAGCTACCCGGCCGTGCCGGGCCGCATCCCGCCGGGTACGGCCTGCAACCCGGCGGGGACGAGCCGCATCCCGCCGCGGGCGTCGCGTATGCGAAGGGTACGGGCAGCTACCCGACGGGGACGGGGCGGTACCTGGTGCGGCCATGGCGTACGCGGAGGGTAGGGGGATTCAAGCGACTTCCTGCATGGGCCGGACCCGCGGAGGAGGAAGCGCCCGGCCCTCGGCCTCGAAGTGGCGGAGGATGTCCTCGACGACCTCGTGAAGCTCCGCATAAAGCCGCACAGGGTCGTCGCCATGGATCCCTGTCATGAGATCAGGACACTTGCCGAGATAGGTTGCATCCTCCTCGCTCCACTCGACCCACTTGTGGTAGCGATCGCTAAGCTTCATTCCTGGGCCCCGAAGAACCCCCGCACCACCCCGCACACCCGCTCGTGCTCCTCGTTCGTGAGCTCGGGGAAGATGGGCAGGCAGAGCACTTCCTTCGCCGCGGCCGTGGCCACGGCGAGGTCTCCGGGCTCCACGTGGATCTTTCCTTCTATCGCGGGCTGGTGGTGCAGGGGCGAGGGGTAGTGGACGGCTGAGGCCACGCCCCGCGACTTCAGGTGCTCCATCAGGTCGTCCCGGCGGGCGGTGCGGATCGTGTACTGGTGATAGACGGAGAGGGCTCCGGGTGGATCGGGGATCAGGCGGATGTCCCCGACGCCGCCCAAGGCTCCGTGGTAGCGGCAGGCTAGCTCGCGGCGGCGGGTGTTGTCCTCTTCGAGCAGCTCCAGACGGCAGTTCAGGACCGCGGCCTGGAGGCTGTCGAGACGGCTGTTCGTCCCTACCTCGACGTGGTGGTAGCGCCCCTTCTGGCCGTGGTTCGCGAGCAGGTGGACCTTCGCTACCAGGTCCTTGTCGTTGCCGGTCACGGCACCGCCGTCTCCATAGCAGCCGAGGTTTTTCGTCGGGTAGAAGCTCCAGGCGGCGAGACGGCCGAAGCCTCCGACCCGCCTCCCCTTCCAGGCCGCGCCCTGGGCCTGGGCCGCGTCCTCGATCATCCAGAGGCCGCGCTTTTCGCAGAGCGTCAGGGTGGCGTCCACGTCGATCGGCCGGCCGTAGAGGTGGACGGGGAGGAGCCCCACGGTCCGCTCCGTGACCCTGCGGGCCGCGTTTTCGGGGTCGAGGTTCAGGGTCTCGGGATCGACGTCCGCGAAGACCGGCACGCCCCCGAGCAGGAGGACGGCCTCGGCCGTGGCGAAGAAGCTGAAGGCCGGGACGATCACCTCGTTGCCGGGCTCGAGGCCCACCGCCCGCAGGGCCAGCACCAGGGCGTCGGTGCCGTTGGCGAGCGCGGTGCAGGCCTCCACCCCCAGGTAGCGGGCGAAGCCGGCCTCGAACTCCCGGACCTCGGGGCCCAGGATGAACGAGCTTTCGGAGAGGATGCGCCGCCAGCGCTCTTCCAGCTTCGGGGCGATGCGGCGATGGACGCGGGGGAGGTCCAGGATTGGGACATTCGGGACGTTCACGGGGCGGGATTGTACGACACCGCGTAGACGGCGATCTCGTCGCCGCCCAGGGTGATGTTGTCCGGAATCTTCAGCCGGTAGATGGCTCGGAACCGCGGGTCGGAATCCAGCGCCTGCAGCCACTTGGGGAAGACGACGACGTAGTCCGGCCGCCGGCGGATGATCTCCTCGGCCATGGCCTCCTGCCAGGACATCCCGGTCTCGGCCATGATCCGGGCCACCTCGTCGCGGATCTCGGGGTTGGCGATCCCCGCGAGGTCGAGGACCGGGTTGGGGAGCAGGAACTTGATCGCGCCGATGTCGTTGACCGCCAGCACGGCATCCGGCGGCACCCTCCCGGCCAGCCAGCGGGCGATCTTCACGTCGCCGTCCTCGACGTTCGCCACGTTCCGGGCGTAGCGCACCGCCCCCTGGGCGAAGCTCCAGAGAGCGGTGGCGAGGATCAGCGCGGCGAGCAGCGCTCCCAGCGGGCGCCTCCGGAGCGCCCTCGCCGCGGGCTCCAGCCCCAGCATCCCGAGGAGGATCACCACCGGAAGCAGGGGGAAGTAGTAGCGGCCGAAGTTGCCCATCAGCTTCGTGGGCCCGGGCGCCAGCAGGGAGTAGGCGAGGGGCAGGCCCAGGACCCAGAGCGCGGGGAGGAGGCCGCGGTCTTTGGGAGTGCCCAGCCGGGCGATCAGGGCCACCACCCCGGCGCCCGTCAGGAGCGCCAGGAACGGCTGCGCGCGGAAGAAGACGCCGATCACCGTGTGCACGTAGGCGAGGTTGGGCAGCATCTGGCGCAGACCGGCCGCCCCCTTGGCCCCGTAGGTCGTGGGGAGAAAGGAGCCTCCGGCCCAGCGGTAGGCCAGGAGCGGCCCGATCAGCGCCAGGGCGGCGAAGACGATCCCCACCAGGATGGGCCGCAGCGGGGGACGCCGCCAGAGGATCTCCTCTCCATCCCGGTCGAAAACGAGGAGGCGGTCGAGGAGAGCCAGGACAAGGAGCAGCAGCCCCTCGGGCCGGGCGAGCGAGGCCACGGCGAGAACGGCCATGGACAGAGGAGGCCCGTCCGGGCGTCGCCGCTCGCGGATGTGCAGGAGGATGCCCCAGAGGGAGAGAAAGACGAAGAGCGGGACCTCCATGCCGGACACGGCCGACCAGACGAGCCAGCTCGTGGTCAGGGTGAGGACCGCGGCCATGCCGGCGAGCCCGCGGCCGAGCCCCAGCTCCCGCGCCAGGCGCCAGGCGGCCGACACGCCGGCCGCGTGGAAGGCGATGCCCAGGAGCTTGGTCCAGGCCAGGACGTTCCCCGGCAGGAGGAAGAGCAGGGAGAGCAGCGCGGTCCACAGCGGCGCGGTCGAGCCGGTCACCAGCTCCCCGGGGTTGTACGAGAGCCCCCGGCCCGCCGCCAGGTTGCGCGCGAACTGGAGGTGGATCCAACTGTCGTCCAGCGGGAACCCGAGCCCGCCCACGAGGAAGAGCTCGGCGCCCAGGTAGACCAGGCAGGCCGCGACCGCCGCCGGGACCAGCCAGCGAGGCGAAGAGGAAGAGGTCTCTCGCATGTCGGGGCTCAAGTCGGGGTGGAGCATAGCTGACTTATTGACCTATTATCATGCGCGCCGATGCAACGCCGAATCTGGACGCCTTTCCAACGCCGCCGGCGCGCGGCTGCCCGCGCCGCCCTCTATGGGAGCCTGGTCCTCGTGGCCGGGATCACCTGGCTGCTCATCTCCTGGCTCAACCGGCCGCTCCAGGGCACGGCGCTGGAGCGGTGGAGGGAGACCGACTACCCGAGCCTCCCCGAGGTGCGGCTCCTGCGCGACTACGTGCGGATCGACACCAGCGAGGGCACCGGCGACGAGATCGCGGGCGCGCGCTTCCTCGCCGCCCGGCTGGAGAAGGCCGGCATCCCCTCGCGCCTGGAGATCGTGGGCGAGCGCAAGGCGAACCTCTATGCCCTGCTCGCGGGAAAGGACCCCCGGCCGCTCGTGCTCCACAACCACATCGACGTCGAGAACGTGAACCCCGCCGAGTGGTTTCATCCCCCGTTCGAGGCGTTCATCGACACGCCGTGGATGTACGGCCGCGGCGTGTTCGACATGAAGAGCGTGGCCGTCGCCCAGCTCCTGGCCATGGTCGACCTCAAGGAGAGCGGCCGGCCGCTCGAGCGCTCGGTCCTCTTCCTGGCCACGAGCAGCGAGGAGCGCGGCAGCCGCCTCGGCGTGCGCCGCATCCTGTCCGAGCACCCGGAGATGGTCCGCGGCTTCTGGGCCGTGCTCACCGAGGGGGGCGTGGTCGAGGCGCGGGCGCGCGACGACATCAAGTTCTGGGGGACCGAGATCGGCCAGAAGCGCTACGTGGACCTGCTCGTCTGCGCCGCGGAGAGGGAGCCCCTGGACGAGCTCCGGGCCACGCTCAGGGAGACCGGCTACACCGAGACCGACCTCGAGATCGTCCCCGAGGTGCGGGAGGTCCTCAGGACCTATGCCGCCACCCGCGACCGCAGCGACCTCCGCGACCTGCTGCAGGACCCGGACGCCACGATCCGCGACGTCGCCGCCTTCCGCAAGCTGCCGGCCTACCTGCAATCCTTCTTCCGCAACGAGGCCGTGCCCTTCCAGGTGCAGGAGGCCCCCGGCGGCGGCTGGCAGCTCCTGATCAAGATCCATCTCCTGCCCGGCGCGAAGCTGGAGGAGGAGCTCCCCAAGCTCGTCCCGGACTGGATGCTCGCCGGCTTGAGCTACACCGTCGACGAGCCGCCCGCCGTGGCGAGCAGCTCCACCCGGCACCCCGTCTACCAGGCGGTCACCGGGACCCTGGCCGAGCACTACCCCGACGCGGCCACCGGGCCTTACTTCCTGCCCTGGACCGCCACCGACTCGCGCTTCTTCCGGTCGGCGGGCGTGCCGTCCTACGGCTTCTCCCCCTTCCTCATCATGAACACCGACACGCTGCAGGTGGACAAGGCCAACGAGCGCTTCGCGCTGCCGGGATTCGTCGACGGCGTGCGGGTCTACCGCGATCTCGTCCGTCGCCTCGTCCTGAAATCGCCAGGGTGACACTGGATGTCACCGGCGGCGCCCGGCCGCTGTCACTTTTTGTCGGAACCGTCCCTTCAAACTACGAAGAATCAAGCACTTAGGGGTTGGCATCGCCCCTGCTATCCACCCTTGACGAACGGAATGGGACACCCCAAGGAATCAATCCGGGGGGACAGGCTTTTGAAACCAGGGAGGAGACCATACTCATGTTGAGCAAGATCCGGAACCGTCAGAAGGGCTTCACGCTGATCGAGCTGCTGATCGTGATCGCGATCATCGGCATCATCGCGGCGCTGCTGATCCCGAACTTCCTGGACGCGCTCCAGAAGGCGAAGCAGAAGAGGACCGTGGCCGACGTCCGCAACACCGGTACGGCCATGTTCTCCTGGCTGACCGACCAGGTCGGCGCCGCGGCGGCGGGCGCTGCCGCGACCAACGTGGTGATCGGCTCCTACGGCAGCGCGCTCACCGGCTCGACCGTGGCCGGCGTTCTGGTCCCCCAGTACATGCAGGAAGTGCCGAACGTCGACGGCTGGAAGACTCCGTACGAGTTCTACCTGAAGACCGCCGCGCCGCTCGATCCGCAGGTGATGGCGATCCGCAGCTTCGGCCGCAACAAGACCAAGGAGGTCGACAGCTACTCGGTGACCTCGTTCGACCCGACCGACTACGACCAGGACATTCTCTGGGCCGACGGCTTCTTCGTCCGCTGGCCGCAGAAGAGGTAAGAAGTAGCAGGACGCAAGACCGCAGCGAAACCAACACTCCCTCCTCAGACGGGGCGCCCCGGTTGGTGGCGCCCCCTTTTTTTGTCTAGACTTGCCCGCCCCATGCTCTGCCGAACTCGGAAGGCCCTGCTGATTCTTCTGGTGGCATCCGCCCTGCCGGGCGCCCGTCCCGCGGAGCTGTCCGAGCCTGCCCGCTGGCTCCAGGGCTACCTGCGGATCGACACCACGAACCCGCCCGGAAGGGAGCACCTGGCCGCGGCGTACCTGGCCGGCATCCTGAAGCGCGAGGGCATCCCGGTCCACATCGCCCGCACCCCGGACGGGCGCGCCAGCCTCTGGGCGCGGCTCTCGTCGCCGCGCAGCAACGGCCGCGCCCTCGTGCTGCTCCACCACATGGACGTGGTCGCTCCCGGCCCGGGCTGGACCGCCAGGCCCTTCGGCGGCGAGGTCCGCGACGGGCGGCTGTGGGGCCGCGGCGCCCTGGACGACAAGAGCCTGGGCATCGCCCAGCTCGCGGCCTTCGTCGATCTCAAGCGGCGGCGGGTGCCCATCGAGCGCGACGTGGTCTTCCTCGCCGTGGCCGACGAGGAGAGCGGCGGCCTGCGCGGCACCTCCTGGCTGCTGCAGAACCGGCCGGAGATGTTCGAGGGGGTCGAGGCGGTGCTGGGCGAAGGGGGGCGCGCCCAGGCCGTCGGCGAGCGGCTCCTCTGGTGGGGGATCGAGGTGGCTCAGAAGCGCCCCCTCTGGCTGGAGGTCTCCACGTCCGGCCGCGGCGGCCACGCCTCGGGGCTCAACCCCCAGAGCGCCAACCACCAGCTCATCCAGGGGCTCGCCCGGATGCTCCAGCGCCCGATCCTCTGGCGGGTCACGCCGCCGGCCCGCGGCTACCTGGAGGCGATCGCGCCGCTCCACAACGACCACTGGAAGCGCGTCTTCGGGAAGATCGACCAGGTGGTCCGCCCCGAGGGGCCGAGCGAGTTCCTGCTCCCCGGCATGGCCAACCTGTTCGTGGACACGGTGCAGGTCACGGTCCTGCGCGGCGGCGAGCGGATCAACGTCACCCCGGACCGGGCCTCGGCGCGCATCGACGTGCGGCTGCTGCCCGACACCGACGCCGATGCCTTCCTCAAGGAGATCGAGGGCGCGCTGGGGGATGGAATCGATGTCAAGGTGCTGGTGACCTCGCCGCCGGCCCTGCCCTCCCCGGCCGCCGGCCGCCTCTACGGCGCTCTGCGCAAGGTGCTCTCGGCCGACGCGCCGGTCGTCCCGACCTTCATCCCCGGCTTCACCGACTCGCGCTTCTTCCGCGAGCGGCGCATCCCGGCCTACGGCGTGACCCCCTTCGCCCTGGCCGGGGAGGACCTGCGCGGCATCCACGGGCCGGACGAGCGCATCCCCCTGGACGAGCTCAACCGCGGCGTCGAGCGGATGCGGCGGGTGGTGGCGGGCTATGCCGGGCCGGGAGGGGACTGACACGTCTTGTCCCCCGCTGACGTTTTTTGTCCCAAGAGACCTATGCGCACGAGAGTAAGTGGCTGTGGACAATAGACTTGCGGCTTTGGCAATCCTGGCATACCCTTTGCCCTTAGCGGATCTCGTACTTTCCTTGGAGGGCGTTGACATGCGCAGGGTGACGGCCGCCCAGAAGGGCTTCACGCTGATCGAGCTGCTGATCGTGATCGCCATCATCGGCATCATCGTCTCGATGCTGATCCCCAACTTGCTGGATGCGATGCAGAAGGCCAAGCAGAAGAGGACCATGGCGGACGTCCGGATCACGGGGACGGCCATGTTCTCCTGGCTGACGGACCAGGTGGGCGCGGCGGCGGCGGGGCAGGCCAACTCGAACGTCGTCCTCGCGTCCTACGACTCGCCGAGGACGGCGGCCGCGCTGGAGAGCCTGCTGTCGCCGAACTATCTCCAGAACGTGCCGCCCATCGACGGTTGGAAGTTCCCCTACGAGTACTATCTCAAGACCGGGTCCCTGGTGCACGAGCGGCAGGTCATGCTGATCCGCAGCCAGGGGCGGGACAAGGCCTTCGAGGGCTCCGACTACACCGTGACCTCCTTCGATTCCACGGACTACGACGAGGACATCGTCTGGGCCGACGGCTTCATGGTGCGCTGGCCGTCTCCGAAGCGCTGAGGCAAGGGCGGCAGGATCTGAGGAGCTTGCGTGGCCGGACCGCATTGCCCGCCCTGCTGGGCGCGACCTGGCTGCTGAGCTTCTTCGCCCCGCTGCTCTCCCCCGGGAAGGTCCTGGCCAACCGGGACGTCCCGCTGTTCCATCTCCCCCTCCGGGCCACGTTCCGCTGGCTGGCGCAGGAGGGGCTGCCGGTCTGGAACCCGTGGCTCAACGGCGGCCAGCCGGTGCTCTCGAACCCGAGCTACGCCGCGTTCTATCCGCCGAGCTGGCTGGTGCTGGCGCTGCCGCCGGGCTACGCCCTCAACCTGATGGTCGTGCTCCACATGGCGATCGCGTTCGCCGGCGCCTGGTGGCTGGCGCGGCGGCTGGGCGCGGGCCGCGGCGGCGCGGCGCTGGCGGCCGTGGGCTACACCGGCAGCGGCACGCTGCTGTCGCTGATCAGCGCGCTGAACCTGTTCTGCGGCCTGGTCTGGTTTCCCTGGTTCCTGGGCTGGGCCGACGCGGCCCTGCGGGCCGAGCCGCCAGAGGGGTGGCGCCGGCCCGCGCTGCTCGCCGGCTGCGTCCTCGCCCTCCAGCTCCTGAACGGCGAGCCGGTGATGGTGATGGTGAGCGGCCTCGGGCTCCTGGCCCTGGCCGCGGCCGCGGTGATCGCCGGGCGCGGCGAGGGCCGGCTCCGCGCTTTACCCCGCGCTTTACCCCGGATATTGGTGCCGCTGACCGTAGCCCTCTGCCTGGCCGCGGTCCAATGGATTCCGACCGCGGCGCGCTTCGCCGGCTCCCCCCGGGCGGGCGGCCTCGAGGCGCGCCGGGCCACGGTCTGGTCGGCGCCGCCGGCGCGCCTGGTGGAGCTCGCCTTCCCCCGCTTCTTCGGCGATCCCATGCGCGACCAGGAGGGGCTGTCCTTCGGCTGGAACCTGCACGACCGGGACTTCCCGTACCTCCCCTCGGTCTACCCGGGCCTGCTCCTCACGGTGCTCGGGGTTGCGGCCCTCGCGCGCTGGCCGGTGCCGCGGCGCTGGGCCTGGGTCCTGGCGTTCGCCGTGGGCGCCTTTCTCGCCCCAGGCCGGCACAACCCGCTGTTCGAGCCTCTGCGGGAGGCGGTCCCGCTGCTGGCCGTGCTCCGCTTCCCGGAGAAGTTCGCGGTCCTGGTCGTGGCCTCCCTCACCTTCAGCGGCGCCCTGGGCTGGGACTGGCTGCTGCGGGAGCGGCGGGAGGGGCGGCCGGAGCGCGCCGATTTCCCCCTGGCCCTGGCGCTGGTCCTGCTCGCCACCGCGGGCGCGCTCACCGGCCTGCTCTACCGCGTTCCCCGCCTGGCGGACTGGTTCGTGCGCAGCTACGGCGAGCCCGGCCTCGGTCCCGAGGGGGTGGCGCGCGGGGTTGCCTACCTGCGGGGCGAAGGGTGGGGCGCCCTGGCCACGACGGCGGCCGTCGCGGCCCTCCTCGCCCTCTGCCGCTGGCGCCGGCCGCCGGGCCGGCTGCTCGCCGCCGCCGCCGCGGCGCTGCTCGCGGCCGACCTCTGGCACTACGGGCACGGCCTCGTGGAGACCGCGCCGGCCGCCGTGTTCGAGGGTCCGCCGCCGGTCGCCAGGCCGCGGCCCGAGACCCGGCTCTTCGTCCAGGAGGCCTCCGACGAGCCCGAGCCCGTGCCGCGGCGCGGGGGCTCCACGGCCTCGGTGCGCGCGCTGGTGCGGCGGATGGAGCCCTACAGCGCGGTGCTCTGGCGCATCCCGTACGGCCTCAACGAGGACTTCGACCTGATGCTCACCCCCTGGGGGGCACGGGCCCTGGAGACCCTCCACCAGGACTGGGGCCGGGAACCGGGCGCCGCGTGGCGCTTCCTCGGCGTCTGGAGCGTGAGCAAGGTGCTGCTGCGCAAGGACCTGGCCGTCTGGGGCGCCGAGGTGGCCCGCGACCCGGAAGCGCCCCTGATGCGCGAGCTGGACAACCCGTTCCTCCTCCCCCGCCACCGCTTCGTGCCGCGCGTGACCTGGCATGCCGATCCCGGGCCGGCCCTGGCCGCGGCGCGGGCCGAGCGCTACGCGGTGATGCGGCACGAGCACGCCGTGCGGCCCGGACCGCAGGGGGAAACCGCCTATGCGCGTCCGCCCCAGCCGCTGGAGCTGGAGGAGAAGCCGGGCCGGCTCCGCCTGCGGTACCGCTCGGAATCGCCCGCGTTCTTCGTGCTCGCCGAGACTTTCGACGAGGGCTGGCGGGGCGAGCTGGAAGGTTCCCCTCTACCGGTCTTCCCGACCGCGGCCGCGCAGATCGGCGTGGAGCTGCCCGCGGGAGAGCACGTCCTGGAGCTGCGCTACCGCGAGCGGCTGCTGCCGCTCGGCGCGGCCGTCACCCTCCTGACCCTCGCCGCCGTCGCCGGCGCGCTGCTCCTGGACCGGCGAAGCCGGTAGAATCCCCCGCACTGTGGTCCTCTTCTGGCTGATCCTCGCCTACGCGGCCGTGCTCGGGCTGATCGTCGGCAGCTATCTGAACGTGCTCATCTACCGGCTGCCGCTCGGGATGTCGACCGTCATGCCACGCTCGCGCTGCCCGAGCTGCGGCGCGCCGATCCGCGCCCTCGACAACCTGCCGGTGCTCTCGTTCCTGCTGCTCGGCGGGCGCTGCCGGGCCTGCGGCGCGCGCATCTCCTGGCGCTACCCGCTGCTGGAGATGGCCACGGCGCTGCTCTTCGCGGGCTGTGTCGTGGCCTACGGCCTGAGCCTGCAGACGCTGATGGCGGCGGTCTTCGGCTGCCTGATGATCGTGCTGGCCATGATCGACATCGACCATATGATCCTGCCCGACCGGATCACCTGGCCGGGGATCGCGGCCGGCTTCCTCTTCCACGCCCTGCTCGTGGTCCGGCTCGGGCTGCCCTGGAGCCACATGCTCGGACCGCTGTTCGGCGCGGCGCTCGGGGGCGGGCTGCCGCTCGCGATCTACGGCCTCTGGTGGCTCATCCGGCGGGAGGAGGGGATGGGCCTCGGCGACGCCAAGATGATGGCGCTGATCGGCACGTTCCTGGAGTGGAAGTCCCTGCTCGTGGCGTTCTTCTTCGCGGTCCTCGCCGGCTCGGTCGTGGGGCTCGTCCTGATGAGCCGCTCGGGCGAGGGGCTGCGCACCCGGCTGCCGTTCGGCGCCTTCCTGGCGCTCGGCGGGCTCCTCGCCCTGTTCGCCGGCCCGGCGATCCTCGGCTTCTACATGCGCTTCCTATGAGCAGGCCATTCCGACGGGGAGGCCGGCCCCTGGGGCTGCGCCGGGAGGTCCTGATCCTCCTGCCGGTGGCGCTGCTGCTGCTGGCCGTGCTCTCCACCTTCACCCTGTTCTCCTTCCGCAACGCGCTCGCCCTGCTCGCGGAGGAGCGGCGCGACGAGGCCGCCCGCCTGGCGGACGACGTCGCCGGCCGGCTGCGCGAGACGGCGGGGCGGACACCCTCGCAGGCGGAGCTGCGCGCCCTCGCTCCCCGGGCCCGAGGCATCGCGGTGACGGACCGCGAGGGCGAGGCGCTCGTCGCGGACGGGGAGATCCCCTCCTCCGGCCTGCTCGCTCCGTTCGCGGGAGACGGCGTCCTCGCGGCCGGCCCCGACGAGGTCCTGCCCGACCGCGTCGCCGGCCGGGCTCCCCTGGGCGACGGCCGCTGGGTGCGGGTCGATCTGCCGGCCGAGGTGCTGCCGGCGCAGCAGAGGGGGGTGGACGTGCTCTCCGTGGTCGTGCTCGGCCTGAACGCCGCCCTGCTCCTCCTGGTGCTCTCCTTCCTGCGCCACCTGATGGCGCCGTGGGAGACGCTGATCGAGCGCGCGCGCCAGATGGGCGCGGAGCAGGAGCCGGGGGAAGGGGAGATCGAGTTCCTGCTCGCCACCTTCGAGCGGGCGGTCACTTCCAGTGCGCAGGTCCGGCGGCCGGAGGACGACATCGAGGCCTTGGAGCGGACGCTCTCGGCGAGCCTCCAGAGCGGGCTTCTGCTCCTCGACCGCGCCGGCAACGTGCTCGCCTTCAACGCCGTGGCCGCCGCCCTGCTCGGCATCGAGGCGCCGCCGCCGGGCACGCCGCTCGCCGAGGCGCTCGCGGCCCAGCCCGAGCTGCGCGGTCTCCTGGAAGCAGCCGTGGCCGACCAGAGCGCGCCCAAGCGCCAGGAGATCGCGGTGCAGACGGCCGGCGAGGCGCGCACTCTGGGGCTCACGGTCCACCCTCTGCGGCGCGACGACGGGGGTATCCGCGGCTGGCTGGTGCTCTTCGCCGACCTGACCGAGGTGCAGCGCCGGTCCGAGGAGAGCCGCCTGGCCGAGAGCCTCGCCCGCCTCGGGGAGATGGCCGGCGGCGTGGCGCACGAGCTGCGCAACAGCCTGGCCACCCTGCGCGGCTACCTCACGCTAATCGAGCGCCGGCCGGACGAGGAGTCGATCGCCGACTACATGGCGGAGATCCGCCACGAGGCCGACCACCTGGAGCGGGTGCTGGAGGACTTCCTCGCCTTCGCCCGCCCGGGGAGCGCCCGCTTCCAGGAGCTCTCCCTCACCCGGCTCGCCCGGCGGGCCGCGGCCGATCCCTCCCTCGCCGGGATGGAGGTGCGAGTGGAGACCCCTGAGGATGTCTGGCTGCGGGGCGACGCCCAGCTCCTCGAGCGGGCCCTGCGCAACCTGCTGCACAACGCCGCCCAGGCTGAGCGCGAGGCGGGCGGGCGCGGGCCGGTCGAGCTGGGTATTACGTCCGGGCCCGACGGGGTGGAGCTGGCGGTCGAGGACCGCGGCCCGGGGCTGCCGCCCGAGATGCGGGAGCGCCTCTTTCATCCCTTTGCGACCGGGCGCCGGGGAGGTGTCGGTCTCGGGCTCGCCCTGGCCCACCGCATCGTAACCCTGCACGGCGGCCGGATTCGCCTGGAAGACCGGCCCGGCGGCGGCACGCGGGCGCTGCTCAACTTCCCGCGTGACACGATCGTTACGATCGGTAGCGAATCCGGTCCCGCCCCGGATCCCGGCCGGGAGGTCTCTTCCGGTCCGCAAGCCTAGCCGTTCCAGCAGCTTGGGAGTGTTATACGGGTTGCTCGGAGCCGTGGCACCCGCCTTGCTCTCTGACCGGGGCACCATGAAACACCGAAAGCGCCGGGAGCGAGGCTTCACGCTCATCGAGTTGCTGGTCGTCATGGCGATCCTCTTCATCGCCCTCATGATCGCGACGCCCTACCTGTCCAAGCAGATCGAGCGCAGCAAGATCGTCAGCGTCGCCAATCAGGTGGCCGGGCTCATGCGCCTCGCCCGCCTGCACGCCATCAAGATGTCGTCCGAGGTGGGATGCGTCGCCGTCCAGGGCGACGCGGTCGAGGCGTTCAGCAGCAGCGACGACTGCGCGACGCGCCTAAAGCTGCTCGGCCAGGTGCCGCTGCCGAAGAGCATGACCGCTTCGATAACGGGCTTCTCGCCCTCCAGCGTGGCGACCTTCCGCAGCGATGGCTCGGCCCTGGAGGTCGGTTCCGTGGACTTCCTGGTGGCGGAGATGGGGGGCGGTGTCCACTGCATGCGGGTCAGCGTGCAACCGAGGGCGACGGCGCGTGTGCAAGTGTTGAAGAAGGACATATCCAACGCCTGGGGAGGGCCGCCATGGAACTGGGCCCCGGTGGGGAGCTGCCCATGAGAGAAAGGGGTTTTTCCGTCCTCGAGGTCCTGATCGCGACCGTGATCTTCGTGATCATCGCGCTCGGCATCCTGCCGCTGTTCGCGGCCTCGGCCAGGAGCAACCTGGACGGCCGCGAGGCCACCGAGGTCAGCAACTTCGGCCGCTCGGCCGTCGAGGACCTGCTGCAGGCATCGATCAACGACGCGCGCCTGACCGTGCCGGCGGGCTCGACCGTCCGGGTCTCGGACGAGTACTGGTCGCAGAAGGACCAGGTCTGGAAGAGCGGCACCGGCGCGGCCGGCGATCCGGCGATGTGGCGCCGGCGGACCCGCGTCCGTCAATACAACGTCAGCGATCTCGCCACCCCGTTGAACGGCAACGCCGACATCGGCCAGGTCCACCTCAAGGAGATCGAGGTGGAGGTCTGGCACGGCCGGAACGCGCAGGCCCTCGCGCTGGGCGGCGGCCGCCGGTTCACCGTCCGCATGCTCAAGTCCAAGTGAGGCACCGGAGATGAGATCGACACAATCCAGCCGCCGCGCCGAAGCGGGCTTCACGCTGATCGAGCTCCTCGTCAGCCTGGCGGTCACCGCCGTCCTGATCCTGGGCGTGCTGGCGACCTTCGACTTCAGCACCCGCATGAACCGGGTGCAGCTGAACCTGGCCGACATGCAGCAGTCGCTGCGCATCGCCCAGAACGAGGTGGTGAAGCTCTCCCGCATGACCGGCCGCGGCAGCCTGCCGACCAACATCGCGGTGCAGGTCGTCAACAACGTCCCGGCCTCGACCAAGCTGGTCGCGACCGACAGCCAGACGGAGATCCAGGAGGGGACCGACGTGCTGCGGCTGCGCGGCGTGTTCAGCTCCTCGCTCTACCAGATCGACTGGCAGGACCCGGCCGTGTGGACGGCCCCGACCGGCGGCAACGGCTCCGTGCTGGTGAGGCCGCTCGCCGCCGGCGTGCCGCAGGACCTCGAGGCCCTCGAAAGCGCGGCCAAGGCCGGCGAGTCGCTGCTCCTGGTCACGCCGTTCGACGTCTACGCCGTGGCCAAGGTCGCCCGCACCGACGATGAGGGCGGCCCGAACCTGAGGATCTATTTCGAGCGCAACCTCAACGACGCGGCGCTCGGCGGCCCCCTGATCGACGGCATGATCTCCGCGGCCTACATCGGCATCCTGGAGGAGTACGTGTTCTACGTCCGCAAGGGCGACGCGGCCGACTCCCCGGTCCTGGCCAAGGCGCGCATGGAGCCCGGCTCGAACCTGCCCTACGAGGCGGGGAGCGCGCGGCTCGACCTCGCCGACAACATCTACGACCTGCAGGCCGCGCTCGGCTTCGGCGTGGCCGGTGCGCCGGAGCTGCGGCTGACCACGCTCGTGCGCACCGACCGCTCCGACCCGGGGCAGTACCTGGCGCCGATCCTCCCGGCGACCATCGAGGACCACGCGTACCCGGCCAACCACGCCCTCAACACCACGGCGCAGCGCCGGCACCGCTGGCGGGTGATGCGCACCAACGTCAACCTGAGGAACCTCTGAGATGAGACCCCAACCCGTCTCCGCCGTCCCAGCGTCGAGGGGGGAGTCCGGCAGCGCCTACATCGTGGTGCTGCTGGTGCTCGTCATCCTGGCGGTCTTCGGCATCGCCCTGTCGCTGATCACGCAGACCGAATCGCAGATCGGCAGCAACGAGCGCACGCTCAACCGGGTCTTCTACGCCTCCGACGCCGGCATCGAGCGCGCCGTCGCGCGGGCGCTGGTGGCCGCCGACCACAGCCCCCAGGACTCCTTCTTCAGCGACTCGGGCACGACCATGGTCGGCGGCCAGCTGGAGCTCGGCACCCGGGTCGAGGTCTCGGCCTTCCACCCCATCCAGGTGACCGCGTGCAACCTGTGCGAGATCAACAACGTCGGCACCTACGCCGACAAGGCCTATTACAAGGTCAACCACGCGGTGACATCCCGCGCGACCCGTTTTGCGACCCTGAACGCGGGCGGCACCCGCACGCCGCTCGCCCAGAAGACCGTGAGCGCCATGGTCGAGGTCCAGCCGTTCCGGGCCTCGGTTTCGGCGCTGGCGAGCGCCAACGATCCGGCAGAGCTGGCCAAGATCAAGTTCTGACCCAGGAGGAGACCCTCATGGTCCGTCAACGTTCTTCCCTGCGCGGCACGGCCGCCGCCGCCGTCGCCGCCGCCGCCCTCGCTCTGCTCGTCTTCGGGCTGGAGCCGGCCTACACCGACGACATCGACCTGCTTCGCTTCACCACGGCGAAGCCTTACGTGTACTTCATCATCGACAACTCGGCGTCGATGAACCTGGCCCTCGACGGGAGCTGGGTGCACGCCAACGGCGACGACCCGCGCTCCAAGCTGTACCAGGTCAAGAGCGCCGTCTACGAGGTGTTCAAGGACGTCAACGACATCCAGTTCGGCTTCGCGTCGTTCAACCAGGACTACGCCCGGGTGACGGCCAAGCACTGGGTCTACTACTACATGACCGACGCGAGCAACAAGCTGCCCAACGACTGGCCGATCGACTATCCGGCAGCGGACGCCAACGGACCGATCACGTTCAATACCACCACCGAGACGTTCGAGTCCGACATCCAGGGCGACTTCATGACCTTCGGCGCCCACCTGGACGCCACCGGCATCCTGGGGACCTGCGCCGCTCCGCTGAGCTTCGGGAGCGTGGGCGCCGACGACCGCGAGAAGATCAACCGCTACTCCAAGCTCGGCGAGACCGGCACCTCCGCGACGAAGCTCTGGATCCAGGGCGGTGCGGGCAACAAGACCTACCTGCTCACCGTAGATCGTCCGACCAAGAAGCCGGACACCATCGCCGACAACCCCCAGCTCGGCCAGAACGACATGGACGTCGTGCTCACGCTTCAGGAGGTCAAGAGCGGCAGCAGCGGCTGCACCGACGCCCTCGCGGGCACCTTCCAGAGCACCAAGACCGCCAGGATCACGCTGACGCTGTGGACCGGCTTCCTGATGAACGACGAGGCCAACGGCCGGACGGTGAAAGACGACACCCACAACGGCGGCGGCGATTTCCTGGCCGGCTTCTGGAACAACAAGGACATCCAGGACGTGGCCTCCTGCGGCTCCGGCCACCCCTTCTCGGGGACGGGATGGGAAGGCAACTACGACACCACGCCGCCGGCCGTCGGCGCGAACATCGATCCCTTCTGCAGCAACGCGGCGAACCCCGCGACCTGCTACAACCTGAAGCGCACGACGGTCCCCGATCCCGATTACGGTGCCCAGAAGGTGCTCGACAAGGGCGACATGCTGCCGTTCGACTGGCGGTCCGAGCAGAAGACGGAGTTCCTCCAGCGCTTCGCGCCCAATTACGGCGCCGGCTCGCCGGACTTCGGCATCGCCTCCTACTTCAAGGACCAGAAGGATGCCGTGACGAGCCTGCTGAAGCTGGAGAGCTCGAACCAGATCCCCCTGTTCGCCAGCGGCCCCAGCCCGCTGTCCAAGGCGGTGGTCGACTTCCGCTGCTGGTACCTGGGGGACAGCAACAAGTGCAACAGCGACGCCTACCCCACCGGCTGGGAGACGCTCGCCGGCCAGAATGACTCCGAGTGGGGGTGCCGCAAGCCCTACCTGATCGTGATCAGCGACGGCGGCGACTCCTGCGCGGGTGAGAACCCGTGCGCCGACACCGCCGACCTGAACTCCAAGGCCGGTATCCAGACCTGGGTCATCGCCTTCGGCGCCGACAAGGGCACTGGCAACCCCCTGAAGTGCATGGCCCAGAACGGCAAGGGCGAGCTCCTCTTCCCGGCGAGCAAGAGGGAGCTCAGGGAGGAGCTGCAGAAGATCCTCGGCCTGATACGCCAGGAGGCGCGCTCGTTCGCCTCCGCCGCGGTGCCCTCCGTCCAGGCGGTCGTCGACGACAAGATCTTCCTCACCAACTTCACACCGTTGAACGCCAAGCCGGTGTGGGACGGCCACGTGCACGCGTTCTTCAAGCCGATCCCCCCGACCCAGGACGGCAAGCCGAACACGAGCCTCAAGTGCCCCGTGCTCAACCCGTTGACGAACAAGAAGGACCTATGGGTGGGCTGCCATGCCTGGGACGCCGGCAAGGTCATGCTCGACACCCAGGTCAACGCGACCGACCCCACCGGCAAGGCCGCCAGCCAGCGCCGGGTTTACTACACCCGCGAGAACACCACCGGGGAGGTGCCGCTCGGGAAAGGGCTCTTCAAAGACCCCGGGGACGACGACACGGTTGCGGCGGGGGATGTGCAGGACTTCCGCTTCGACCTCTGGAAGGGGCTCGGCCTTGGCACCACCTTCGATCCGACGGACACCACGCTGATCGCAACCACCAAGGCCCAGGCGGACGCCGTCATCGCCAAGACCTTCGCGGTCAAGACCGCGATCGTCGACGTCAGGAACGCGGACGGCACCACCACCCCGACGACGATCCGGTACATCCTCGGAGACGTCTTCCACTCCAACCCGCTGGTCGTCGGCAACCCGCCGAACGTGCAGTACTTCGCCCTGGACGTCGACGGATACCAGGATTTCGCGGAGGAGCACCGGCTGCGGCGCAAGATGCTCCTCGTGGGAGCCAACGACGGCATGCTGCACGCCTTCGACGCGGGCATGTTCAACCGGACCAACACCGCGGCGCCGCCTTTCTACGGCAAGTTCGAAGGCAAGTTCGACATGGGCACCGGCAATGAGATCTTCGCGTACATCCCGCGCGGAGTCCTGCCGACAGTGAAGCTGCTCGCCGAGGCGGGCACGACCAACCACCAGTGGAGCATGGACGGCACGGTGACCGTGGCCGACGCCTTCATTGACCCGAAGAGCGGCGACGGTTCCGACAAGAAGGAGTGGCGCACCCTGGCGATCAGCGGCCTGCGGGAGGGGGGAGCGCTGGTCTACGCTCTCGACATCACCCAGCCGGACGGCATGGGGTCCGAGACCTTCAAGGATCCGTTGTTGCCCGGCAAGATGAAGACCGAGCTGAACGTCCCCAACCCCGGGCGGCCCCAGGACGACTACATCCCGACCTGCCTCGAGGAAAGCGGCGCCTGCGGCACGCTGCCGTTCCCTTCGGTCCTCTGGGAGTTCGACGATACCGTGCTCAGCGGGAGCACGCGGGTCCAGCTCGACGAAGAGCCCCCGAGCGTGGCCTTCCCGCTCGGCGGCAACAAGAAGCCAGACCTGGGCGAGAGCTGGTCCGTGCCCAACGTCGGCCGCATCAAGATTGCGGTGTCGACCGGCTCGACGACGACGCGGGACGTCTACGTCGCCATCTTCGGCGGCGGCCTCGACCCCGCGAACAAAACGAGCCCGCAGCGAGGCACGTGGCTGTACATGGTGGACGTCGAGACCGGCAAGGCGATCTACAAGCGCCGGCTCACCGGTGCCATGCCGAGCGAGCCCTCCGCGGTGGACACCAACGGCGACGGCTACCTCGACCGGATCTACGCCGCCACCACGGCAGGCCTGTTGTACCGCATCGACCTCGCGGCCCTCGACCTGCAGGACCCGGCCGACCCCACGGACGACATCTATCCTGCTCTGGCGACCCTGAACGTCTGGGGAGCCGACGACGCCGCCCACCCGGTGCAGCGCATCCCGACCACCGCCTGGGTTCCGCTCGCCATCTTCAACGCCAGCACCGAGCTCGGCGTTCCGACGGTCACGGACCGGCCGATCTACTTCCGCCCCTCCGTGATCTTCGACGCCAAGCTCGGCACCTACCTGGTCGCCTTCGGCACGGGCGACCGCCAGGACCTGTGGCTCAGCGATGCCCAGACCGGACGCTTCTTCGTGTTCATGGACGACTCGGACAAGCTGCCGGCCGCCTCCCTGCCCATGACGGAGCTGAACTTCAAGAGGATCCTCGTGGCCGACGCGGCCGCGGGGACGAACATCGAGACCCTGCCGCCGGGCCAGCGCGGGTGGTACCTCGTGCTCGACACCAACGAGCGGGTGATCAACGATCCCTTCGGCCTGTCCGGCGTGACCTTCTTCTCGACCTACAAGCCGCGCGTGGACATCACGACCACCAAGGAAGGCCCGCAGTGCTCCAAGTCGGGGATCAGCCGGATCTTCATCGTCGCGACCCTCACGGCGAACCCGTTCGTGCAGCCGCCCACGGGCGTGACCTCACCGCCGATCCGGGCGTTCGAGGTCTCCAACTTCGTCACCAACCCGTTCACCGAGCAGCGGCAGACCAAGAACCAGACGGACGGCACGACGGTGAAGGAGATCTGCGACGATCCCACCAAGATCGCCATCATGGAGTCGCTGAAGACCCTCTTCCCGCCGACCTGCAAGTTCGGCAACTACATGGTGGACATCAAGACCATCGCGGCCGATACCAGACTCGTGTGCATCGCGCCGGTCCCGGTCTGCCTCATCACGAAGAACTGGAAGGAGTATTGATGAAGCCGCAGCAATGGGTGAGCCTGCTCGTCCTGGCGGTGCTCCCGGGGGCCGCCGGGTCCGCGAGCGCCGACTGGCTGGTCACGCGCGAGGGGGCCCGGGTCGAGACCCGGGGGGCCTGGAACGTGAAGGGCAAGCTGGTGGTCTTCCAGACCGCCGACGGCAAGCTCTCCTCGCTCCGCGTGGCCGAGGTGGACCTGGACGCCAGCCGCCGGGCGACCGAGGAGGCGGTGGCGGCCCAGGCTCAGGCCGAAGCCGAGCCCGAGAAACCGGCCGAGCGCAGGAAGTCGGTGCGGGTGATCACCGACAAGGATGTCCGGCAGGCCTCGCCGGCGCCCGCGCCGGCCGATCCGGCTGCAAAGGAAGGGGGGGAGGCGGCGCCGGCGGCGCCCGCCGCGGACACCACGTCCGGTCCCGTCCTGCTCGTCCAGGCCTGGAACCAGGCGCGGGATCCCGAGAAGGACCACGTCGTGATCAACGGCATGCTCCAGAACACCTCCAGCTCCCTGGCGGCCGAGCTGAAGCTCAAGGTCCTGATCTTCGACGAGACCGGCACGCTCATCGCCACGAGCCAGGCCGCCATCGCCAAGGGAGCGTTGCCGCCGGGGGAGAGCGCCGCCTTCAAGGCCGAGTTCCCCGGCTACTTCTCCTTCGCCACGATCCAGTTCGACCCCAAGAGCCGCAGCCTTTCCACTCGGCCGTCGGACCAGCCGATCCCCGAGGCGCCGCCGGAGGGTGACAACGGCGGGTAGGCGGGAACCCCTCCTGGTGACGAAACGACGGCCGGCGAATGCCGGCCGTCTTCATTTGTTCTTGAACTTTCCCGGTTGACCTGCGTATCATCTCTCTGTGAGGAGAGATGCCGAATGATCGACGAGACAGACCTTCAGATCCTGACGATCCTTCAGTCGAACGCCCGGACGCCGAACGCCGAGATCGCGCGGCAGGTCGGGATGGCGCCGTCCGCCATCCTGGAGCGCATCCGCAAGCTGGAGCAGCGGGGGGTCATCAAGGGCTATGAGGCCCGGATCGATCCCGGGGCGCTCGGTCTCGGTCTGCTCGCGTATGTCGCGGTGCGCACGGACGAGCGGGCGGGGGACGAGTGCGCCGGCGAGCGGCTGGCCCGCATCCCGGAGGTGCAGGAGGTGCACCACGTGGCGGGCGAGGACTGCTACCTGCTCAAGGTCCGGGTGAGGGACGCGAAGGCGCTCGGCCGGCTCTTGCAGGATCAGATCAAGGGGGTCGAGCCGGTGCGGTCCACCCGCACCACGGTCGTCCTGGACACCCTGCGCGAGACCTCTCTCCTTCCCCTGAACGCTGTTGAGGAAGAGGAGCCGACCCATGAATGAGAAAAAGCCGGCCTCGGGCCTGAAGATCGCCCTGGCCCTGGGCACCGTCTACGTCATCTGGGGATCGACCTACCTGGCGATCCTGTTCGCGATCCAGACCCTGCCGCCGTTCTGGATGGCGGGGATTCGATTCCTGACCTCGGGCGCGCTGCTCTACGGCTGGGCGCGCTGGCGCGGCGCGCCGCGGCCGAGCCGGGTCCATTGGCGCTCGGCGGCGCTCATCGGCGGGCTGCTCCTGCTGGGCGGCAACGGCGGCGTGGTGTGGTCCGAGCAGCGGCTGGACTCGGGGTTCGCGGCGCTGCTCGTCTCCACCGTGCCGCTCTGGATGGTGCTGTTCGAGTGGCTGCGCAAGGACGGTACCCGGCCGACGCTCGGGGTGGTGGCCGGTCTGGTGCTCGGGTTCGCCGGTCTGGTGATGCTGGTGCGGCCCGGCAGCGGCGGCGGCTTCGACGCCGTCGCGATCGGGGTCCTGCTCCTGGCCTGCGTGAGCTGGGCCTGGGGTTCGCTGCGGTCGCGCCACGTGCCGCTGCCGGAGTCGCCCCTGCTGGCGACCGGCATGGAGATGCTCGCCGGAGGCGCTCTCCTGATGGCGGCGGGGCTGCTCACCGGCGAGGCCGGGCGGCTCGACCTGGCCGGTGCCTCGCTGAAGTCGGGGCTGGCGCTCGGCTACCTGGTGGTATTCGGAGCCCTGGGCTTCACGGCCTACATCTGGCTGCTGCGGGTGACCTCGCCGGCGCTGGTTTCGACGTATGCCTATGTGAACCCGGTCGTGGCCGTCTTCCTGGGCTGGGCCCTGGCCGGGGAGCCGCTGACCGGGAAGACGCTCGGCGCCGCCGCGGTGATCCTGACCGGCGTCGCCCTGATCACGGTCTTCCGAAATCGGGGGAAGGCGCGCGTACCTCAGGGGAAGGCCCTGTCCTCTGAAAGGACAGCGCTGTCCTTTGAGAGGGGAGGCCTGTCCTCTGAAAGGGGGGCCCTGTCCTTTGAAAGGGGAGGCCTGTCCTTTGAGGGGAAGGCCCTGTCCTTTGAGGGGAAGGCCCTGTCCTTTGAAAGGACAGCCCCGCCCTGTGAAGGGCAGGCGCTCCCCAAACGTTCGTTACGATAGACTGGAGAAGGCCGGGCCTCTTGCCCGGCCTTTCCATCTGCAACCCATGAGACCCAACGAGCGCATCCGCAACTTCTCGATCATCGCCCATATCGACCACGGCAAGTCCACGCTCGCCGACCGCATCCTGGAGAAGACGCAGGCGCTGTCCGAGCGCGAGAT